>JAEEGH010031547.1_pt1 | contig 10232 bp, 11 predicted proteins | sample 9134181 | NCBI WGS metagenome assembly JAEEGH01 (sample SAMN16246544, study PRJNA631951) | gut metagenome | biome: gut microbiome; feature: rumen; material: DP-attached | host: Bos | place: Iran: Karaj | collected 2018-10 | reverse complement strand
GCCCTTTGGGAAGGCGTGAGCCGCGGAGTGATCGATACGATCGCTACGGACCACTGTCCCGCGCAGACCTTTGAGAAGGACTGGGGCAAAGAAGACTTTACGCTCGCACCCTGCGGCGTGATGGGTATTGAGAATATGTATCCCTATATGCTGAATGCCGCGAACAAAGGTATGATCAGCTTTGAGAAGGCTGTTGAGGTATGCTCGGCCAATCCCGCAAGGATATTCGGCTGCGATACAAAGGGTGCTGTCGCACCCGGACTTGACGCCGATATCGTGCTCTACGATCCGAAGAAGGAGTTTACGATAACGGTTGACAAAATGCACTCAAACATCGATTATACTATATACGAGGGCATGAAACTGAAAGGCTATCCGGTGCTCACGATGTCACGCGGCACGACCGTTTACAAAGACGGCGAATTCCTGGGCAATGCGGGTTACGGACGGCTTCTCAGGAGAAGGGTTTCATGCGCATACGACAAATATTAAGGTAGTCATCGCGCTTTCACAGCTGTCCCGTGAAGTGGAGAAGCGTGACGATAAGCGCCCGATTCTTTCGGACCTCCGCGATTCCGGCGCTATCGAGCAGGATGCCGACGTGGTTATGTTCTTATACCGCGATGAGTACTATCACAAGAATACCGATAAGGCGGGCATTACCGAGGTAATCATTGGTAAGCAGAGACAGGGTCCGATCGGTACCGTGGAACTCGGATTCGTTCCGCAACTCACGAAGTTCGTCAACCTCGACAAGAACCGCGAACGCAAGGAAGAAAAGAAAGAAGAGTAAAAGAAAACAGCCGCTGCGATTGCAGCGGCTGCTGTTATTATGCTATGATTAGCCTTCGGAAATTGCAGACATCGGGCACTGAGCTGCGCAGGAGCCACACTCCAAGCAAGCGTCAGCGTCGATTTCATACTTTCCGTCGCCCTCGCTGATAGCTCCAACAGGGCAAGCGTCTGCACAAGATCCGCAAGCAACACAAGCGTCGCCGATTACATATGCCATATTACATTTCCTCCTCAAACGGTATTGACGTTCTCGCCGTCGCCATTATCATATATCATTTGTGTGTCAAATGCAAGCGAAATTCGTGTGAACGTCGGTGGTGTGTCATTTTACGCATTTTTGACAAAGAGATAGTTTGTCTCTCTTGGATTGACGAATAAGGCACTCGAAGGCCTTGATCATGGCGGGTGAAAGGTCCGGGCAATCTTCATCTGCCACGTCCGCTTCCTCAGGACGGTTCGCCAACTCGTCGAGCATTCTTTCCTGTTCAGGTGTCAGCTTGTCATCTTTTCTTACAAATGTTCTCTTGATCATATAGCCTCCTTTCCAGCGCTTTCGCCTTTCGTGCGGAAATCAAACGATAACAGTCTCTTCTTGGGGTATAGACTACATACAGGTATATATTTCTTACAATACCGATTGCAATATATCGATCTTCATATACACTGTGATCTGCGTCATACATTTCTATATAAGGATTGTTAAAAACATGTCCGGCTGTTTCAAAGTCAATTCCGTGTTTTTCAAAGTTGATCTTATTCTTCTTTACATCCCATTCGACCCAGATACCTTTGAAATACTTAATCATTTTGTTTCTCCTATTATCGTATCACAAGAGGAACCCAAAAACAAGGGTTTCGCCCGAAAAGCGGTCCCGCACGGACGGAAAGAGGGAGGAAAACACGGTGTGTGAGGCAGTGACTTCCAATCGATATTCTCTTTCCGGCCGAAGGGTACCCTGTCGCAGGTGCCGTGTACATTTACGCGTTACAACTATCCGCGCAAAGGATTCCGTTTCAGATAAGAGATTCACCCCGCAGTATAATTTCCCACATTCCCGGATTCGTTTTTTATTAACGCCTCGGCTTCAGAAACCCGCCACATATTCAGTATAGGAGAACCGGCGTACCGAATCTATCGGCAGGGTGTCCGAATCGGAGAAAATCTTTATGACGAAATGCCGACGGATGACGCATATCACGGCGTTTGAGCTTTGGCATTTTTCACAAAAAGTTCATTGACTTTACAGCACATTTACCTTATACTTTCAGTACCAAAATGGTATAATGGAATTACCAAAAGAAAGGAGTCAGGCATATGAAGATTGAAAAGATCAACGAAAATCAGATTCGCTGCACATTGAATCCTCAGGATTTGAAAGACCGCCAGCTGAAGCTCAGTGAGTTTGCCTATGGCTCCGGCAAGGCAAAGGAACTGTTCCGTGATATGATGGAGAAGGCCTCGATTGAGTGTGACTTTGAGGCAGACGATTCTCCGCTGATGATTGAAGCCATACCGACTTCCGCGGAATCTCTTGTTCTGATTATCACAAAAGTGGACAATCCCGAAGAGCTGGATACCCGTTTTTCCACCTTCACACCTTATAAGAAGGACCCGGATGCCGAAGAGGATATGGAAGAGACCGATTCCCAGGCGACCGGACTGAATATTTTGGATAACGGCCTTTTGGATCTGATCCGGAAACGGATGGGAGAGCTTAAGACCGAGAAGACGGAAGCATCCGACAAGCCTGCGGTTACTTTGGAGGAGGCGAAGGCCTTCTGCTTTAAGAGCTTCGATAACCTTGTGGCATTTGCCCGGTCGGTGAAAGACTTCTACAGCGGCGATGCCATTCTGTACCGGATTGACCGGGACCACACTTACCTGCTTTGCTTCTTCCTGTCGGGAACATCCGCTAAGGATTTCAACCGCGTATGCAACATCGCATGCGAGTACGGGGAGATGCTTTCGAAGGCGAACCTGTCCTTCTATAAGGAACACTATTCCTGCCTGATGACCAAGGACGTCATAAAGCAGCTGGCAGAGTTTTAATACGCTTTGGAGGGACAATGGACAAGAAACGTCCGATTTTGAACAAGAAGATATTCCTGTATCTGACTGAGTTTTTCGCGGGAATGTCCGTAATGGCGGTTGAACTTGGCGCAAGTCGTTTGCTTGCGCCATATTTTAGTTCTTCGCAAATCGTGTGGACCATTATCATCGGCACCATCATGATCGCAATGGCACTCGGCAATATCTACGGCGGCCGCAGCGCGGATAAGAATCCGAATCCCGACCGGCTGTATGTGCGGATTCTGATCGCAGCCCTCTGGATCGCGCTGATCCCGGTTATCGGCAAGTACATCATTGTCGGTATATCCGCGTTTCTGATCCTTTCGGTCAACAACAATTTCCTGATCATCGCGGGCTTTGCGGCCTGCATGGTCATCTTCGTATTTCCGCTGTTTCTTCTGGGAACGGTTACTCCCTCCCTCGTCAAATACACGATGGACAGCTTAAATGACAGCGGACGGACCGTCGGAAACCTGAACGCCTTCAACACGGTTGGAAGCATCATCGGGACCTTCGTTCCGACCTTCATCAGCATTCCCGCGGTGGGAACCGCATGGACGTTCCTGATCTTCGCGGGGATCCTGCTGCTCCTTTCCGTAGTGTATTTCGTCAGTTCAAAGATTGCCTTACGGCAAATGAAAAAGGTACCCGCCGCGATGCTCATCTTCATCCTGTGCTGTATCTTCGGGCACAATGACAGCTTCGCGTTCTGGGAAGATAACCTGACCTACGAAGGCGAGTCCGTATATAATTACCTGCAGGTCAGCGATGACGGCGAGGAGGTCGCGCTTTCGACTAACGTGCTCTTCGGCGTGCAGTCGGTTTATGTTAAGGAGAAACGCCTTACCGGATACTATTATGACTACGCGATGGCTGCGCCTTTGATGGCCGGTCTCAACGAAAAGGACGGACTTGATATTCTGGTTCTCGGAATGGGAACCGGCACATTTGCCACGCAGTGCAACCGTTATTTCGACGGCATTTCCTGGACCGGTGTGGAAATCGATCAGAAGATTACCGATCTTGCAAGAGAATACTTCAATCTGTCGCCGGACATCCCGGTGATCACCTATGACGGAAGAGCGTTTCTGAACGCCGACGACCGCTGCTACGACGTGATCATGGTGGATGCCTATCAGGATATCACAATCCCGTTCCAGATGTCCTCCGTGGAGTTCTTCCGCCTCGTAAGGGACCATCTGAATGAGGGCGGCGTTATGGTCGTCAACATGAACATGCGCGGGGACGGAGAGGGAAGCATTAACGAGGCGCTTTCCGACACCATCGCGTCTGTGTTCGACGAGGTGTACACCGTTGACGTTCCCGGAAGCACGAACACCGAGCTTTTCGCATCGTGCGGAGGCGGGCTTACCAAACGGTTTAACGATAACATTTTACGCGAGAACGATGCGAAGATCGTGGAACTGATGAACCGGGTTCGGGAGCAGATGACACCGTACCGGGCCGGGAATCACATCATGACCGACGACAAAGCCCCTGTGGAGCTGCTCGGGATGAAGGTCATAGACGGACTGATTTCCGAGGAGGTTTCCTACTACAAAGACATCTACCGTGAACAGGGTTTGAAAGGTTTGATCGATGCCCTGAGCGGAGCGGAATAGAAAAAAGAAAGCCCGTCGCTACGTGCGGCGGGCCTTTTTGCTTGAAATCTTATGCCTGGCTCTTCTCGAACTGGTTGATTTCCTCAACGAGGTCATCTACGTCGATGCCGTGTACCATGCAAGCCTGCTCGAGGGTCTCTCCCTGTGCGGAGGGACATCCGACACAATGCATTCCGGCACCCATAAGAATCTCTACAATGTTGAAATCGGCACGAATGATGTCGCCGATCTTCATATCTTTTGTGATGATCATGATTACGCTCCTTTCCTTCGGCCATAGCCCCGGACCCGTCTGTCCGTCCGGCTCTGTACCGACACTCATTATATCGGTTTCCCGCCGGTTCGTCAAGAAAGGAGAAATTCTTTTTCTTTCTTTTCACACATAATTGTGCTATACTACATTTGTTAAGCAACTTTTCGGAGGGGAAAATGAGACAACGTTTAACACTGCTTATGTGCCTCGTCCTGCTTCTGGGGCTGACGGCATGCGCGATAGATAAAGGCGCCGGAGGCGACAAGAACGAAGGCGGAGCGAAAGCATCCGAGGAAATGGCAGACCAGGAGGAGTATTACAAGCTCTCCGAGGATCTGTTCCTGCTTGTCATCAACGGCGTGGTCAATGAAGACCGCTCCATTCGGAGCGACGGGCAGATTTACATTCCGTATTCCGTAGTGAAGAGTCTGGACTCCCGGTTTTATTACAACCGTTCGGAAGAGCAGATGATCATCACGACGCCGAATACGATCCTGTACTACTGGCCCAACAATATGAATCACCGTGAGGGGGATGAGAATAAGGCGGACCGGACGGCGATGTTCCGTACGTTCGAAGGAAAGCTTTATCTGTCCACTGAGGTGTTTGTGAAATACTCGGACGTGAGCACGCGGATTCTTTACGAACCGCGCCGTGTCGTTCTGTTTAAGAACGGCGTCAAATTCCCGTCCATGACCGCGAATAAGGATACGGCAGTCCGTATCGGTGCTTCGTTGCAGAAGGACATCGTCGTAAATCTTCAGGCGGGAGATTCCGTCATTATGACCGGCAATTCCGAGAACGGATACTACTCGGTTTCCACCGAGGACGGTCAGACCGGTTATGTGGCAATGTCGGATCTGAGCAGCGAGAGCGAGATGATGATTCACGCAAGCATCAAGGATTATCCGCGCACCTCGACGATTTCCCACGTACATCTCATGTGGCACCAGATCTGGGCCCCGCAGGGTGGAGAAGAGCTCCGTGCCGCGCTTTTGAATACGAAGGGCATCAATGTCATTGCTCCGACCTGGTTTGATTTCAAGGATGTTACCGGTGAGATCACAACGCTCGCTAATGCCTCCTATGTGGAAGAGGCGCACCGCCAGGGAATTCAGGTGTGGGCGCTCTGCAGCGATTTCGCAGCCGATGTCAAAGGCTATGACATTCTTTCGAATACCGAATACCGGAACAATCTCGAGAGAAATCTCGTAAACGAAGTGGTGCGTGTCGGCGCAGACGGAATCAACCTCGACTTCGAGTTCATCACCAAGGATTCCGGCCCGCATTACATTCAGTTCATCCGTGAGCTGTATCTGCTGTGCCGTGAGAATAACCTGGTTCTTTCCGTTGACAACTTCGTTCCGAACGCAGGTAAGGCGCATTACCAGCTTGCCGACCAGGCGGACGTTCTCGACTATCTGATCTTCATGGCTTACGACGAGCACTACAAGGGCTCCGGAGCGGGCTCCGTCGCTTCGTATCCGTGGGTGGAGATGTCGGTGAAGAACGCGCTTTCGATCGTTCCGAAGGAGAAGATCGTCCTCGGCGTTCCGCTCTTTAACCGTGTATGGATGACGGACAAGGACGGCAACCTCACCATCGAGAACGGCGGCATGACGACGATCATGGAGCAGGCGAAAGCCGGTGCCGAGCTTCAGTGGGATGATGAACTGAAGCAGTACTACGCCGAGTATGTAAAGAAGGACGTTAAGTACCAGTACTGGATCGAAGACGTGACATCCCTTGAGTACAAGCTGAAGCTGATTTCCAATTACGGCTTAGCCGGGTACGCCGGCTGGAAGCTCGGGCTTGAAGCAGCCGATGCATGGAGCCTGCTCGACAAATACTAAATCGGAATAGTAAAGAACTGTCGCATTTGCGTAAAATCGCAGTGCGGCAGTTCTTTTTTTCATTCATATCCCCAGATTGAGTTCTTTCGGCGTTTTTTTGGAACTGAAGGCGAGTTTACGACCGATCGGTTCCATCCTTTAGGCATTCTTTTGGAACTGAAAACGGTATTTCATCCTTTTGGTTCCCAATTTCGCGACAAATCTCTTGGATTATCAAAAAACACGACTGATAGTAGAACACAAAAAAAGAGCTGCCGCACTGCGATATATAAACGCAAGTACGACAGCTTTTCAGTCCTCAGAAGAATCTACCGCTTTTTCATTCTTTTCGCGTGGATGATGATGCGGACGAGAAGTACGGCGGAGGCAAGAATCAGAATGCCGCAGATGATCGGAATGACCTTGCTGTTGTCCTTGGCCTGATCCTTCTCAGCGGTTGTATCGGAAGGTGCCGCGGCCACCGATTCGGCCGCTGCAGGCGTTGCGGTCGGAGCAATTGTAGGCTCCGGCGTAGGCGTCGGGGTAGGGGAAAGCATCGGAAGCTCCTGACGGATCTTGGCGCCGCAGGCGGTGCAGGTGAATTCGCCGATACCGGTCTCGGTAAGGGTCGCTTCCTTTATGACGTCATAGGTCTCGGAAAGCGTGTGCTTCGGGAGCACGTAGCTGTCACGGTAGGTGTATCCGCAGGTCTTGCAGATGTGCGCCGTGTAGCCGGGATTGTCGCAGGACGGATCGACGGTGACGTCGTTGTAATCCGGCGTCTCACACTCGTGGGGCAGCAGATTCACGGTGTAGGTGCGCCGCTCGTCACGCGTGAAATGATATACGTTTCCGGAGTCGGAAAACTGCCAGTCCATGATCTCGCCGCAGCGCGCCTCACAGTATGCGCGGCGGTCGGAGTTATCTTCGAAGAAAGTGATGAAGCCGTCCAGCTTGTTGTTCTTAATGTAGCCGTTTCTGGAGAAACGCTGCGGGTACACGATGTACATGCCCACAAGTCCGCCGCTGTGCACGTAGCCGTGGTCGGAGATGTAACCTGCAAGGTTCACGGTGCAGCCGTCGATGTCCGGGTATCCGGCGCCGCACACGCCGCCGAGGAACTGCTCGTCGCGGTGGTCCTTGTCAAGGTCGATATTGATCAGCGTAACGTCCGCGGTACAGTCCTTCACAACGCAGTTACCGAAGCCGATGACGCCGCCGACGCCGAACATTTTGCCGGTAACGTCGAGCCGCACGGTACCGCTGATCTCGCAGTTTTCAATCGTGCTTTCGGAGGCAAAGCCCGCAATCGTTCCGAGGAAGCAGTCGCCCTCGAAGGTGTGGGTGTTGTCCATGTTGATGAGACGAAGATCTCTTACGGTCGCGTGCTCCAAAATCGCGAACAGTGCCGCAAAATGCGTGTCGTACGTCTTCCGGTTTCCGTCGTAGGTCACACGTGTCTCGGTGGAAACCTGCGCATTGTTCAGGTTCAGGATCATATGGTGATTCCCGTTGAATGTTCCGGTAAATGTGATGGCCGGCCACGCCACGCCGTTCATGTCGATGTCCGCCATCAGAACGTAGGAACCGGACGGGTCGGACGCTACGGCGAGCAAATCGTCAACCGTGTAAATCTCCTTCGGAGCCGTTCCGCCGTCCGCAAGGGCGGGCACGGTCAGAAGCGACAGAAGAAGCACAACAGTAAGCAGAATCCTTTTCATGGGAACCTCCTCAGTTTCGGTGTTCTATTCTGGATTTTTAGAAAAATCAACTTTCAGGAAACCGGTAGCTTACTTCGCAGCCGGCTCGGCCGGCGCAGCCGTTTCGGAAGCCTCCTCCGCGACCGGCTCGGGATATTTCGTATAAAGGTATTTTAGCGTAATCGGCGTCACAATGGAAGAGCAAAGAATCAGAAGGATAACCGAAGTGAAGTATTTCGGCGCGATCATGCCGACCGCGAGACCCTTCTGCGCAATGATCAGGGCGACCTCGCCTCTGGTCATCATGCCGCAGCCGATCTTCAGCGATTCGGACGGCTTGAAGCGGCAGAGCTTTGCGATGAGGCCGCAGCCGACAATCTTCGTAACCATTCCGACAATGACGAACAGCGCAGAGAACCCGAGCACGGGCACAATTTCGGAAATGGAAATGTCGGTTTTGATTCCGATACTTGCGAAGAAAATGGGGCCGAAAAGCATGTAAGAGTTGATGTCCATCTTCCGGGCAATGTATTTCGAGTCGCGGACGTTGCAGAGGATGATGCCTGCGGCAAATGCGCCGGTGATGTCGGCAATTCCGAAGAACCGCTCGGCGCAGTAAGACATCACAAGACAGATTGCCAGCCCCGCAATCGGGATACGGCGCGTGTGGGCATGACGGACATCGTACCATTTGAAGACCCGGTACACGACGTAGCCGAACAGGAACACCCACGCGAAGAACAGAAGAGTATGCCAGACTGTGGTAACGGGAGAAATGGAACTGTCCTTGAAACCGAGGACAAATGTGAGGACTACGATACCGATGACGTCATCGATGATGGCGGCACTCAGAATTGTCGTTCCGACCTTACCCTGCAGGTAACCCATCTCCTTTAACGATTCGACGGTGATGCCGACGCTTGTGGCGGTCAGGATGCAGCCGATCAGAATCGCATGCGAAAAGAGCGGATCGTGAAATCCGACCCCGTAATATGCCATATACAATAACGTGCCGCCGGCCATCGGAACGGCGACGCCGAAACAGGCGATCAAAGTGGCGACGGGACCGGATTCCGCAAGCTTTTTAAGGTCGGTCTCAAGACCGGCTTCGAACATCAAAAGAACGACACCGATTTCCGCCATGGTGGAAAGAAAATCGCTGCCGCTTACAATGTTAAGAACGGACGGTCCGATAATCAGGCCGGCAATGATCTCCCCGACGACCTGGGGAGCGTGCAGTTTACGCGCAATCATACCGAATAGTTTTGCCGAAGCGATGATGATTGCCAAATTCAGAAACACTATGTTTCCCTTGTCCATGATATGCCTCCGTACGCGCGCGCATTTATGCGCTTACCAAAGATTGTATTGCTTTTAGTAGGAATAATCAATGGACAAAAGTCCTATTTTTATTGCATTTTCCGGGGGCGTATTGAGCGAAATGCAAAAAAAGCGCGCTCTGTTGACGGAGAAAGCGGATTGTGGTATATTATAGGAGTCGGATTGGGGATTTTTTTATGACGAAATCGGCGTGCGCGGACACGCTCATAAAGGGGAAGCAGTATGATTATCGGATTGATTGCGGATGACACGAGGAAGACGCTCATGCAGAACCTCTGCATCGCATACAAGGGGATTTTAGGGAAACATGAGCTCTATTCCACCGGCGTGACCGGAAGAATGATTGAAGAGGCGACGAATCTGCATGTCCATAAGTTCCTTGCGGGAAGCCTGGGCGGAGAGCAGCAGCTTGCCATGATGATCGAGCAGAATCAGATCGATATGGTGATCTTCGTTCGAAACGCCGATAAGTCGTTAAGTTATGACGTCCAGTTCAATTACGTAATTCCGCTCTGTGACGAGTACAGCATTCCGCTCGCGACGAACATCGCGACGGCCGAGATGCTGATTAAGGCAATGAATAACGGAGACCTGGAGTGGAGAAATCTGTACCGGTGA
>JAEEGH010031542.1_pt1 | contig 10232 bp, 7 predicted proteins | sample 9134181 | NCBI WGS metagenome assembly JAEEGH01 (sample SAMN16246544, study PRJNA631951) | gut metagenome | biome: gut microbiome; feature: rumen; material: DP-attached | host: Bos | place: Iran: Karaj | collected 2018-10 | reverse complement strand
GGCGGCGGGCCGTCCGGTCGTTTCTGCCCGAAGAAGCCGCGTTGTTTTCTGTATTCCTTGTACCGTGATTTACTAGATTGCATGGCGTCACCGTTTTATGTTGTTTTGGGAAAGCGGTCTGGCGTCGTTGAATTCTTTGATGCACTTCGCGAAATCGTTCGCTTCGTGCTTCGGGAAGATTGCGCCGTAACTGAAGATGGCGTAGCCGCCGGAAGGATAGTCGTCGATCATCTGCAACTGCGCTTTCAGCATGTCGAGATCATAGTTCTTCCAGGCCTTGTTCGGCCAGATGCCGACAACGACGCGGCCTTTTTTCGGGCGGTTTTTGTCGCTGAAGAACGACTTCATGCGGATTTCAAAACGTTCCATGTTGTTGTCGTAAAGCATTGGCACAACGTCATCAACAAGATCCTTATCCGGCCATTCGAACCACCGTTGGCCCATGGCGTTGACGGCTGTCCAGTATCCCGCAAACGTGGCGGCGGAAATATTCGTCTTTGGACTCTTCTTTCGAAGGGACGTACGGAATTCGCCCAACAGCCGTTCGATGTTAATGCAACGCCATCTACGCCAGCGTGTGATGCTTCTGGACGGCGTCATATCATGGTTGTGATTCGCAAAATCCTTGAGCGAAGCTTCATCATAGGAGAAATCGCCTGCGTCGGACGGATAGCGGATATAATCATAGTGGAGACCGTCCAAATTCGGATATTTCGTGACAAGTTCCGTCAAGACGGATGTGAGATAATTGCGCACTTCCGGCAGAATGGGATTGATGCAGGCATAAAAATGATCGACGGCTGGATCCATCCGTTTTCCTTTCTTGTTGACCATCAACCATTCCGGATGTTCGACGAAGACATGGCCGGAATCGGCCGGCGGAGGCGTGCGGCGCTGCCAGACAGGCATGATGTTGACGTACGCTTCCACACGCAGGCCGTTCTTATGGGCGGCTTCGATGGCGACGGCCAGCGGATCCCAGCCGGGATCCTTGCCGATCATGTCAAGCTGTCCTTTGTGCAGTTCGATGGCCCATGGGTCGATGTCGGACTTGTAGAATGTCGTGGCTTCGCCTCGAACCTGTAAATAAATGGTATCCAAGCCGATAGACTTCGCATTTTCTATGATTTTCCGCATGGTTTCGGGCGAATTGTATTCCCAGCGGGTCACCCAGACGGCGCGCGTCTGCAACGGTTTCACGACAGTCGGCGTTTCCTCCTCCACTGGCTTGCTTCGACGGAAGAAAATGAAGCAGAGGATGGCGACGATAAGCAGGATAAATGAACAAGTGACAAGATACTTTACCATTCGACGTACACGGGGGGTAGGGTTTTGAATACCTGCGCGGCGGCATTGTCCGCACTGAAATGCCATACGGCGCTTCTAGGTGTCCGTTTATGGCCGATTGTATTTTTGATGGCGGAGGGCACCTGCAATTCGCAGGAGAGCTTCAGGCCTTTGCAAAGGCTTGCGATTTGCTCAATTTCCTCTTCTGTCCAATCTTCCGGGGGTAGCGGAAATTTCAGTTCCAATCTGTTTGGAGTGTTTTCCGTTGCCTTGGCGTAGGCAATAGACGGGAAGCAGTCTGTCTTCATGGCTTTTTCGAAATTACGCGTCAAGATGATGATTTGAATCGTCGTGCGATTGTTTTTTGTCGTCCGTTTGTAGCCGCGCAGTTCGATGCCGTCCTGCGGGCGGTTATAAAACTTCTTGACGGCATTTTCGCTAAGGAAGCTGTTGTTTGCAGGCGTGAGAGAAGCAAAATAGCCTTCGATGAGCGGCAGATTTTCGTTTGGAATCTCATAGATGTAGGTGAAGACGGCGGAGCCATCCGCCGCGAGCACGATTTTCTGCTCGAGTTCCAAACAACCTGTGAGAAGCAAGGCGATTACAATGATGACCGAAAGTTTTGACATTATATTATATGGTAAAAATGGACGGAATGGGCGTTTTTTATGAAACGGTTGTTTAAGATAATTCCACAACAGCAATTGCGCAATGAATGAAACAAGAAAAGAACGGACAGTCGGTATCGGCCTTTCTGGCGGGACGGACAGCACGGCGGCGGCAATGCTTCTGCTGGAAGCAGGATATGACGTTGTCGGATACACGATGCTGACGACGGACGATAGCGAGGCGGTCGTCGCCAAGGCGGCCGCCGTGGCGGACAAATTGGGCATCGACCATCGAACGATTGATTTGCGCGACTCATTTAAGTGCAACGTTTTGGATGCACTTGCGGACGGTTACGCAAATGGATTGACGCCCTCGCCCTGCGTCATTTGCAATCGAAAACTAAAATTTGGTGTGTTGCGAGAGCGGATGCTCGCCGATGGCTGCGATTTTGCGGCGACAGGCCATTATGCGCGGCTGACGCGTGACAATGCAGGCCGCATTCAATTGCACCGCGGCATCGACAAGACAAAAGACCAAAGCTATTTTTTGGCGCAACTGACGTCTGAACAACTGGAAACGGTTATTTTTCCATTGGGCGACCGTCTGAAAAGCGACTTGAAAGAGAAAGTCAAAAGTCTTGGGCTTGTACCGAAAGAAGAGGCTGAAAGCCAAGATCTTTGCTTCGTGCCGAACGGCGGTATCGGTGATTTTGTCGCGGAACGCCGCCCTGCCCTGCGGCATGACGGCTGGATCGTCGATCCAACGGGACGGCGGCTTGGCCGTCATGACGGCGCGTTTCAATATACGCCTGGTCAGCGGCGTGGGCTTGGTCTTGGCGGCGGTCCATGGTTCGTCATACGGACGGACATGACGACGAATACGGTTGTCGTCGGCCATCGCGAAGAGCTTGGCGTCACAACACTTCGCGTAAATGGCATGAATTGGCTGATAGAACCGCAATGGCCTGTAACATGCGTCGCGCAAGTGCGTTATCTGATGAAGCCGCGGGAGGCGATTGTATATGACGACGGTACGGTGACATTCCCGGAGCCGCTGGAAGCGGCTCCTCCCGGCCAGCTGTGTGTCTTCTACGACGGCGATATCGTGCTCGGAAGCGGATGGATTGCCTAAGCTACACTTAGGAGCTAAGAGCTTAAAGCTTAAAGCTTAAAGCAAAACTAAAAGAGCAAAAAATCACTCCTGCTTTTTCACGAGTTTTAGTTTAGGAGGCTTGCCGGCGGGGCGGTGGAAGTCGTTGAAGAGGATGTCCTCCGCGTCGGACGACGGGAGGATCGGCGGTTGTACGACCGCCTCCAGGCGGTCGATTTCCTGCAAGGCGGGTCGGAAGGCCCGCATGAATTCGGTTGAGCAGAAGTTGCAGTTGTCCAAGATGTTGCGTCGATGCAACGGCCGCGACGTGGCGATTGGCGCGGATTCCGCAACTAACGCGAATGCAGACACTTTGCATTCCAACGCATGCGCCATGATGATTTCCATGACAAGATCATGTCCGACGATGTCCGCGCCTGATTGTCGCGACGCCTCCGCTTCCGCGACCGTGCAGAATTGCGAGCCCGGGCGGGACATATAGACGCAGAGCCGCGGATCGATGCCGCGTTCCACGAAAGCGTTGACAAATTCGGAATTCTGATGCTGCGAAAGGGCGTCCATCATGTCCGGAAATGGCGTGTTGAGAAGATGATGGAGGCCGTCCAACGGCGAAACGCCATGGCCGTTGATGTAATCCGTCAACAGCGTCCATGTGCCCGGTTTCAGTTCCGTACGGAGGCCGAGCGCGCCTTCGATGAACACATGGCGACGGATGCCGAGCTTCCATGCCGTGCAGATCGGAAAGACGCATGGATATGTCCCAAGTCCTTCATAGAGATGACGATGTCCACGAAGCGCGAGAACGGGAACACCCATGCATGGGCCATAAAGCAACAATGGATGCTCACAATCCGGATTGTGGTAGTCAGGCATGTTCGGAAGTTTCGATAGTTCAAGAACTTGCGGTTGTTCATCAAACAGCAGGTCAGCATTGAAACCTGTACCGAATTGGACGAAAAAAGAGGGCGTTGTCCAATTTTGAAAATGGCTTTCAATCAACCTGACGGCTCTATCTAGTTTTTCACCTATCGTTCGCATAAACAGTTACTTTTGCAGTTTGGAAATGGCGGCTGGCAGCAACGAAAATAAATCCGCTTGGACGGCGACGTCCGCCTGTTGCATCATGAAGCAGTCGGGATCTTTGTTGACGGCGATGATTTTCTTCGCATTGCCCATTCCGACCCAATGCTGAATGGCGCCCGATACGCCAACAGCGACGTAAATGTCTGGCTGGACGGTTGTTCCAGTCTGTCCCACTTGGCAAGAATACGGCAGCCAGCCGGCATCGACGACGGGACGGCTCGCGGCCAACGTCGCGCTGACCGCCGCCGCGAATTCGCGGACGAGTTTGACGCCGTCTGGTCCGCCGCATCCATATCCTGCTGTGACAATGACTTTCGCGTTCCGCAAATCGCTGTCGGATTCAGCCTTGGGGATGAAATCAAGCCAGTCGAAACTGCCGCGCAATTCGTCTTCCGACGGCATCACGCGGATGATTTCAGGCTCTTTCACCATGGTAAACGGCGTGATTTTCATGACTTGCGGACGAACCGTCGCCATTTGCGGGCGATATTCGGCCGTTTTGATCGTCGCGAAAAGATTGCCGCCAAAAGCAGGTCGCGTCTGAAGGAGGAGACCTGTTTCCGGCTCAATGGTCAGTTGCGTACAATCAGCAGTCAGGCCTGTGTGGAGTTTGACGGCACAACGCGGCAGGAGGGCGCGACCGATGGCGGTCGCGCCGCCCAGCAGGATGTCCGGATTGTATTGGCGAATGAGATTCGTGAGAATCGTTTCGTAGCGGCAGTCGTCGTAGTTTTCCAGCAGCGGATGGTCGGCGACGATGATTTGGGCGGCACCAGCGGCGGCGGCATCGCGGACGGCATCATCCAATCCATGACCAATCAGGACGGCGGTCACCTGTGCGTCCGCCGTCAATCCACGTCCGCAGGATATCAGTTCCAACGCTATCTGCGACAGGCGGTGGCGGTAGATTTCAGCGAAAATCCAGATTTTCATAGTGAAGAATATCAATAAAATGGACAATAATTTGATGGCAGTTCTTGAAAGATAAACCAAAAAACCTATAATACTAATTTATACAAAGAGGAATCGTCCTTTTTCCAAAAATGGATTTGTATGGATTTATAACAAAAATAGAAGATAAAAGACCATAAAAGAAAAACGCAGGAGCAGACATGAGAAGAAAATGGATAATCGCGTTGATGACGGTGTTCGTAATGGCTGGCTACCACGCTTTAGCGGAAATCAATGAGGGAGAAGCCATACAGAATCTGAAAAGCACAGATCCGATTGTCCGCGAAGCGGCCCGTATGCAGTTGGAGAAATCTGGCTCCAAACGTGCCATCGAGGCAATGGGAGCGGCATACGCCGCAGCGGATAATAATAATTGGAAGTTGGCTCTTATCAATGGCTTGGGTGCTATCAAGAAGCCTGAAATCGTCCATTATCTGTTGCCTGTTCCCGAAGACCCCACATTGGCGGATGCAACTGTGAAAGCATTGTCGGGCCTTGTGACAGCGGAGACAGGGAAAGTCATCATTGAATATTTTGAAAAAGCGAACACATTGGCGGCTGGTATGGCGATGATCGACGAAGCGGAAGCCATGTTGGCGAATGTGCCGGATGCGCCAGCTGCTAAAAAGATGTTCGAAACGGTCTATGCAAAGAGCAAAATTCAATCCGTTCGTACGGCGGCGATGATGCATCTTGTTCTAGATGAATGCAAATCGACGGAAGCGAACGCAGCGTTCTTCGCCGACCTTTCGAAGCCGGAGAATGAATATGCCCTGAACGCCGTTTTGGCGAAATGGCTGGAAGTCGGCTGCAAATGCGGAAAGCTCCATATGAAACCGTCTGGCAGCTTTTCCTTTGAAAAAGGTGTTCAGATACATGCAAAAGATTGTCTGTACCACTACTTTGCGGATAATTACAGCAAATATTCCAAGAAGACGCAGGCGTTGATTATCGCGAATCTTGCGAAATCAGATAATCCAGAATTCGTCGCTCTAATTCGGAAAGCCGTTGAAGATGATGATGAAGTCATCCGCGCCAACGCTTTGGAAGCTTTGGGCGTTTTGGGTGACATTTCCGACTTGCAGACCATCATCGTCGAGACACAGAATCCTAAGAGCGAATTGGTGCGAAACACGGCACGCCGCCTCATGCGTCATGTGAATTGGCCGGGCGTCGATGCCTTCACGGCGATGGCCATGAAATCTCATGCAGAATACAAAGCACTATGCATCAATGTTTTGAAAGACCGCCGTTGCCGTTCCTACAACATCCAAATATTCAATGAAATCGGTGTGGAACGCGACGATGTCGCAAAATATGCGATCGATGCGTTGAAATATCTTGCGACTGACGACGACGCAGGCAGGATGGTCGGCTATCTGAAGAAAGGCGACCAGTATTTTGGACGGATGGCGGATGCGGTCAAGACCGCCATGCTACGCAGTGAAAATCCCGACAGCTGGTCAAACGAACTCGTGAAGATTCTGAATGATGTTCCGCAGGAAAATTTGAACACGGTGGTGTCACTCATCGCGGATCTACATACGACAAAAGGCTTCGAAGCGATCGCGGCGATTGCGAAGGATGGTTCCAATGAAGCACGTCAAAATATTGCGGTGGAAATACTTAACAAATGGCCTGGTGCCGAGCAGACAGCGGCTATTTTGGATTATATGAAATCAGTCAACAATCCATTCGACCGTGCCCGCCTGCTTGCAGGCGTCATTAAAGCCAACGGCAACGACGCGAAAGCGGGAGCCGCAGAAAAAACCGACAAACTTCTGGGGCTGCTTCCCATATGCGAACGCGATTTGGAACGAACGATGGTATTGGAGCAGATCGCAGCCATTCATGACAACGAACTCTATGCCTTCCATAAACTGGAAGGGTTGATCAATGACAAATCAATCGGTAGCATGGCGGCGGCAGCTCTTGCCAAAAACGCCGTGCTGTACGGCGAACCCGAGTTCGCCATCATTTCGAAGTCTCTCATGTCTTTCATCAAGACAACGACAGGCGACGCTCAGAAAGAATTGAAGGAAGCCTTGTCGAAAGTCTGCGAACCTTACGGCTACATCACCATGTGGCGTTATTCGACCGTTTATACGGCGAAAGATGAAAAAGGTGTCGATTCCTGCCCCGCCGCTCATAAGGAAGTTTTCGAGCCAGAAAAACCCGGTTACGACTACGACAAATGGACAAAATTCGTTCCTGCGAAAGATTCCAAGACGCCTGAAGTCGTGACGCTGCATAAATGCCTTGGCGGCGAACAGCGGACGGCTTACATCGTCGCCTATGTCTATGCGGATACCGACAAGGAGGCCATCCTAGAGATGGGTTCTGACGACATGCTGAAAGCATGGCTGAACGGCGAAATGATTGTGGATTCGCCTAAGTACCAAGCACTTGTCCGCGCCTCTTACAAGATTCCGATCAAGCTGAAGAAAGGCAAAAACGTCTTGATGATGAAGGTCAGCCAGGGAGGCCACAACTGGGAGGCCTGCGCCGCGTTAAAGAATGTAGATGGCGGCCTGTTAGATGGATGGCAGGATAAGTTTTAGCACTATGCGCTAAAATTTGGGCTTATAGCCTATGGCTTAAGGGTTTGCAGATTTTTAACAAATCATTCCAAGGAAAAAACCATGAGAAAGATTTTTATCATTTTTGCATTGTTAGGTTTTTGTACCGCAAAGGCACAGCAGAATCTGCCCGTATTGGGCGAAGGGTATCAAGACACGCCGATAATTCCTGGAACGCAATGGCATGTGCATGACAACCGTCGTCCGTATCCGCCTGTCGTGAAACCGGGCGCGTTCGTCTCCGTTCCTGCGCCAGCGGATGCCATCGTGCTGTTTGACGGAACGAACATGGACAAATGGTGCAAAGGCGACGGGTCACCAGCGGGTTGGCGGATTGTGGATGGCTACATGGAAGCCGTTCCAAAACAAGGCTCTGTGCGGACGAAAGACAGCTTCGGCAGTTGCCAGCTGCATGTCGAATGGGCGTCGCCAGTCGGCGTCACGTCTAAAGGCCAGAGCCGCGGCAATTCAGGCGTCATCATCCAGGGCATGTATGAAATCCAAGTCCTTGATAATTATGGTAATACGACGTATGCTGACGGTCAGGCGGCTTCCATCTACGGCCAGTATCCACCGCTCGTGAATGTCTGCCGCCCGCAAGGCGAATGGCAGTCGTACGACATCATTTTCAACGCACCGAAATTTGCGGACGACGGCAAGCTCATTTCGCCTGCTTACATTACGGTCTTCCATAACGGCGTTCTCGTGCAGAATCATCGCGAAGTTTTCGGCCCGACCGGCCACAAGACCATCGGCAAATACAACAAGCATGGCAAACGCCCGCTTTCCCTGCAGGATCATGGCAATCCGACGAGATATAAATATATCTGGATACGTGAATTAGAAGATTAATTTCCTATTTTCCAGAATCTCCAGTAAATCCAGAATCTCCAGTAAATCCAGTAAATCCAGTATTATGACTTTTCGGGCATTCATCGTCGGCATCGTCGGCATCATCATTATCGGCGCAATTTGTTTTTTCAATGACGCGGTTCTCTACCAAAACCTGCTCATCGGTTTTCACATGCCGATGTCGGTTTTCGGAATGCTCGTACCGGCCATGCTACTATTCAACCCGTGTATGAGTCTACTCCATCGCGCGACTGGGTTGAAATTCCTCAGGCCGTTCAACCATAAGGAATTATGCCTTATATTTGCATTGATTCTGCCGACGTGTGCCATCCCCTACTGCAGTTTCATGCGCCTCATGCCGCGCGCCGCCATGTTGCCGCACCATTACGCGAAAACGATGCCCAGTTGGAAGATTCTGCAGGATGACGGTAAGACATACAAGCCTGCCACGGACTATCTGCCGCAGCAGATGCTGGCGGATCCAGACGTCGATAACGGCGATGCGTTAAACGCCATGATTCAAGGACTTCCGAAAGCGGATGGCAGTCTCTTCCTTAATCCTGCCAGCATCCCATGGGCAGCATGGAAACGGCCAATCATGTTCTGGGTGCCGTTGTTCGGACTTTTCTGGATAGCACTGACAGGCCTCGCGTTCGTTTGTCATCGACAGTGGTCACAGAACGAACATCTGCCCTACCCTGTCGTGCAATTCGCCAATTCCATGTTCCCAACGGAGACAGGCGGCCTTAGCAGCCTTTTCAAAAACAAAATGTTCTGGGTTGCCATGGTCTTTGTTTTCGCCCTGCATCTGAACAACTATCTCTTTGTGTATCATACAGATACGATGATTCCCGTGGAACGCGTATTCAACTTCACGCCGTTGCTCAAACTATTTCCGACATTCATGCGCGGCGGCGGGTGGATTCTTCTCTTCATTCGCCTGTATTTTTGCATCATCGCAATCGCCTACCTGCTACCGACCGATGTTTCGTTCGCCGTCGGTTTGGCACCGTTCATCTTCTATTACTTCTTCGGCGTTATGTCGAATTTTGGTCTAACTCCCCGCGCGGGTGCGACATACGGCGCGAGAATTGATTCCGGCATGCTACTCGGCAGCTACGTCGGCTTCTTCGCCATCCTCCTCTACACAGGGCGTCACTTCTACCTTTCATCTTTGAAAGGTGCGTTTGGCTTCGGCAATGTACAGGAAACTGGCAAGTCATCCATCTGGGGCATGCGCGTCTTCCTGCTTGGTTTTGCCGTGCTCATGGTCGATCTCTGCATGCTTGGGCTTGACTGGCAAATCGCACTTTTGTTCCTCATCATCGGCATGATATGCTTCCTTGTCATGGGCCGAATCATTGCGGAGACAGGCATGTTTTATCTGTCGCCTGGCGTCTATCCAGGTGTGCTGCTTATCGGTATTATGGGTGAACAAGCCCTTGGCCCAACGACAATGGTCATCCTCTTCTCGCTGACAACGTTGCTGTTCATGGACGTGCGCGAAACTTACATGCCGTACATTGTCAACGCAGTGAAATTCGCGGAAAACGGCGGACGGAAGTATTTCAAGTATTCAACGGCACTTCTCGTCGGAATGATCGTCATGCTGGCCGTCTCCGTGCCTGCCGCCATCTATTTCTCCTACGATCAAGGCATGAATTGGCGTGACGGTTTCGCAACGAGCACGATTCCGCGTGAATCCATCAACAGCATGCTGAAAGCACGTAACAATCTCTTGGCGCAAGGCAACTTGGAACT
>JAEEGH010031537.1_pt1 | contig 10234 bp, 7 predicted proteins | sample 9134181 | NCBI WGS metagenome assembly JAEEGH01 (sample SAMN16246544, study PRJNA631951) | gut metagenome | biome: gut microbiome; feature: rumen; material: DP-attached | host: Bos | place: Iran: Karaj | collected 2018-10 | reverse complement strand
GACTCTCCGCGAAGGAGTTCACGACGCTCTACTGGGGTGGGCCTGTGTTCGAGCGCGCGCCCGAAACCGCGTTGCCCGATTCCGACATCCGAACCTTCGCAACGTACGCGAGCCAGAACGTCTACTCCTTCAGCACGAACACCATTCCCGCGATGGGCGGACGCGCGGCAATCGTCGGAGGCACCATTGGCAAGGGGAAAGTCCTCACGATCGCGACGCATCCGGAATACCTCGCCGGTTCCCGGCATGTCGTCCGTGCGGGCCTCAAGTACCTCACGGGAAAGAGTGCCGAGGGAAATCTGAATCCCCACGTGCGCGGGGGGCTGGCGCTGGGCTTCTACTGCGCCGACTTCTCGACGCGGGAGATCGGAGACCTTGCGGTGAAACTGATGGGGCTGCCGGGCGTGGACCTTGAGGATGTCTCATCCGGCAAGTTGCAGGACGGCACGCTCGACCACCTTGACGCGGTGGTGCTGCCTGTTCCGGACAAGGAGGCGTGCAACTTCCTGAAAGCGTTCGCTTCTCGCGGTGGCAAGGTGTACGCCTGCTGCCGCACGAAGAAGCAGCGCGACGCCGTGAAGGCGTTTCCCGCCGGAAGCGTCGTCGTCTGTGACAATGAGAACGCAATCGTGAAAGCATTGGAGAAAACAAGATGAACATCAAGCAACAAATTATTGCATCCTGCATCGTGTTGGCGGGGAGTGTCTTCGCCTTCGACGCGGCGTTGACGGATCCGCTCGCCTGGCTGTACGCCGATTCGAAGATCGCGACGGCGGAGCGGCTGGACGAAGTCGACGTGCCCGCGAACGGCGTGGTGGACGTGAACATCCTCGTCAACGGACTCAAGCCCGGCGAACGACTGGAATTCGACGCGTCCGAAAAGGGCGGTGAATGGTACAGGATGCGTGCCGTGCCGGTGGCACGCAACACTGGCGTAAACGGATTCCTCGAGAAGAATCCCGGAGACAATCCGCACGTCGCGCGACGCGCGCCGTTCGAGGTGTTTGACGTGCTGGAGCCGATAGCGGACGAGTGCGGTGCGGCGCGCTCGGCGAGCGCGCTCTACCATGCGGTCATCACGGATGCAAAAGAGACGGAAGGCCTGTACTTCAGGATGCAGAATCCGCCCAAGGGCGCGAAGTCGTTCGACATCCGCTTCCGTATCAAGCAGGGGAGCGAAGAGCGGACGCTCTCCCTGAAGGTGAACGTCCACAATGTGCTGCTTCCGCCGGTGGGCAAGGACAGCTTCAAGTACACGAACTGGATGGACTTCGACAGCATGGCCGCCTCGCACGGACTCAAGCCGTGGAGCGAGGAACACTGGAAGATGATCGAGAAGTACGTGCGCCTCGCCACGCGCGGACGCCAGAACATGGGCCTCATGCGCGCCGTGTTCGAAAAGGGGTCCGACGGCGCTATGCGCATTGACAAGGGAAAGTTCTCGCGTTTCCTCGACATCTACGACCGGACCGGCATCTGGTATCTGGAGGGCACGCACCTTGCGGGCTTTGTGAACGGCTTGGGTTCGCCGGCGTTCAAGACCGCCTACACCACCAACGTCACCACCACCGTGGAGGGCGCGCTCGCGCTATCTAAGCTTGCGCGGATGTACATGGACGAGATCGACGCGCGCGGGCTCAGGGACCGCTGGTTCCAGCACGTAGCCGACGAGCCTGGCGGTGCGAATGTTCCCGAATACCGCATCACGGCGGGAATCGTGCGTAGGTACATGCCTGGCATCCGCACTGTAGATGCCGTAGAGGAGCCGTCCTTCGCGGGCGCGCTCGACGTGTGGTGCCCGAAGGTGGACTCCTTCGAGCGCCATCGTGCGCTCTACGATAGCTTCCGCACGAACTTCGGCGACCGCGTGTGGTGCTACACCTGCTGCATCCCAGGCGGCAAGTGGATGAACCGCACGATGGACGGCGAGCTGCTGCGCCCCGCGCTCATTCCATGGGTCTCGGTGATGTGGGACGTCGACGGCTTCCTGCACTGGGGCTACAACCGCTGGCAGCGTAACCAGGGCCAGGACCCGTTCAAGGAGCCGTATCCGAAGAGCTGGGGCGGCTCGAACAACGGACATTCGCTGCCGCCCGGCGACACGCACATCGTATATCCAGGAACGGACGGACCATGGCCGAGCGCGCGCCTCGAGGCTACGCGCGCAGGAATGGAGGACGCCGATCTACTTTTGATGCTGCGTCGCCGTGACAAGGCCAAAGCCAATGCGCTCATTCGCCGCATCGCGCGGGGCTTTGAGGACTACGATCCGTCCTGCAGGCTCTACCGCGAGGTGCGCAGAGACCTCCTGCGCGCCCTCTCCGGCGAATGACCATGCTCACTTGCGCACTTGCGTAGAGCGGAGGATTGTGCGATAATATTCCACGTGGGCCGCCTGTGCGTCCAAGTGGACGGAGAGCGAAGCCCCGAATGAAAGGTAAATTAGAATGGAAATCGTTATCTGCAAGACGAAGGAAGAGGCCAGCCGCCGTGCGGCGGATCTCGTGGCCGCGTGCGTGAAGGGCAACCCCAAGGCCGTGCTGGGCCTCGCAACGGGCTCGACGCCGGTGGGCATGTACAAGTGCCTGATCGACGACAACAAGGCCAAGAAGATCAGCTTCAAGACCGTTAGAAGCTGGAACCTTGACGAGTACTGGGGCCTTGCAGGCACGCATGACCAGAGCTACCGCTACTTCATGGACAAGAACCTCTTCGACTCGATCGACATCGTGAAGAAGAACACGCACGTCCTCAACGGCCTTGCGAAGGACTGGAAGAAGGAGGTCGCCGCATACGAGGCCGCGATCAAGAAGGCCGGCGGCATCGACCTGCAGGTGCTCGGCATCGGATCCGACGGCCACATCGCCTTCAACGAGCCCGGCAGCTCCCTCACGAGCCGCACTCGCATCGTCTCGCTCACGCCGCAGACGATCAAGGACAACGCGCGTTTCTTCAAGAAGGCTGCCGACGTTCCGAAGCAGGCGCTTTCCATGGGCGTGGGCACGATCATGGAGGCGCGGCGCATCGTGCTGCTCGCCTTCGGCGCGAACAAGGCCGAGGCTGTGAAGGGCATGGTTGAAGGCGGCGTTTCGCAGTTCTGCACGGCGAGCGCACTCCAGATGCACCCCGATGCCTGGGTGTTCTGCGACGAGGCCGCGGCCGCGAAGCTGAAGCTGCGCAAGTACTACGCCTGGCGCGCCGACGAGGCGCTGAAGGCCGAGCTCGCCTGAAGGGCGTGAGCTGATGGGCGTTCCAAGGCCGAAGCGCTCAGAGGGGACTGCCGTCGCCACGGTTGACGTGGCGAGGCAGTCCTTGACTTTGACGTTCGACGGCAAGGCGCTGCGCACTTGGAGCGTCTCTACCGGCGCGGCAGGCGTGGGCGGCGTGGAGGGAAGCGGCAAGACGCCGCCAGGCCGACACCGCGTTGCGCGTCTCTTCGGCCACGGTGCCGAGAAGGGGCAGGTCTTTGTTTCGCGCCGCGCCGTTAAGGGACAGGTGATTCCGCGCTCCAGGTGGAGAAGCGGCGGCAAGACCGACTATGTGATGACTCGCATCCTGTGGCTGGAGGGACTCGAACCCGGCGTGAACAGCGGTCCGGGAGTGGATAGCCGCGCGCGATACATCTACATCCACGGCACGAATCAGGAACATCTGCTTGGGAAGCCTGTCTCGCACGGCTGCATCAGGATGTCCAACGACGACGTGGTGGAACTTTTCGACTTCGCGAAGAGGCACAGGGATATGATCGTTGAGATCGTGGAGGGCAGCTGATGACCGTCGAGGCGATAGAGCCGCATGGGTTCTGTGCTGGCGTGACGATGGCCGTGGCGAAGGCGCGCGAGGCGCTAGAAGGCGGCGGTGTGGTGCACTGTCTGCACGAGCTCGTGCACAACGAGACGGTCGTGGGCGAGCTGAAGTCGAAGGGAATGTGTTTCGTGGAAAGTCTGGATGAGGTGCCGGACGGCGGAACGGTTCTCTTTTCGGCGCACGGGGTGGGTCCGGCAGTGCGCCGTGCCGCCGATGAACGCGGCCTTGCCGTGATCGACGCCACGTGTCCGTTTGTTGCACGCGTCCATCGCCAGGTGCGCGAGTACGCGGCGCGCGGACTGCCCGTGGTGGTTGTGGGCCATGCGAAGCACGTGGAGGTGGCGGGCGTCGTTGACGAGGCGCTTGACGCGGGCGCGCGCGTGGCGGTGGTCGCGGCGCCGGAGGATGTGGCCGCGCTGCCGTTTCCACTAGGCGAGGAAGTGGGCGCGGTGTGCCAGACCACTCTTTCCGGCGACGTGGTGAGGAAGGTGATGGAGGCGCTGCGAGCGAGGCATCCAGGGCTTGTGACCTCTGCAACTGCGGAAGTCTGCACCGCCACGCGCGACAGGCAGGAGGCGGTGCGCAGATTTGTGGCGTCAGGCGGCGACGGAGTGCTTGTGCTTGGCAGCGCATCAAGCTCCAACACGCGTCGGCTCGCTGAGATCGCGTCCGAATCAGGCGCGAAGACATGGCGTGCTGTGGACGCCGCAGAAGTTTCCGCCCTCGATTTCTCGGGCGTTCGTCGCCTCGGTGTCACATCCGGCGCGTCAACCCCAGAGGAAGTGTTCGCCGATGTCATCGAAAGTCTGGTATAATTATGTCCATGAAAAAAGCAGCATTCATCTTTTTCGCGCTTTGCGCCGCCTTTATTCCCGCCGCTGTTCATGCGGCCGGGACGATGTTCGGCGCGGTGCCGCGCAAGCATATTGTGGGGCACGGTTGGGATCTCCTCTCCGTCTCGCCGGTTGACGTGGCGCGCAATGCGGACGCATTTGCGAAGACGGGGCTAGACGGCATCTCGCTTTCCCTTCGCGCACGGCTGCCCGATGGGAGCAGGCTCTCCTTCACCTCGATCCTCACCGATCCGCCCTGGACGCGTGACGCCTTTGCCGACCAGATTCCCGCTCTGAAGTCGCTTCGCGGCAAGCCATGCCTTTCCCATTGCTATCTCAGCGCGTTCTGGACGCCCGCGAAGCGGCTTGCGTGGAGCGACGACGCAGCCTGGGCGCGCGCAATCGGAAACATGAGGACGCTTGCGCAGATCGCGCATGAGGCCCAGCTTGAAGGGCTCTTGATCGATCCGGAGGACTATTCGACTACGAAGCAGTTCGTATTTCAACCGGAGGACGGCGACTTCGAATCGACTAGCCTGCTTGCGCGCAGACGCGGCGGCGAGTTCATCGCCGCCGTTGCCGAGGTGCATCCGAATGCAAAGCTGCTCTTCTTCTGGCTGCTCTCGCTGTCGTATCACGACTTTTCCGGCGTCGCGGACGTGCAGCAGTTTCTGAAGTCGCGTCGCGACCTCTGGCCGTCGTTCGTGAACGGAATGCTCGACAGTCTGCCAAAGACGATGAAGTTGATCGACGGTGACGAGCGCGCATACCGTCAGGATGCGTCGCGCCGCGACTTCTATGTGGCGGCGTGGCAGCAGAAGCAGGGAATGCTGCCCGCGGTGGATGAAAAGAACAGGGAGCGTTTCCTGCTCAATGTCTGTACTGGATCGGGACACTATCTCGACAGCTACATCAATCCGACGAACAGTCCGTGGTATTTTGGTCCCGTGGTTGGATCGCGCCTGAACCACTTCGAGGCGAACATCCGCCAGGCTGTCGCTTGCGCGGACGACACCGTGTGGGTCTACGGCGAGAAGTGCGCGTGGATCAGATGGCGCGGCGTTGCGGACGCGAAGTGGAACGGCGAGCGCACTCCCTACAAGACGTGGGAGGAGGCGCTTCCCGGAATCTCCAGCCTGCTGGGGTGCGTGCGCGATCCGCGGGGCTGGATGGAGCAGAAGCTCAGAGAGAAGATGCGCGCCGGCGCGCTCGTTGAGCTGACGGGAAACAGCGAGTGCGTATATCCCAAACCTCTGGAATCCGGAAAGTTCCATGCGGGAAAGGTGCCGAAGCCGTTTGGCAGGTGGCAGGACGAAAAGAAGATTCAAGGCGAGTTCGGCGTCGACACCGGAACTGGCGTAGGCGACTCAAGCTCGATCAGCATCAGGGGTAGCGGCAACGGATGCTTCACGTTCGACTCGCCGAAGACGCGACCGGGCGCCGTCTTCCTGGTGCGGTTCTGCACGAAGGGATCTTCGCCGTCGGTTGCAGTATACTGGAAGCGCAACGGCTCGTGGAACTGGTCGCTGCCGGGATGCTTTCCTACGATCGGCGAGGCGGATGCTGACGGGTGGAGGCAGGGCGAGATGTTCGTGCGCGTGCCAGCGAACGCCGACTCGTTCAGTCTTCTCCTGGGTGCGAAGCAGCGTGCAGACGAGCAGATCTGGTTTGACCGGGTGAGAGTGCATCCCTTGGATTGATCCCCATTTGTCAGCACAGGAAACGCATGAGATGAGAACGATGCAGGCAATCAGCACTAGAATGGTGGCAATGGCAACGGCCTTTGCTGCGGTCGCGGCTTCGGCGGCCACGTACTACGTTGACAGCGAGGCGGGCCACGATTCCAACAGCGGCACGACGCCTGCCTTCGCTTGGCGGTCGCTTGAGAAGGTGAATGCACTTAGGGCAAAGCCTGGCGACAAGGTGCTGTTCAAGCGCGGCGGCCTGTGGCGCGGCACGCTGTATCCCGCAAGCGGCGAGAAGGGGAAGCCTGTCACCTACAGCTGGTACGGGAATGGACCGAAGCCGATTCTGCAGAATTCGTCCGACCGCTCGAATCCAGACGACTGGTTCGAGGAGTCGCCGGGGTTGTGGTCCACACGCATCGTCACGCCCGAAATCCGAGAGAAGATATGGGTCGGCACGTCTTGCGAAGGATGGAGCGACTCCTGGCAGGAGGGAGTGAAGGGTTCGCTGCGGCGCGTGACGGAAGACGGCGAGACGTTTATGCGGGCCGTGTGCACGGCTCAGCCGAAATGCGCCGTGCATCTCATTCAGTTCTGGGGGCCGCAGCTGGCGAACCTGCCGGACAACGTGATGCTCCGTCTCAAAGTGCGTTCTTCAACGCCGTTCCGCCTTGGCAGCGTGGACTACTTGCTCAAGCGTCCGCCATGGACGCGGGCCATGGGAGGTTCGTCCCCTCGCACGATGATCGGCGCCAAGTGGCAGACGCTGGATGTGTACCTCTCAAAGGCGGGCGAAGTCGAAGAGCCGGCCCTGCACTTGGCGCTCGGCGCCTCCTTGCCGAAAGGAGCAGTCTTCGACTTCGTGCCGATTGGCCTGTGGCGCGTGTCTATCGACGCGGCTGCAATGCTTCCGCACGATATTGGAATTCTCATTTGCGACCACGGCAGGCGGTGGGGCGTGAAGAAGTGGCGCAATCCGGAATGGAAGATGCAGGCACTGGAGAATCCGCTCGACTACTGGTACGACCCTGAGAAGAAACGCGTCCTGATGCGCTTCGACGGCAACCCTGGCAGTGCATTCTCTTCGATCGAACTTGCTTTCACCAGGCATGTCGTGGACGAAGGCGGCCGGCACGACGTGACCTACGACGGACTCTGGGTGCGCTACGGCGCGGCGCATGGATTCGGCGGAGGCGGCACGCGCAACATAACCATACGCAACTGCGACGTCTGCTGGATCGGAGGAGGCCTCCAGTTCTGGAAATACGACGATAGGACAAGGAAGATCGCGCACCCCGTGCGCTACGGCAACGGCATCGAGTTCTGGGGCAACGCGTCGAACAACCTCGTGGAGCGAAACCGCCTGTGGGAGATATACGACGCGGCGCTCACGAACCAGGGGCGCGACGATTCGGAGACCGACATAGTCTGGCGCGACAACGTGATCTGGAACGCCGAATATTCCTTCGAATACTGGAACGCAAGGCTAACTTCCAACGTCACCTTCGAGCACAACACGTGCGTGGACGCCGGCAGGGGCTGGGCGCATTCGCAGCGTCCCGATCCCAACGGCGCGCATCTTATGTACTACCACAACCGCGCGGCGACCACGAACTTCGTGGTCCGCAGCAACATCTTCTGCCGTGCCACCGAATGGACGGCTCGCAGCGGACTCGATTGGCGCTACGGCCTTGTGCACGACGGCAACCTCGTCTGGAACGAGGGCGATGTTCCAGTGATGCGCTGGCTTGACGGGAAGAACCTGGCGCTGCTCGACTGGAACGGCTACCGTGCGCTCGGCTTCGATCCGCACGGCGTCTTCGAAAGGCCAGTGTTTGTCGACGAGGCCAGGCGCGACTACAGGCTGGCGAAAGATTCGCCCGGCTGGCGTCTCGCCGCAGATGGCAGCCCTGTGGGCGCGCGTGGCATGCCTGGACTCGACAAGGACCAGAGTAGGGGATTGTGATATGCTGTTCAATTCATTTGAGTTTCTGATCTTTCTGCCGTGCGTGTTTGCCGCGTACTGGGCTCTCTCTCGCCATCTGCGCCTGCAGAATCTGCTGGTGCTGGCGATGAGCTACCTCTTCTACGGATGGTGGGACTGGCGCTTCCTCTCGCTCATCGCGTTCACGAGCGCGTGGAGCTACTGCGTGGGCCTCGTCGAACTGCGCAGATGGGAGGAGCGTCCATCCAAGGCTCTACTCGCGATTTCGCTTCTCGTGAACCTCGGCATATTGGGATACTTCAAGTACTATGGCTTCTTTGTGGATTCCTTTGCGTCGCTGCTTCAGAATCTGCATCTTCTGTCCTCCGCCGGCGCGCAGTCGCTCGTACGCCTCTCGCTCAACGTAGTTCTGCCGGTGGGCATATCCTTCTACACGTTCCAGGCGCTCTCCTACACGATCGACGTGTACAGGCGCGAGGTGCGTCCCACAAGAGACCCCATCGCATTCTTCGCGTTCATCGCCTTCTTCCCGCAGCTGGTGGCGGGTCCTATCGAACGGGCTTCCAGTCTCTTGCCGCAGTTCGAACGGCATCGTGAGTTTGACTATGCGCTGGCGGTCGACGGCCTCAGGCAGATGCTGTGGGGCTTTTTTAAGAAGCTGGTGGTGGCCGACGGATGCGCGGTGTATGTCGACAAGGTGTTTGCCGACCCATCGGTATACAGCGGTGGCACGCTGGCGGTGGCCGCGGTGCTTTTCTCGTTCCAGATCTATGGCGACTTCTCCGGCTACAGCGACATTGCTATCGGTACGGCCAAGTTATTTGGTATCAGTCTGCGGCGTAACTTCAACGTGCCCTATTTCAGCCGCGACATCGCCGAGTTCTGGCGCCGCTGGCATATCTCGCTCAATACATGGTTCCGCGATTATGTCTATATCCCTATGGGTGGCAGCCGTGTGGGGCGTGGACGCGTGATTGTCAATACGTTGGTGATATTCCTCCTTAGCGGTTTCTGGCATGGGGCCAATTGGACGTTCCTCGCCTGGGGGCTATTCCATGCGCTGCTGTTCCTGCCGCTGATATTGATGGGACGCAACCGTCGCTACCGCGATGTGGTGGCCGACGGGCGAGCACTGCCGACTCTGTGTGAGGCTGGCCGGATGCTAATGACATTCCTCTTGGTCACCGTGGGGTGGGTGATATTCCGCTCTCCTTCTATCGGCTTTGCTTTCAATTATTTGGGGGGACTGTTTGGTTCCGGACAGAGCCTTTCATTTGCCGCCAACGACTTCTTTTACCTGCCGGCAGCGCTTCTGCTAATGCTGGTAGTGGAGTGGCTGAACCGTGGTGGTGCTCATGAGTTCGCTAGGCATCCGCGCTTCCGTGTGGTGCGTTGGATGGGTTACATGTTGCTGATATCCATTATGGTGTGCTATATGCAAACTTCCGAAATGCCCTTTATTTACTTTCAGTTTTGAAGCGTTTTGTCCGAAATATTATCCTCTTTGTGCCGCTGGCAGTGCTCTTTACGTTGCTGCTCATCATCCTGTTGGGTGGCACGAAGGGACTGCGCAACGTGACCTATCATCTGGGGCATGAGGATCATCTGTATACGAAGGTGCATGAGTGTCTGGATGTACAAGATGTTGATGTACTGTTCTTTGGTTCGTCTCACGCCTACCGTACGTTCGACCCGCGTGTCTTCGCAGCCCATGGGGTACGAATCTTCAATATGGGGTCGTCGATGCAGACGCCTTTGCAGACGGAAGTGCTGATACGCAATTATTTGGATACGATAAAACCTCGTTTGGTAGTGCTCGAAGTGCATCCCGATGTGATGCCCCACGATGGGGTGGAGCCGGCTATCTATCAGCTTTGCAATGTGCCGCCGACATGGGATATGGTGCCGATGGCACTGCGTACACGCAATATGCGGGTGGTGGCTACGGCTGCTTATGCACTGGT
>JAEEGH010031533.1_pt1 | contig 10234 bp, 11 predicted proteins | sample 9134181 | NCBI WGS metagenome assembly JAEEGH01 (sample SAMN16246544, study PRJNA631951) | gut metagenome | biome: gut microbiome; feature: rumen; material: DP-attached | host: Bos | place: Iran: Karaj | collected 2018-10 | reverse complement strand
TTTAGAATAATTGACTGGCGCGCTTAGTAAGCTAATTTTAACATTTAAGTTTTTACTATAAAAAATGAAATGTTAAAATTCTCTGGAGGGATAGTTTTTAGTACTTACTTTACATCACGTTACAAGCATTTGAGGCAAAATTTTTATGCACGTTACAAGCATCATAGTAAATTTTTCTACTTGTTGTTTTATATTAATTCATAACAAACAAAATTAAAAATTATGAAACCAAGTATTAAAAGAGAATTTGATAACAAAGTAAAGGATTTGTTAAAATTTATAAATTTCTATAACAAGGATATTCGTCAAGAAGTTGAAGACGAAACTTTGAGAAAATTGCTTCATGCGTTGAACAAAATCGACAATGCAAGCAAGATGAACGATTTGAAATCGTACTTTAACATTGATTGATATGGAAGCAACAATCGAAATAAATCCTGTGGAAATTTATCGTTCGCTTAAAGCAAAGATAAATACTTGGGCATACAATAAATTTTTACAATACACAATTAATTATTTTTCAAAGACTTGCTTCGAAAATAAAAATGACGATTATGTTTTATATGCTGAACAAGGAATCGTAACAAATGGGTTAGCAAGGCCAATTGTTGCTGCGCATGCGGCAATTGCGAAATATGTTTCACGTTCATCGTTGATTTATATTTTGGGATTATCGATTCATTCTGATGACAATCATAAATATTTCGTTACATTGGAGACAAACCGTCCTGGACTATTTATTGGTAAAATGGGTGACACAATAACAAAAATAGAAAAGGAACTTTCCAAAATATTCAAACGTAAAGTTGAAATAAAAATCGTTGAATGTGAGCCTGTTGCATATATGATTTGTAAAGAAGAATTTTAATTTTAATACGCCATGGACAAGAAACAAATAATTGATTTTTGAACGAAAACCTCAAAGAAACATGGCATCAGCTTCTTGAGGCAGAAATCCAAAGGGTACTCAAACATAAGAAATTTGTTGAAGAAAAAGCACCCGAATATCAAAACAAAATTTCGCGTATGGAAACGGTGCTCAATTACTTGCATGTTAATTTCAATACGCACAGAAAACTATACGAAGCGCTTAATACAAAATGGCGCAAAAATCATTGGGAATTGTAAAACCTGGCGAGCTGTATACTTATCCAATTGTTCGAATGAAGAATTTCCTTAATGAAAATAATAAATACATCAAGCTGTCGAAAGAACAACTTACAAAAGAAACAAAAGAGTCATTCTTGTCTGAATACACGAGACGTATTTCAAGATTTGCTGACAAGTTGTTGAAATACAACATTGATGATTCAATTCATGTGATAAACAAAGAAACAAACGACAATTTTATAGGATTGTTTCTAAAAGATAATAACGAAAAACGTGAATACTTGCATGTACGATTCATCATCGCTGCAGCGGACTCAACATGCGTTGCAACTCATTATCGTCTGATTTGTACTGAGAAAAAAAGAAGGAATAATTAATTTATTCCTTCTAAATTTTCTTTGTAAACATCTGCATTATAAAGACCAAAATAACGTCCCATTTTCTGCTTTAGTTCATTATAATTATATTTTTGTAATATTTCATTCATCTCAGGTGTAAGCTTTTCAATCTTGTTATATTTGAGCCATTCTCCAATATTATACGAACAAACGCGTCCTGAAACACACCCTTTAATAACCTTTTTGACATATTCTTCAAACGACTTGAACATGAAATGGTGCAATTTAACTTCAGCTGTTGTATCAAGTGTCAAAACGTTAGGCGCCCATAACATTACACGATGCGGACCTGGTTTGAAAGCGTATTGCGTACGGACAATGTTCTTAAACATTATCACGCCACCAACAATGTTGTTTCCATACAAATCAAATAAATCCTGAGATTCATAATTAGGTTGAACAATATGTCCGTTACCACCATGACACAATTCTAAAAATCTAACGCAATACTTATTGTTCGATTCAGCATTATCACACAATTTTTTCAAATCGCCTTTGAAAATTTCATCAGTATCAGTAAAACTTAACCATCGTGTTTCGTGTCCGTATTTATGTAAGCAATATTGATAAACTTCATCTTGAAGAATTGTACCCCGTTTGTGATTTTCAGTAACACGTTCAATAGTACATTTGTTAAGCAACCCAGGCGCGTGCTGTTTCAAATAATCCTCTACAGGAACGTCTGAATTGTTATCCATAATATAAAAATGTTCAATGCCTGCCTCAGAATTGTATTTCAAATTCTGAAGCAGGATATGATTTTCATTTCTTATTAATAAACAATTGGATAAAAAATATTTATATTCAATATTCATTTTTAATTTATATCATATTGAGTAAAGTTTGGATTATCCTCACCAGATGAAGGTAAATTAGGATATAACTCACTGCTTAACGACGAACCAGAAGCAAACGCTGGTTGTGAAATACCACTTTCAGGAATTAACCATAAATAAGTAAAATATTCGTCTTCGCTGTGTTGCTCTATAAATTTCGGATAAAACGATGCAGTTGACAAACAAGGTATACGGAACCAAGTAGTTACCGTATCTGTAACTATACATGGGACCAGCAAAAGAAAATTATCAGCATAATCCCAATTAAATCCTCCTAAATTTTCGGAGTTTAAAGAAGCATAACTTGGCATAACCTGATTGACAATAGTAATTTTCTTTACGCATTTATTGAATCTGCATGGCATTCTCCCATAATAAAACCAGTTTGGTAAATTATCTAAATCAGATAAATTTTCGCTCCAAAATGTTGAAGTATTAGTTGTTGTTGCTTCAAATGACCCGTTAAACCCATAAATACAGCCTGTTTCCGAATCCGTTGTATCAGAATCTCCATCAGCATCTGAATATAACAAGATATTCTCAAAATCACTTCCATCGGTATCGCCAAGGAACGTTGGATAATTCAACCATTTATAACCTGACGTTTTATCGCCGCCAACATAAATTGTTGCTGTTGTTTCAGTTAACATCTTTACTGACAAGCCCATTCCATATTGGTCCCAATAAACATCACAAACAATAGGCTTATCACCAAGCGGTACAAATGTATTAAATTCTTTACAATCATAATAATCTACACCTGCCCCGGATTCATCGTTAATTGCTGCAACATTCAACCAACCCGAACCTCCAAATATAATTATTTTACCATAAATATAGGGACTTCCACTCGGCTGAACAAGTATGCCACAGCTGACCAAGTCACCTAAAAGATCCTGCAGTCTTCTGCCTACTCGCTTTACTGGTTCTGATTCATAAAACGTAAGAGAACTTCCTCTTTTTGCTTCAATTTCTGTTTGATATTTCTTAGCAAGCAAATATGTAAGGTCGGACGTTTTGTTCCAATCCTGCGACACATACAACGTAATCAACCCAGGAGTTTCGGTACTTGTCCCAGATGACGATTCCTCAATTGCTGTTATAAGGGCTTCATAATCTGACGATTTTGGAACTTTACCTGGCGCAAAACGTTCTAATAATGTTGTCATAATTAAGATAAGTTTTTATAAAAATAACGTTTGAGAAATCACACGCGTTTTATAATTTCATTATAAAGAACGTTTGAGAATCACACACGTTTCTTGCTTGATTAAACAAAAGAATAAAGACGGCGAAACTTATTCAACCGTCTGTTTAATTATTTGGTATTTGTTTATTGTAAACCGTATTGTAAAGGTTCTGAAACAAAAATTGTTCCTGAAGTGTAACATAATACAGGTATAGTTCTGTTCGGTTGTATTACAAGAGCTTCTCTGTTAGAAGAAACATCATATTCAGATGATGACGTGTTTGCTGTACTGCAAATAATATTCACATTTGACGAACCATAATTATGAATATAAACAACTGTTGGTGTGGCAAATTGCTCAGTTAACGTTTCAATAATGTTACTCCAGTCAGTTGATTCATAACTTTCACTGTCAAAATCAAATTGTTTTGCAATAAGTTTCCATACGGAAATATCTGTATTTGTTTCAAGAATAACACCAAGTCCTGACCAAGATTTTGATAATACACGTTCAGAATAACCTGAAGATGAACCTGTTTTGATTGTTATATTTTGCTTTGGAGGAATTACATAAAATCTTCGATATGAAGACCCATACAAATTTAATCTGACAGCAACAGCTTTGTCATTTTGAACATTGTATGTTGTTGCTAATAACGGATAGTTATCTCCTCCGATTAAATATCCTTCGTTCAAATAATCAGCCGCTAAAGCAAGATGATTCGAATTACCTGATGTTATATTTATATTTGTTTGTCTAAACGTTATTCCTGTTAAATTTTCAACATGAATATTTTTACCAACAATTGTAATTTTATAATCAGTATATGGAATAAATTGTAATCCTGCGTAAGTTTCAGTCGTTACCGCAGAATATTCGTCCTGTGTGACATACCAATCAGAATCCGAACCACCCACATAAAAATCACAAATAAGAGGATTATAATACGGAGTTTGAAAATAAATTTCTACTTTGTGATTTGAATTTATAAAATCTGAATTATATGTGTTTGTTAATTTATATTCATGTGTCGTAGACAAACCACTGAAATTTACATAATATACAGTGTCGCATGTTATATTTGATTCAAATTCAAATGTATAAATATTTAATTCCTGAGATTCATCATATTCAAATTCCGAATTGGTTAATGTTAAATTTATTACTGCACGAGTTGAACCTCCTGAATCGGTTCCTGATATATATGGTAGCTGATTCCACGGTGTAACACCATCACCAACTTTCAGTTTGTATTCTGACATTTTGAAAAATGCTGTTTTAATAAAAATAACGTTTGGGAACCAAACGCGTTTTTGCTTTATTAAACAAAATACAAAAGGCGAGAGCAGCCTTTATTTGCCCTCGCCCGTAGGTCTGTTTCCGCCTATGAATCTTGTTCAGTGCTTACGTATGCCGCCCTCCTTTTATTTCTTTATTCAGTTGTTTGCGCGCTATCACACAACCATATCCATTTAGGTTTTGCGTCTAACGTGTCAAGGTCTACCGAAACGTCAATTGATATTGATGCTGAATCAGTAAATCCTACAGTAACGCTAACTCCATTATCTGAATCTGATGCTGATGTTGAAGCAAATATTGAAGTAGTTTGTTCTTCAACAAATGATGCAAGAGCAACAGAATCAACTGACAAATTAATTGATACTTGATTTGGGTCTGAATAACTGCCAGGAAGCAAATCAATACTCAATGAAACAATTGACAAATCATCTGTTGCTTGACCGTTACCGCCAAATGGTAATGTCAAATGCCACATCTGCTCATCGTTATCAACAGAAACTGATGCAGGCATAGAATCACTGGTCCATTCAAATGAGAATCCTCCTGTTGGTTTTAACGCATATTCTGTAAGATTTGTTTCAATTGAAACAATTGATTCGTTAGTTGTAGAAAGTTCAGTAGATAACGATTCAACACTTGTAGAAAGTTCATCAGATAATGTACTAATACTATCTGAAAGAGAACTTATGCTATCATAAAGATAAGAATCATTAATTGAAAGTTCAAAAGCAGAAGGAGCATTCTCCCACGAAATACTTATCAAAGAACCTTCTGCAGTACTTGTTCCAGTAAACAATTCAGCCTGATTAATTTCAAGACTTAAATTCATTACTGTACTGTTGATACTTAAGGCACCTGATATAAGAGCCTGTGAATCGTTGCCATTGATTTGAACATCTTTAAGGCTCAAATCAAGATGTATTGTTCCATTGCTGTCAACTGATACCCCTGAACTATCATTCAAGAAATCTGAACTTATTGTAAAGTTCAAATCGGTAGGCTCAAAACGAGCAAATTCACCACCGAGAGCGTCCCAATAACCGCCATTTTCAAAGCTTGTATTGTTTACCCAAACAACATTGCTGTATGCTGAGTAATGAACAAAATCACCAGCGGTAAAATTAGCAAGGTCCGGAGCAGTTGTAATATTACCTGTTTCTTGGTTAATATAAAACTCTTCATCAACATTGTAAACGTCACCAGCGTCAGGATTTAGGACTGAAATATTTGCTAATATTGAAACACCTTGAGTTCCTTTTACTTTGTAAACTGTAAGGTCTGGAGAAACAATTTCGATAAATCTAAAACCAAATGCTTCAGCACCAGCTTTATCTGTGAAAGCTGTTGTTTTCCAATCAGCTGTAGCTGGGTCAGGAATTTCAGTTACTATAAAATATCCCGGTTTGCCATTTGCGTCAGCATCATGAACATAAAATGGCATACCAACATAAGCACTTGCGCCTACAGTAAACAAGTCCGACCATTCTCCTTGTACCAAACGCGCATCTAACGCAAAAGGAGAAGCAAGAGTATATCCTGAAGGTACGCCTCGCGTTTTTGCGGCGTTACCATATACGAATCCTTCAAAAACTTCGCTCATTATATTATATTAATATTTTTTTTTAATTTCTTAATTTTACAGTAACACCGTAATTGCATTCATTTTGTTTGTTTGCTGTCAACACGTATATATCATACGTTACACCATTTTTAGTCGATGTTGTTGTTGCTGGAGTCGTTATAAATGATGCACCGCTTGATATATCAGAAACATTACTGTCCTGCCATGCCACAAAACCTACGCCATGAGGAACGGCAACAAACAAAAATTTACTATATGAACTTGAGTATTCTGCATCAGCAGAACTAAAGTTTGCGGCCATTTCTGCCTGCTCAAAACCAAATATTTTGCTGCTTGTAGATGTTCTGTTTAATTTCTTTCCTATTGTAGATAATGTATTCAAAACTGAATCTGCATCAATTTCTGAAGCGCTATTCAAAGATGAAGCAAAAGAATTTTCAATTTCAGCAAAACCAAGATATGCTTCAGGACGGACGTAAATAGAAACACCGGACGCAGTAACTGTAAGATTGTTCAAATATTTTGAATAACTTGTATAAACGGTAGTTGTTGTATCATTCCAATCAACAATAACACCTTTCTTAGAACAAGCGCTCCAATTTCCACCAGCAGAAATGTTCGAATCAATGAACGTTAATGGAGCAGTAACAGTTATTGGTGTTGCATCAGTTGCGCCATCATAAGCAAATGATGTCACGTTTGCAGTGCCTTTCTTGAATACTAAACTGCCTTCAGTATCATCAGTGTATACCTGCAAATTTGCTGTTATGTTTCCATTGGTAGCGTAGTTTGCAACACCATACGCTTTGTTTGTAAAGTTTATGTTGTTTGTTGCATAAGTCAAAACATCTGAAATTTCACTCAAATCAGTAATATTGAGAGTTGCTGAATTTGAAGTTGTTCTTAATATTGCTGATGGCACAGTTGTTACTGCAAATTCAGTATCAGGAAACAATATCAAATCAAGTATTTCAGATACTGAACCATGAGTTTGGTTCAACAATTTACCTTTTGTTATACCTGCCGTTACACCGCCTACAGCAGTTGTTGTAGCAGTTGCGTCTTCCTTAGATGCGTAAGCGTCTCCGACAACATCGCGTCCAACATACATCAAAGGCTTGTAGAAAAGTTCCTCGCCTTTAGATAATTTGTCGTGTTCAGAGCCCTCAGTAGCTGTAATATTGTTACTTGTTGCATCAGTATAATATTCGTGGTCACGTGCGTATACTGCTATACGAGCAGGGATATTTTCATCAGTTGTATCAGATAAATTAGCTGAAATATTTAAATCGCAGCCTTTACCAAATGAAACACCTGCCAGACCATCCATTGTACTATAATTTGTTGGCATATTTATATGAAATAGTATTTTTGTAAAAAATAAAAGTTTTTATCAATCGATGTCTAAATCCAACCAATAATGATTCGCTGTTCCGCCTTCATTATTATCAATTCTTTTTGTTTCAAAACCTGCTCTCCATAAATCATCTATTGTTGAGTATTCAGTTATTTGTACAGGCTCAGATGCTGATGTTTTCCAACAATTTACTGCAATTATTTGTTCATTTTCGACAACGTTTTCTGTTTTATAAGGACATCTTAATAAAACAAAATATCCCGGATTACCACCTAAATCATAATTTGAAATAAAAAATGGCATACCCTTATAAACATTACCTGCACCGATAACTGCTAACTGAGCAGGAATATTTATAACACAACGCAAATCAATCGGTGCCGAAACACCAACTGTCAGACCTGATGCGTATGGAACACCCTCTTTATAAAAAGCATTTTCAATTGCCATATTATTTGTAGTATGCGTTTATTATGACCGCTGATGAAGAATCTGCTGATGTCTTGTAATAAATATTATAAACAACATCAAGCGTTCCTTTTGACAAAACGCTTTGTCCCATCAGTTTATATGTATTTGAATAATTGTTTATGTTATCGGATTGAACGTAAGACTGCACTGTATACGCTGAAGGCACTGCAAAAATACGGAAATAGTTCGAATCTGAATCAGGAACAGTTGTTTTTATATATTTTGAATTTTTTTCTGTATATGTTGTTCCTGACGCTTCTCCAGACCACACTTGATAGTTTTGTGTTGTTCCGTTTGAATTAAGATATGCAACAGCTTCAGCAAGAGTAGGAACTGAACCTGAAATTGCAGTTGTTGGCATTGCAGCAACAACGCTCGGACAAAAAATTGTTAACGTACAAGGACCTGCATATTGTGGAAGATTGACTTCTGCTTGTTCTGAAATTGTTCCTTTCTTGTTACGTTTGTAAACTTCATTTATTGCGTTGTATTTTCGAGTATGCCAAAAATAAATCGTTGACGCCTCACCATTAGTGCTTGTTATTGTAAATGTAAAATTGCCGCTTATTTTTGATGCGTCTTCAAATTTATTTGTGGTTCCCGAATAAAATGTTTTTGTTGTGCTCCAATTAATCAGAGGTAAACTTGCTTGCGGTATTCCGTTTTCAGTGTTGCTTGCCCAGGTACATGTACCCGTTGTAGACAAACAAGAAAAATTACTTGAAGGATTAAAAGTATATGTCTTACTACCTGTTGCAATTGTTACCGTCTTTGAAGTTGTTGACCCTGACCAATTCATTGTAATTGTTGGTTGAACAACTTGACTTTCAACATCAGGAAACAATATTGCATCTAATACTTTTGAAATACTGCCCCCGTATTGTTGCATTATATTTCGAGGTGTCAATCCTGAAGGAAATCCACCTATTGCATCGGTTGTTGAATCTTCGTCTTCTTCTGTCAAATAAGCGTCACCGATTGCGTCTTTGCCGACATAAAATGCAGGACGAATTGTACATTCTAAATCATTTTTTATATTTTCTTCGTCATTGACTTCAGAATTGTTCCACGACTTACGCGCTATAACGGCAATTCTGTTGCCTGGGTTTTCTGATTGAACAAATAATCCGTTTGCATCAGAACCTTTTACAACGTCTAATTCCTTACCTTTTATATTGTCTGCCATTGTCTTATTCCTCAAATAATGTATTCCAACGAGTTCCTGCGTTGTTAACAATATGTTCAGCCAACTGAGTTATTGATGAACCTGCGCTAATAATTGAATCACCAATAACTGTATCAGAACCAAAAGTTAAATCGTTTATATCAGTTGTACCATAATATGTACCGCCTTTATATATTCTACCTGTACCTGATGCATTTTGAACAAATGTTACAACGTTTGGAAGAGCGTTTTCAACCCATTCATTAAATTCATCAGGCGTCATTTGAGCAACTCTAAATGTTGCTTCTGTCTTTTCAAGATTACCATTTTCCAGTTCCTCCCAGTTTATTTTACCTTCTTCAGAACCAATAATTCGGTAAAATTCAGGGCCAAACGCTACTTCATCGTTTCCTATTGCATCAGTATAATTCTTAATGCCTATTGCAAGGACAACTGACGTTTCAGTATGCTCTTCATTTTTCCAATATCGTATTGCAAGCGGCTGACCTACCAAATGATATGGATATGCATCTAACAAAGCAATTACTGTTGAATAATCATCGACAGGACTTTCATTTCGGAGCATCTTAAATGTATAATCCATGAAAATAAACTTTTATTTCGTTTTATTAAAAAATAAACCTCTTACAGAAGTCATACAAATTGAAAATATTTTGTTTCTGTTTTTTTGATTATAAAGTCTTGTAACGTGCACAAAAATTTTACCTCAAATGCTTGTAACGTGATGTAAAGTTAGCAGCTAAAACTATCATTCCAGGGTTTTTTAACATTTCATTTTTTATAGTAAAAACTTAAATGTTAAAAT
>JAEEGH010031532.1_pt1 | contig 10234 bp, 8 predicted proteins | sample 9134181 | NCBI WGS metagenome assembly JAEEGH01 (sample SAMN16246544, study PRJNA631951) | gut metagenome | biome: gut microbiome; feature: rumen; material: DP-attached | host: Bos | place: Iran: Karaj | collected 2018-10 | reverse complement strand
ACTCTTGGTATCCGCTGCCATGGATTTTACTCTTTGCCCTAAAAGGACTCCTATTGTAATTCCGATGATTGCCGCTAAAACAGCCATAATAGCAACGGTAACCATAACTTCAACCATTGTAAAACCTTTATTCTTCTTCATATAATAACTCTCCTCTTTGGTTGCCGTTTGCTATTACTTCTTCTCGAAATTCTCTGTATCAACTAAATCTATATTAGCGTTATGCTCTACGTTAATCGTGTATTGAGAACCACTATTATTATTATTGCTTTCGTAAAACCTCTTTATTCCACCGTTGAACAAGTTATTAAACACTACATATTTAACATTCGCTGGCCCGACATCGGTACTGGCAACCAATGCGCCGACTTTATTCATAAATGCCTTCAAATTAGTTTTTTGGGTCGATGAATCGAGCAAGAGCAGTGATTTACCGGAACAATATCCGTTATCTTTCTTAAACCCTACTTGTCCAGCTGTAATAACTATTCCACAATAATTTGCCGTTGTGCTATCCTGGTTTAATTCAACGTTAACACTGCTCAGAACGAAAGGACGCTCCGAAACATTAACCAAATTACCATTACCGGTATTAGTTGAGGACGTAAAATACAATCTAAAAGTAGGATTATTAGTTCCGTTTAATGTAACTCCATCGTACGCAAGTTTGTATTCAGACAGTCCGCTTGACTCATATGCATCTACACCAGAAGGCTCGTTCTTCGCATTATTTGGGTTGAATACAGAATCCTTAATTTTATGATCCGCCTTCGCATTCTGTGTCACATTCTTAATAGTGCTATCATACATGAATTTTTCATAATAGGTAACATCCACCATCTCGATGAAGAATGGATCATAACTCTTCGAGAAAACTGCTCCTGTCCCGTCCTCATTTTCCGTGTTTCTTCTCGGTTTCGGATGCAGCTCACTGTCACTTTGATCGGTATCAACATGAGAATCTATCGAGATAGTAAGCGCAGCCCCGTCTCTTTTATATGCCTTATGGTTCGATACAACTGCCTCATAAGCAGGTGCTGTGTCTACATGGTCAGGATCTATATATACAATTGATGCCGGATAATTTATATACTGCGGATTGCTATTCTTAAAACCGGCGTTGTCTAGATCCTTAAACGATTGATAACACTTATAAGGAGAGCCATTGTAGGTATACGCATCCCCCAAAGCTTTCGTATAGGATCCGGCCACCGATTGATAATTCGTCGAATTATATTTTACGTCAGCGTCAGAAGAGCAAATCCTTATGTCCTGACATTTAAGATTGGTTTTCGTTCCTACAATCAGATGGCAGTTGGGTCCAAGGTAAATCTTACCTCGGATTTCAACATCAGCACCAGTCAATTGCAGATTGGAATAATCCTTAAGGTATACATTTCCGTTTATTACTACATTGTCACCGGACAGAATTAAAGTCTCACGTCCGTTAATAAGCAACGCATCGGCATTTTTAGTATCTCGCCATGTCGTATATCCAAAATATACATTTCCTTCCTGCTCCAGGAATCCAAACTGATTCGGGTTTCCGTACTTTCCGTTTGAAGACCCGCCCTGGGCATTCCAAATGTTTGCACCAGTGCCGGCAAACATCGAATAGCTTGCCAGGGGAAACTTCTTCTTGCTTGCATAGAGCGGAGCACGAATCGTAATATCAGTCTTTACATAGGATACCATCTTCGTCTTTGGATTTTCAAACTTAACCTCAACATCTTTGATGGTGATTCCTTCCAACTTGCCGGTATCTCCATTAAAACGAACGATGTCACCGATATCCGTAACAGTCCCGCCGGCAATGGCATTAGCTGTCAAGTTGCTGATAGCTGTAGCCTTGTCTGTAGTCGAGGTGAGTGACAGGCTACCCGATGCCGAATATGCTTTCCCGGTAATCAGTCTGTAGGTTTCTGCCACAAAGTTATACGAACTGGTTGCATCGTTGTTCGTTGTTGCCCAAGCCCTCGCCGCAGTATTCTGTAAATTCAACCGAATCGTATCAACCACATTCTCTGCATCATAGAATGTGTCCGACACCTGGTTGTTAATACTTCTTGACTGCAACCCGAGAAGGGAGACTCGGAGCATCGTTGAGGTCAGCAACAGGCAGAACATGACGCCGATTACTACGGTAATCAACGCAACGCCTTGATTATCTTTGGTAAACTTCCTCATGGTTTCTTGTCTCCTTTCGTTTCTTACGGAACTTCAGGCGTATAATCAGCCTTTGATCCGGTCAGTGTAGCCAGCGGAGCCGTTGTAGTTCCACCTTTATACACGGTTACTTCTACGTCATAAAAGGTCAGCACTCGGATTCCCATCTCTGATAAAACCTTAGTTGTCGTTTTGGTTGCCGTACTGCCATCGGGAAGCTGATATGTAAGCCCGCTTAATTCCTCGGCGGTTCGGGTATCGTTCCTGGTGTACTTCAGACGCACATCATACGTTGTGCCATCCATCTGCACTCCGGTAATGCTGAACTCATACACTCCGCTTGCCCGAGCTGTGAATGTTCCGCCGGCATAGGACTTCGCGACGCCACTCGCGACAACTTCAGACGCCCCTCCAATCGTGCCCGCAATAATATGAAAGCCGCTCGACGGATCGTTACACTGTTTTGAAACGTCCGACAATTCAAATCCCTTTACAGACTCCATAACGCTGTTTGCTATTGCTGTTGCTGACAGCTTTCTGCGGGACTTGGCATTCACACGTGCAATGGCAACAAACGAAGACAGAATGGGGGTAACCATAACACTCAAAATTGCCGCGGCAACAAGTACTTCAACCAGTGTAAAGCCGCGATTTCGTTTTTTCTTACCTGTACGCTTTTGATTCTCAGTCACTGTTCTCGCATCCTTTCATATTATTATCTCCTCTTAAGACCTCCGATTGAGGCCTTATCTTATCCGAAGTCCTGTGTCTCCGGATAGGATAAAGCGGTAATCCGTCACATGGGCGGATTACCGGCCTTAAGCTCAATTAGTGATGGTCGTCGTTCTGATGAGCCAACGCTCTGGGGTCTACAGTAGGTGTCGGACTCGGAGTAGGCGTGTTAGTCGGTCCGAACATGTTCGGAACTCCGGTCTTTATGTCCTTAATTGTGACAGGATTATATCCGTTCTTTCCGTTCTGAACATTCAGAAAATCAATATCAATCATCCCCTCAATGAATCCATTGGATTGGTCGAAAAGTGCCGTCAGCGAACTAATTGTTTTCGGTTCTTTGTCAAGATAGATTTTATTAATCATATCTTTGAATGCCTTATACGAGTTCGTACCGTACTTTGCCTCCAATGTTGCCTTACTAAATGTATAGTTTACCTCGATTGGCTCATGTTTCTGCGCATCCCAGTCAAGAACCCCGCCATAAGTATCAGACACCTTGGTCTCTTCAATCGTATACTCAGGGAAGTTATAGATTTCTTCGTAAGGAAGTTCCTGCCAGTCATTCATATACATAATGATATCTTCATACAGATACGCCGCAGGATACTTCTTCGCCTCGTCTTCCAAATACTGCTTATTCTTAGCCATTTCGGCAATAACAGCATTCTCGTCTACGCCCAAATACTTATCTAGTCTTGCCTGAAGAGTTTTGCTCTCTTCTTCATATTTTTCTTTATCTTTTAACGCTCCGCGGAAATAAAACTGGAATACAGCGAAAGCTCCAATCAGTCCGAGGGCAATTAAAAGAATGCTGATATCTCTTTTTGATACTTTCATTATCTGTTCCTCCTGCTGATTAGTTTTTATTCTTCTGTTCCTTGTCGCGCTGCTGTTGCTCGGCTTCAAGAGCACTGCTTACACCTTCCATAAAGGCGGCATTCGTTTCGCAATCCGATCTGTATGTGCAGTTAATGCTGAAGATAACGTTGATATAGAAGTAATCGGCAGGATCCACTTCGTCAATCAGATGCTTCTCCTTCTCTCCATTTTCTCCGTCCTCTCCTCCTTCGCCCTCTTCTTCATCAAGAGCCTTCAGAATTCGACCGAGAACAATCTGTTGATCTTTCTTCTCCTCAAGCAGCTTGTCTGTTATTCGCTTGCGCATTTCCTCAATCGTCACCATATCGCCGTACTCATCAAGCACATATCCGTTCGCATCCATATGCTTCTCGTACTCAATCATGGCCTCATCGATTTCAGCCTGCATCAATTTCTCAAGAAGAGCATCATACTCGGGACGAAGTCCGTATTCTTCAATGAATCCCGACGAAGAAATAATATCAATCGTCTCAAAAGAACGCAACTGCTGGAAGGCTTTCGCGGCTTCCGGTTTAGAAGCACAGACTACATCAATTGTTATGCCATCTTCTTCATCTGCAGTAAGAAGAAGCGTCTTGAATCGCTGCGGCATCTTCTGTTCCATCTCAGAGATGAACTGTGTCAGAAGACGGTTATCGTTTGAGGACGCCTCCAATGCCGTTTTAATGCTGCCATAGGTGTCTTTAGATGCAATATAAGCATTGTTCAGATCTTCCAGGTATTTGGTCTGTTCCAAGCGATCTTTCAATTCCTGGTTCTCTTTCTTCGCTTTCGAAACGCCAACCTGACCTACAATGAAGAGAACCACCGCCGTAGCAACGCAGGCAAGAAACACTGCAATCGGTACAACCAGCGAAGTTTCCTTTTCACCTTTCAGAAGTTCAGGGCTGAGAAGCTGCAGCGGAGCATAGGAGGCACCGATTGCTGCCGCATAAACTCGCATCGACTCAAGCGGATTGAAATTCGGGTTTCCGGAACGAATATTATCAAGTCCGGTGAACTTCTGCACATTATAACCGAGTTCGTTTGAAAGAAGCTCATCCATACCTACGAAGTCAGCGCCGATGCCGACAAGGTAGATATTGTCAATCGATGAGTTATCATTTCTGGAAACGAAGTACTCAAGAATACGTCCGACGTTACCGATTAAGTAACGAAGATTCTCGGTAATCATAATACGGGACATCATCACTTCATCCGAAGTATCTTCGGCTTCCTGATAATCCACGTCTACATTCAAATAGCGGCGCAGGCAACGCTGCTGGGTAAATACAACGGTGGCATCAGCATAGCTAAGGTTCTCACCGTATACATCAAGCTCGGTAACGTTCTCGATTGCTCCGTTTACACCGTGCGGAACGGATCTCTGAAGAACAATCTCACCATTCTTTACAATCGTAATCAAAGAGGTGTGCTCATCAATCTTGATAACTGCATTAACGCCGCTGTTCATCTCCTGGCGGACAACCTGGAAGATACTGTTACCCACATAGTCAATGGCACGGATGTGCATGCCCAGCGTTCTGGCAAGATCAATGTACGAAGTCGTTACATCGTTCGGGACTGCCAGAAGCGAAAGACGATACTGCTTCACGCCTTCTTCTTCGGTCTTTCCAAGGATATTATAAACCAAATGATACTGGTTCATATCAACCGGGAAATAATCCGCCGCATTCGCGGTAATCAGGGGCAGAATCTGCTTCGGCTTACAAAGCGGAATTCTCGCCTCACGATTGGCGATACGGCTCGACGCAACGGTAAATACAAGACTTTCTGTCCGGATATCCCGTTTACGCAGCTCAGCCTTCAGATTGATGATGAAATCTTCATTTCTGGTGATAACACCATCCTGTACCATGTCCTTCGGCGTTTCAAGAGAGAATGCGTTGTAAATCTTGGGGGCTTTTGCCTGATAGTCCACCTCAACAACGCGGGTCATTCCCTGGCCGATTTCCATCGATAGCACTTTTCCTGCCATGTCGGTTTCCTTTAGAATTGCTCCGCAATTCTTCCTTCCCTTTAATCTGTTTCCACACCCCGTAAGCAAGGTATGATGTACATATTTCCTCTTATATATCTATAATCCGCTCACAAGAACGGTTATATTCAAACTCATCAGCCGTTAAACAGCTTATCAAGTCCGGTAAACTTCACATACCAGTCAAGGAACTTATTCCCCCATAATGCCGCAAGTAATATCCCGACAGAAAGATACGGTCCCATTGCAAGCGTTCGTCCCTCTTTCGAGACCTTCATTCGAATTGGATGAATAATCGCTCCGATGATGCACCCGACGAAGAACGACAGTAACGACAACTTCCATCCGAGCAGGAATCCGGATGCGGCAAGGAGCTTGACATCTCCTCCTCCCATCGCTTTACAAAAGTACATGATTCCGGCGATGATGCTCGTTACAAATATACCTATAATATACAGCAGAATATCCGGCCTCTCCGTAAAGAAGATCCGGTATCCCAAGTTCACAGCTCCCAAACAAAAGATAAAAACATTAAATCCGAACGGAATGATAAAGGTTCGGAAATCAATCACGCTAAGCGCAAGTAGTGCCGATGCCATCAGGCAATAAAGAATGCTCTCAACAAGTGCGGGTGCATCTCCGAAGCCGTGTACTGCAAAAATCAACACATATAACAGTCCGTTTGCAGCCTCCACAATCGGATACTGCGGAGAAATCTTCGCGCCGCACTTACGGCACTTTCCACGAAGGAACAGCCAACTGAAGAGTGGAATCAAGTCAAACCATCTCAGCTGGTATCCGCAAGTCATGCAATGTGATCTTTGCTTGGAAAGGCTCTGTCCGAGAGGAATTCGGTAGATGCACACATTCAAAAAACTTCCGATTACAATACCGTACATGGATACGATACAATAAATTACGATTTTGAAACCGGCACCCACCGTTTTCTCACCTCGATTTTTTTCATATAATACTTGGTCATTCTGTTATGTGTTGACCAACCCCTCTACGACCAAGCGGCCGAAAGCCGTGGCAAAAGCGAGTCTCCTTCCGGCGGAAGAATTGTCACCGTATAAGTCATATTCTTATACTTTTTCGATACCGGTGTAGCTGTCAAATAACGGTTTCCAAAATGATCCTGAAGAATTTCCTGAATCTGCGTGGCGTTCGCAATGGCGGCATTTAGTTGGATGCCCGAACTGCTGAAGGTCACAAGAACCGTGCTAGAAATATCATACTCACCGGTATAGACAACAATTTCCGCAGCTCGGAATATCTCGCCCGCTGCGGACTCATCTCGTTGTATTCGCGTCTTTTCAACATAGGCAAGATATGCCGGTGTAATTATCCCGACCATAACCGCCATAATTGCGATTACAACTATCAATTCTACGAGGGAGAAGCCATGATTTCGTTTTTTCATATTCTCTCCTCTTTTGCCTGAATCTAAAAAGATACTTTATCCCGCGCAGGTGGATTATCTCCACCTGCGCGATAGGGAATCAGGATTTCATATCTTAATGCTATTCAGCATTGTCGCACCTCTCGGCGCTAAATCCTATGCTTTCAGAACACTAGTCAAAAAGCAATTCTCGTTATAGCAGTTATCTGCTCGTATCTTACCAGGTACCAGTAACGGTAAGAGCTGCGGTACCAGTTGTAGTAGGCTTGGAAATATTTACATGCCAAGTGCTGCCGCCGTACTTCTTGGATTTAAGGTCGAAACTCTTTCCGGAATAAACCTCATCCATAGCGTCCTTCAAAGGAGAGCAAGCTGCGCACTGAGTGGCAATATCCTGACCATTCGTGAAGGTGAACGAATCACCATCACTCAGCTCATCGTATACGCAAAGCTCAGCTGCGGATACTTCAATCGTATGACGAACTTCCTCCGCCATATTCTCATCGGTACCACGACGGGTCTTCTCAACGTAGCTCAGGTAAGCCGGAGCCAAAATACCAACCAATACAGCCATGATCGCTACAACAACGATCAACTCAACGAGTGAAAAACCTTTGTTCTTGTTCATAGAAACATTCCTCCATTTTCATATAATATTATTCACGAACTTCGGTTGCGGTTCCTCATTCCGCTCCCGATATCTTAAACAACTGCCGTCCCTATTGCAGCGGTTGCTTAATTCAAGTTTAAATGTTGTCCAGTCCTTTATAAAGACTGAGCATTGGCATTACGCATGCGCCAACCAAAAGACCAACAAATACGGCGATTACCAGAATAATGACCGGCTCCATTACAGACAACAGGTTCTGCGTGGCATTCTCTACTTCTTCATCGTAATAGTCCGCCATCTTGGTAAGCATCGTATCCATATCACCGGTTTCTTCGCCAATCTTAGTCATATGAACGACCATCGGAGGGAAGAGCCCGGATCTCTTCAGGGGCTCCGAAAGCGGAACACCTTTCTTAACTTCCTCCTTAGCTTCCAATACGGCCTGACGGAACATATAGTTCGTCATTGTCTTCGCCGAGATATCCAATGCATCAATCATTGAAATACCGGACGAAGTCAGCGTTGCAAGCGTTCTGGCAAGTCTGGAAGATGATGTCTTAACAGTAAAATCCTTAAACGCCGGGATAGAAACTGCAGCCTTAGACAGGAACTCTGTTCCAACCTGAGAAGCACTGAATACTTTCAGCCCGACAATAATTACAATGATGACGCCGACAACTATAATCCAGTTAGCCTTGAAGAAATCGGCCGCTGCCATAACCGCCTTGGTAAGTCCCGGCATCTCGGTGTCCATGTCCTTAAACATTTCCATAAAGTTCGGGATTACGAAGGCCATCATGACAATCATTACGACAATGGCAACGCATACAACCACGATAGGATAAATCAGCGCCTTTTTAATCATGGCCGAAAGCTTTGTGTCTTTCTCGAACTGAGTCGCCATACGGTCAAGAGAAACGTCAATGCTACCGGAAGCTTCGCCAGCCTCTACCATGTTAATCATCATGGAAGGGAAGACATCGCTTCGCTCGCGAAGCGCATTGGCAAAGCTTTCACCTTTAGCGATATTGTTTTTAACCTCGCCGAGCGCTTTCTGAAGTCTTTTGTTTTCAGTCTGATCCTCCATCATGCCCATGGCGTCTACAATCGGAACGCCGGCGTTGATGATGGAAACAAACTGGCGGCAGAAGACGCTGAGATCTCTCTTGCTGACACCGCTACCGCCGATGTTTACGTCTTTATTAAGGAAAGATTGTTCGTGTACGCTTAACGGAATCAATCCCTCGCCTTTGAGCATCGACTGCGCGCGATCCGGGCTGGCAGCTTCAATGTTGCCCTTCTTCCTGCGGCCCATCTTGTCGACGGCTTCATATGCATATGCAGGCATCGTTCATCCTCCTTATATCCGCCTAGAAGGTTACCTTCCGGCTCATCGCTATTGTATCCTGTGCGTAATTCAGGCAGTTCTCTGCGCTGATTAAACCGCCGATGTAAAGATTGTAAAGGGCGTCGTCCATAGACTGCATTCCCTGTTTCTTACTGGTCTGAATCATTGAAGGAATCTGGAAGGCCTTTCCTTCACGAATCAGGTTACGTACTGCACTTGTTCCCATCATAACCTCGAAAGCGGCCACACGGCCGGATCCGGTCTGAATCGGAAGAAGCTGCTGCGAGATGACGCATTCGATAACGCTCGCAAGCTGTACGCGAATCTGCTGCTGCTGATGCGGCGGGAATACGTCGATGACACGGTTAATCGTGTCGGCGGCACTGTTCGTATGTAGCGTGGAGAATACAAGGTGTCCTGTCTCGGCTGCGGTAATAGCAGTCTGAATAGTCTCAAGGTCTCGCATCTCACCGACGAGGATTACATCCGGGTCTTCACGAAGAGCTGCTCTTAATGCGCCGGAGTAGGTCTCGGTATCATCACCGATCTCACGCTGGTTGACAATGGACTTTTCATGACGATGGAGGTACTCGATCGGGTCCTCAATCGTAATGATGTGCTTTGCGTAAGTCTTATTAATCATATTGATGAGAGAAGCAAGCGTTGTGGACTTGCCGGAACCGGTAGCTCCCGTAACGAGAACCAGGCCTCTCTTTCTGGTACAGAGTTCCTGAACCGCAGCCGGAAGTCCGAGCTCTCTCGGTGCCGGAATCTTGAACGGCAGAAGTCTCATGACCATTGCAAGCGTGCCTCGCTGTTTGAATACGTTTACACGGAAACGTCCACGTCCGTACAGGGAATACGCGAAGTCAATCTCGCCGGTCTTGTCCATAATCTCAACCAGTCGGTCATTGTCCGCGAAAAGCGGAACGACCAATTCCTCGATGGTCTCAGGAGTTAGCTTCTCGGTGTCGAACGGTCTTAAATCACCGTCGATTCGGAAGATAACCGGTCTTCCCGATGTGATATGCACGTCCGATGCGTGGCGGTTAACGGCTTCCTGCAGAATTTCATCTAATTCTTTCATGTTTTCTATCCGTTCCTTTGGTTTATTTC
>JAEEGH010031529.1_pt1 | contig 10236 bp, 3 predicted proteins | sample 9134181 | NCBI WGS metagenome assembly JAEEGH01 (sample SAMN16246544, study PRJNA631951) | gut metagenome | biome: gut microbiome; feature: rumen; material: DP-attached | host: Bos | place: Iran: Karaj | collected 2018-10 | reverse complement strand
TAGGCGGTGGCAGTCTCCGCCGCCGTCCGGCTGCGGCGGACCCGGCCGGGAGAGGCATTGGCCGTCACGTCGGCGATGGAGCCGGGAGCGGGCGGCGTGAAGGGGGCGGCGAACCAGCGGTAAGTATCGTTGTCCCCGGGGACATAGGCGACCGCGCCGCTGCCGTCCGCATTCCTGCTGGCATAGGCCGGGCTCACCGTGACGTTGTAATTTCCGCTCATCTGCAGAACGCAGCCGTTTTCGGAAAGCGTCCTGGCCTCGAAGCTGCCGCCCGTGATGTTCAGAACGTCACCGTAAAAGCCATATCCCATTTTGGCGGGACCGGCTTCCGCATAGACCGTTCCGCCGCTGACCGTAACGGTGCTTCCGATGATGCCAAGGCTGTATTCGCAGTCTGCGCCTCCGGCTGTGACGGCCTCCAGGCTGCCGCCGGACACCTGGATATTCCCGGCATTCACGGCGAAGCAGTAATCACCCTTCACCGTGCCGGAGCGGGCGATGACGACGGCATCCTCCGAGATGGATACGTCGTCGTTGCACAGGATGGCATGACTTTCGACGCTGTTATCGTTGCCGTTGTCCGTGGCATTTCCGGAGGTTGCCTCAAGCCTTGCCGACCCGGAAACCGAAAGGAACGATGCCCGGATCCCATATGTCTGTCCGTCGCCGGCAGAGCCGGAGCGGGCAATGAGCGTTCCGCTTCCGTCCAGAATGATCCCCTGGGAGCCGTAGCAGCAAACGCCCATACTGTTTGGGCCGTATGGATAATCCACATCCCCGCCTGCCGACTGAACGGTGCCGGTAAACTCCTCGCCCAAGGTGAGGTTCCCGTATATGTGCATTCCGCAGTTATAGTTTGCGCCTGTGCCGGTGACCTCCAGCGTTCCGGAACCCTTGAATGTGATGTTCCCGTCCGAATGGATCCCATAGGCGGACCAGCCCCCGTGTCCTGCAATGGTATTAGCGCCCCTGAGCTCGATGGTGAGATCGGGCATACCGGTTGACACTGCCTCGGTTGAATCGGTTCCTTCCATGCGGATATCCGCCCCGTCCAGGATCAGGGTATTGCTTTCCGCAACGTAGACCACGGTCCCGTCGCCCAGCACGTCGGCGGCATTGATGCTCGTCACCTGGGTGCCTGCGATGGTGAGCTTGTAGCGCATCGGGGCCAACCAGCCCGCATACAGCGTGTGAGGCCGCTTGATGGTGACGGTGTCGCCGTCAAGGAATTTCGCGTCGTCCCTTTTGAAGACCATGAACTTGTAAACGTTATAGTCATAGGGAGTGGAGTCGCAGTTGATATCCAGAAAACCGTAGTAATTGTACTGCAGGCTCGAATCCATCACGATCCTTCCCGTGATCCGATTCCCGTCGATCGTATAGCAGGATTCGTCCACGGGCCGATCATTCACGTCGACGCTGATGGGGACCGCAGATGCGAACTCCACGTCAAAGACGATGATGCTGCCGTCGGGGATCCGGTCAGAGGAAGCGGAGGCGTAAGGCGACAGCCGCAGCATTCTCGTGCGGTTGTCGGAAATCGTCTGCACATAGTCCTGCGGCATATAATCCGAGACATACCAGCCGTCGAAGATATAGCCGTCCCTTTCCGGCGTCGGCAGCCGGTAGGGCTGCTGATAGGAGACCGCCGCCTGGGCAGGCGCCACGGTCCCGCCCTTGGGATCGAGGGTCGCCGTATAGGAGTCCGGGATCTCGTAAGGCACGATCACCAGCTTGTCATAATGATCGGAAAGGTCGGAAAGGCTCAGGATCTCATCCGTAAGGACGGTCCCTTCCGCGGAGTCGACTGCCTCATAAGCGGTGATCTCGCCGTCACCGCAGAAGAGTTCCCCATAGTAATATACGCTTGTGACCCGGCCCGCTGCGACAAGCGTTCCCGTCCAGGCGGGGGCAAGGAAGGACCAGCTTTTTCCGCCGCGCTCACCTCTGCAGGCAAGCGCGGTCCCTTAGCTGCTGATATTCACATCGGCAGCGCCATCCATCGTAAGATCGCCGTAGAACCTGGCGCCGATAAAGCTGTCCCCGGAACCGCCGTCCCTTATGGTCCCGGAGGAGATGTTGGCCGTGCCGCTGCCGGTCACGGTCAGATTTCCCGCTCCCCAGATCCCGTAGCTCGGATAGGTATAGGAGTAACCGCCGTTCAGGGAAAGCTCTGCCCCATCCGTCAGATTGATCGTAAGATCCGTCGAAGAATAGATCCCCGCGGACTCATATTGGAATGCTTCATAGGAGCTGGAGTAGCTGATGCTGTTCCCGCCGCCGGTCAGGGTATTCGTGCCCCGGGCCTCCACCGTGAAGGGAGAAGCGCCGCTGTAGCAGACGGCCTTGTTGTTCTCGTAATAAGAGCCATCCGGAGACTGTATGACCGCGCCGTCCAAGGTGAGCGTGTTGGAAGCGGGGTCATAGGAGGCCTTGCCGTCGCCCAGGATGTCCGCGGCGTTCATGCTGCTGATCCTTGTGCCGCCGACCCAGAGGCTGTAGGCTTCAAAGCCCTCCGGAGGCACCGTGCTCAGATACTTGTAATATTCGCCCGCATCATCCTTGACCGAGCCCTTATAAAGCTGCAGGCCGCTCCCGTCGGCGTTATCGCTGACAAAAGCCGCAGGCACGCTTCTTGCAAGGGACGGCGCCGGGGGATCCGTGAAATAATGGGCCACCGCAGCCGTTTCCCCCGTGATCGTGACTTTCTGATTGAGGAGATATACATAACCGTAGGACAAGCCGTAATTATTCTTCTGGTAGAAATACAGGCCGAAGCTGCTTCTCCCGCCGCTGCCGCCGGAGAGGATGATGGTGGGATCCCCGAGCTGCGGGTCTTCCATCCGAAGGTCCCCGCCGCTCACGTAGACGCCGTAGCTGTCGAACTCCGCGCTGCCGCCGGTCGAACGCAACAGGGCGCTGCCGTATGCATACAGGCCGCCGCCGGCATACATCCCATAGCTGGAAGCTCCGGCCCCTCCCTCTGCGATCAGGGAAGCTTCGCCGGAAACGTAAACCTCGCTCGAGGCATAAACGCCATAGCTGATCCTTTCCGCAGTGCCTCCGTTGGCATAAACCGTAACGTTGCCGCCTGCACTCAGAGCCCAGCATCGGATGCCGGCCGAGCTTTCCGTGCCGGTCATATCGCCGCCGGTGACCGTCAGGCTGCCGTCGCCTTTGATATACAGATTCTCGTCCGCATTCACCCCGTAATTGCTGTCCGTCGTGATCGAACAGCTCCCGCTGATGTTGATCTCCAGATCATCGATGTTTGAATAGACCGTGGCGTCCTTGTAAGTCCCGCCGGAGATCGCAACGCTGTCAAGGGTCAGAGTCTTCTTCTCGGGATCATAGCTTGCCGCCGTGCCGCTCACGCCTTCGATCTGGGTGAGGTCGCCGGCGTTCCTTTCCGTCACCTGCGTTCCCGCGATCCAGAGGCCATAGGTCTCCACAGGCACCTCCGGCGCCAGAGACGGATCACCGCAGATCAGCGTCGTCTTCGGCAGAAAACTGTCGGAATACCCGCCGGTGGAAGCGAAGCTGTACTTGGTCGAATCGCTGTAGGATATATAAGCCGGGATGTCGTTGTAGACGCCATAGAAATAATTGCCGCTCGCATAATCCCCCGTCACGTCCAGGGTGGTCACCAGCAGGTTGCCGCCGTGATACTCATACGGGGTGTTGAAGGTAATCAGGATCTCCCCGCCGCTGCCCACGGTCCATACCGGGAGCCCCGCAAAAGCCACCGGCTGATCGGAAACGTCCACGAGACCGCTCAGCGTGGTCCCCTCCATCTCGGACAGGACGATCTGCGTCCTTCTTGCAGGGCGGGAGCTGGTAGACTCCAGATACCATTTCAGCCCGGTGATGGTCATTCCGTTGATTTCGGTAAGCTCCGAAGCGGGGATCACGTACTGGGATTTCCCGTAATTATACCCCGAATAGCTCGGAATATATTCGTCGTAGTCCGTTCCGTCGCCCACCGTAACGGTCACCTCGGGCGCTTCCGCCGCCATGGCCGCCGCAGGGATCAGGATGAGGCAAAACGCAAGCACCAGGGCCAGGCTCAACCAGCGTTTCTTCATCATCAAAACCTCCTTAACAAAGCAAAAGAGTATATCTTTCCAAATACAGCATAGCAGGGTGCGGTACGGCATTCAATAATGGACAACTTTTCTGCATTGCAGAATAGTTGTCCAAGGGCAGGGAAGGGGACAGCTAAAGGGCATGGGCCGGTGGCCCATGCCCTGTTTTCAACGCAAGATCATTGGCGATCCCTGGCCCGGCGCTCCGCCGGGTTCATCGGGTCGGCTGGGGGAAGCGCACCACGGAGGAGAGCCGGAAGGGACCGTAGACGGTATGATTCCGCCCCCGCACCCGGTACTGGTAGACCACCCCGGCCTCTCCGGTGCTGTCCTCGTAGCTGAGGCCGGAAACATTGGACTTGAGGGTGGTCCAGGCGGTGTCGCCCTTCACCCTGCGCTGGATGATGTACTGCGCGGCGTTCTCCGCGGCGGTCCAGCTGACCGTGACCTTGCCCCCCTCGGCCCGGGCCGTCACGGAGGAAATGCTGCCGGGGGTCTCATAGAGATAGAAGCGCGCCACGGAGGAGACCCGGAAGGGGCCGTAGAGGGTGTCGATGCGCCCCCGCACCCGGTATTGATAGACGACGCCCTCCTCGCCGGTGGTGTCCTCATAGCGGAGGCCGGTGACATTGGATTTGAGGGTCGTCCAGTCCTCCGTATCCTTCACGCGCCGCTGCACCAGGTATTGCTCGGCGTTCTGGGCCGCAGACCAGGTGAGGACGATCCGCCCGGCCTGGGCGGTCGCCGTCACATTCTCCACGGGGGCGGGCGTCTCCCCGGAAAGGAAGCGCACCACGGAGGAGGCCCGGAAGGAGCCGTAGACGGAGCCGTTCACAGGCCGCACCCGGTACTGATACACCGTTCCGGGAACGCCGGTGGTGTCCGTCCAGGCGGTGCCGGTGATGCCGGAGCGGAGGGTGGTCCAGCTGCCGGAATCCGCGGTCCGGCGCTGGATGAGATAGGCAGTGGCGTTTTCCGCCGCCGTCCAGCTGAGTCTGACCCGGCCCGGAGCGGCGTCCGCCGTCACGGTTTCGATGGGGCCGGGAGCGGGCGGCGTGAAGGGGGCGGCGAACCAGCGGTAAGTATCGTTGTCCCCGGGGACATAGGCGACCGCGCCGCTGCCGTCGATATTGGTGCTGCCGCCGGCGGTGACGCCGCTGTCCATCGTCGGCGCTTTATGCAGCGCAGCAGTATTGCCCTTTGCCAGCACCTCAGCGCCGCCGGCGATCGTGATCGTGTCGCCGGAGGACGTATCGCCCATGATGCCATAGCTTTCCGCCCCGGCTTCGGCGGAAGTTCCCCCGACGGCGCTGAGCTTGCCGCCTGTGATGATGATGTTGTCGCCGCAGTAGATCCCGTAGCTGTACAGGGCGGCGTCCGCGCCGGCGGCGTTGAGCGCGCAGGTCCCGGTCTTGTAGAATTCGCCGCCGCAGCTTGCGCCATAGCTGTACTCAGCCGCGCCGCCGGTGGCGTTGACCGTGCCCGCGCCGGTGACGGTGAGCTGCCCGTCATAGGCGTTGGCGATGCCGTAGCTTGCGGGATAATGGTCCCCCTCAGCCACGCCGCCGGTCGCATTCAGGGTGGCGTTATCGAGAAGGTAGACCCGCAGATTGGCCTTAAGGACCGACGTCGACCAATCGCCCGGGGTCCCCACCGCGATTCCGGCGGAGGACTTTGTCTGCGCCGCGGAAACGCTGACGGTATTCGTTCCGGCAGCCTCCAGCGTGAAAGTCTTGCCCGTGCCGGTATACTGGATTCCAAAGCCATATTCCCCGGCGGTGCTGTTGGTGATGGTCGCGTTCTTGATCGTCAGGGTATTGTTTGTGCTGTAATATTTCGCATAGCCTTCCGCGCCCAGCGTCACCCCGTCGATGACGGAGAGGTCCCCCGCGTTCGCGCTGGTCACCTGCACCCCGGCGACATAGAGATCGTAGGTGGTTACAGGGGTGGGCGCAAAGCTGATCAGTTTATAGCCGGAGAGGTCTTCGTTTATGTTATAGCTCGCCTCGGAAAGGGCTGTGCCGTCTGACTCGACATACCCGGTCATATCCATCTGCGAGACGGTCCTTGTCAGGGTTCCCGCGTGCTCCTCTGCATGCATGGCTTTCGTCTGACCGGTCACAGTCATGGCTCCTGTCCAATCAGGCGCAGACAGGGTCAGCGTGCCGGAAGAAAACAAACTGGGTAAATACCATACCCCGTAGGAATTGGTCCCCGATCCGCCCGAGCAGTTCAGCTCGGCGCTGCCGGTCAAACGGATGGTCCGCGAGGTTCCGATCAAGTAAAGGCCGCGGCTGTAGGCAGCGGTCCCGCAGTTGGCGCTCACGCTGCACCCGTCCCCAATGGTGATATCATTCACCGCGCCGATTCCGATGCTGGTACCGGCCTCGGCGCTGCCGCCGTTACAGATGAGTTCTCCGCTCCCTGAAACCGTCAGCGGTCCGTTCACCTCCAAACCATAGCTTGCAGAATTTACTGCGCTTCCGCCGCCGAGAATACTCAGCGTTGCGCCGCTGTTGAGTGTTACATTCAAAGCTGCATAGCTGTAGAGCCAGAGTCCGCAGGTTTCATATCTACTGTCGCCTGAGGCAACCGCTCTCGACGTCACCGTGTTGCTGCCCGTCACGGAGATATTCAGCGCCTCTGTTTCATCGTAGTAGATGCCGCAATTCAGTTTTTCTTCACCTGGGTTTGCCAGCGTGTTGTTGATATGTGCCCCGTTGAGAGTCAGGGTGTTGCTTTCGGGGTCATAGCGGGCCTTGCCGCCCTGTTCAACGCTCACTCCCGGAATTGCCGTAAGGTCTCCCGCGTTCGCGCTGGTCACCTGCACTCCGGCGATCCAAAGGTCATAGCCGGTCTCAGGCGCTGTATCGTCGGCGGTGAAGGTCATCTTGGGAAGGAAATTGCGCGCACTGCCGCTGCCGGTCTCGCTGCGCGGGATGGGCGCATTGTCCGTGTACCAGCTCCAGGAGGCGCCGGTCCGGTCCACGCCATAGAAGCTCAAACCGGATTGCCAGCTTCCGGTATTGTCCATGACCGTTACCAGCAGGTTTCCGCCCTTATAGGGGTAGGGAGTGTCGAAGGCCAGATGGACTTCCTCGTCCTTCTGGAAGGAGACACTGCCTGCGAACACCTCCGTGTCAGAAGACGCGTCCAAAAGCGCTGTCATGCTCTCCGCTTCGGTCTCGGACAGAAGGACGGCAAGGGTCCTGGTATGGCTGCCTGCGGCGGGATAGTAGGTGATCCCCGTGATGCTCCGTCCGGCCAGGGCGCTCAGCTCTGCGGCGGGCACGAGCACCTGCGACTTGGAGTAATTGTAGAGAGAGTAGGTCGGGACGTATTGTCTGACGGCACTTCCGTTGCCCACGGTGACGGAGATGCCGGCAGGTGGGACGGCTGTCCAGGTCAGAAGGGTCCCTGCTGCGCTTCCGCCCACGCCCTCAAGGATGACCGTGCTGCCGTTCTGAAAGACATAGGAGCACTCGCTGTCGTAGCTGCCCGACTTCCAGATAAACTGGTAGGTAGTTCCCACAGTGAGGTCCACAGTACCCGTACTGCTGCTGCCGCTGGAAACCGTTAATTCGGCAACGGTCGCACCGCTTGACATTTCTTTGATTTGAATGGAAGCAAAGCTCCAACCGTCGCCATAGGAGTCGGTGAGCGTGTAAGAGATCGTTACAGTCTCGTCCGGGGCCTCTGCCGCGCTTGCCCCCGCCGGCAGCAGGCTGAGACACAATGCAAGCACAAGGATCAGGCTCAACCATCGCTTCTTCATCATCAGGACCTCCTTACAAAGAAAATAGAGTATATTTTCCCTCATAAAGTATAGCAGGATGCGGTTCGGCATTCAAGAATGGACAACATTTCTGCATTGCAGAAAACTTGTCCAACTGTTATACTGGTTTCAGTATTCGAATAGACCCGGCAAATAACGGGAGGGCTGCGCCATGCTGTCTGATCGGATCACCGCCCTGTTTTCCCTGCTGCAATGCAACAACACCCAGATCGCCCGCTACGCGCTCTGTTCTCCGGGGAATATTTCCAAGCTGAAAACCGGAAACCGCGTCCCCAGGCCCGCCAGCCGCTCCATCGCCTCCCTTGCGGGCGGCGTTTACAGCTACGCGGATTATGAAAATCTCCTGCCCCTGCTGGCGGAGCTGTGCGGCGTGGAAAAAACCGACCGGGAGACCCTGATCCCCGCCCTCATCGGGTGGATGTATGAAACCAGGGACACGGCGCTGCCCTCCCGCAGCGTGACGCCGAAGTCGAAGCAGGCGAAGCTCCGCCAGCGCCAGACCTTCGGGGAGCGCCTGGATCAGGCCATGACTCTGCTGGAGCTGTCCAACGGCCAGCTTGCTTCTCTGCTGAATATGGATGCTTCCATGGTCAGCCGCTACCGCACCGGGCTGTATTCCCCCCAGGGGAACGACCGGCTTTCCGACCGGCTGGCCGCAGCCCTGCTGGACCGGGCCGGGAAGAAGGGCCTGCTGCCGGAGCTGGAGAAGCTGTGCGGCGCTCCGTCCGGGACCCTGGATGGGGAAATCATCTCTCAATGGCTCTATGAAGCGGCGGAAACCGATGCTGCAGAGCTTGCGCAGAGGCTGCTGCATTCTCTGGATGCGTTTACGCCGGGGGAGGAGTCGGCAGCCGATCCTCCGGCGCTGCCGCCCATGGAAACAGCCTCCTGCTATTGGGGGACAGCGGGACTGCGCAGCGCCGTGGTGCGTTTCCTGTCCGACGCCGCGCTGCAGGGCGGGGAGATGCTGCTCTTCTCCGATGAGCCGTTGGATTGGATGACCGGGGATCGGGACTACTTCTCCCTGTGGGCTTCGCTGATGGCTGCCTGCGTCAAAAACGGGGTGAAGATCAGGATCATCCACAATGTGGATCGGGCGGGCCCGGAGATGGTCGACGCCATTCAGGGCTGGCTTCCCCTGTATATTTCCGGCGCGATCGAACCCTATGTGTTCTCCAGGCCGCGGAACGCCCGGTTCTGCCACACGGAGTTCCTCCATGTCGGCCATGCCTGCATCCATGGCTTCTTTCCCGCCGGTACGGCGAACCGCTGGTATGATTATCTCACGGAGACGCCGAAGCTGGACGCGCTGGAACGGGAATACCAGGAAATGCTGTCCTCCTCGTCGCCGTTCCTGAAAACCTTCACCGCCGGCTCAGGCGAGGCCTTCTCCCGCTTCCGGGCGGACCGGCAGGGGGCGAGGACCTGCCTGCTCCAATCCCTCCCCGTGGGCACCATGCCGGAGGGACTGCCGGAGCGGATGCTTTCCCGGGCGGGAGTCGGCGGTGAGAAGCGGACGGCTGTTCTCAAAGCCTGCCGGGACCTGCGCAAACGGTTTGCAGAACTGATGGAGCAGGGCAGCCTGCAGCTGCTCCTCTGCCCGGAGGAAGGCTTGACGCGGCGGGTCAATTTCTCTCTGGAACTGATGGAGCTCTCCCTGGACTACACGCCGGAGGAGTACGCCGAGCATATCGCCGCGGTCGCCGCACTGGTGGAGAAAGAGCGGAATTTCCACCTGGCCCTCCTGCCGGAAGCGCCCTTCCGGGACATTCAGCTGGTCACGATGAAGGATACCGTTGCGGTGATGCGCTGCCGGGAGCCATATGCGGCTTTCGTGTTCCTCAATCCGGCTCTGACGGATTCGGTGTCGGGCTATCTCTCCATGCTGACGGAGCAGTACGCGGAGGACCGGCATACGGTGACGGAAAAGCTGCTGGAACAGATCCGCCGGTATGGCCGCACAGCAGCGAAATCCCTCTCTGCTCTGGAATTCCCCGGCGGGAGGGAGTATAATTGAAAAAATGCCAATATCGAATGACGGAGGAGCATAACGAATGAGCCAGCAGAAATATCCCCATCTCTTTTCCCCCATCGCTGCGGGCGGGACCCTGTTCCGCAACCGCATCTTTGCCGCCCCCACGGGCGTTTCCTTCGTGGACAGCGACGGCCTGCTGATGCCGGAGGTCGGCGCTTACTATGAGCGCAAGGCCCTGGGCGGCGCGGCCAGCGTCTGCATCAGCGGCGGCGGCGTCAGCCGCCGGGGCATGGCCTACGGCGGGGGCATGCTGCCCTATGAGAACCACCGGGGCATGCCTTTCTACAACTACGTCACCAATTCCATCACCCGCCACGGCT
>JAEEGH010031528.1_pt1 | contig 10236 bp, 8 predicted proteins | sample 9134181 | NCBI WGS metagenome assembly JAEEGH01 (sample SAMN16246544, study PRJNA631951) | gut metagenome | biome: gut microbiome; feature: rumen; material: DP-attached | host: Bos | place: Iran: Karaj | collected 2018-10 | reverse complement strand
GGTTTCCTTCGCGGATACCACACGTAAATACAGCTCCCTGCTCGCGCTGGTTGCGGATTTCGCCCGCTCGGACTTCGACGACGAAATGCTCCAGTACCGTGACGTGGATGTTAAACTCCGTCCTCTGTACAGGTTCTCACTTGCAGATTCCAGGGACGATACGTCTTATGCCCTCAGCCGCGGATATGAGAACCCTCTGCTGAGCCGGTTCCTGGGGGATCTGCCCCTGCCGGTCGTGCTCTCCTCGGAGAAGCCGTCGGCAAAGCCGGAGATGTCGCTTGTTGAAACAACGCTGTACGTTAACATGGAGGATTCGCCCCGTCGGGCCTTCCTGCGGGCGCTTTCGGAGCTGGAGCACAACCAGTACAATTCGGCGCTCGGCCAGTACGACAAGGCTCTGGAAGGGGAGGATTCCTCGCCCTACGGAGCATACTACAAGGCATTCTACTATATGAACCGGGCCGTCCTGAGGGCCGATATGATCGAGTTCATTGCCTCCATGGAGAGCAGCGTGCAAACCCTCACCATGGACGAGGGCGGCCATGCCCGGGCGCGCGTTTCCGAGCAGGTTACCCGCGGGTACGATTATTCGGAGGCCATCGCGGACATGGAGGCGGCGGCGTCCACCCTTGAAGGGGTGCCGTACATCTATTTCAATCTGGGTAATCTGTACTGCCTGTCTTCCCGCCTGGTGGAGGCCATCGGCAGCTACGACAAGGCCCTTTCGATCTATCCCTATATGGCCGATGCGTACTACAACCGCGGGCTCATCCTCATCTATCTGAAGGATAAGGACAAAGGGTGTATCGACCTGTCCCGTGCCGGCGAACTGGGTATCGGGGATGCATATTCCATCATTGCGCGCTACTGCGATCAGGAAGAGGTGTACTAGTGGCATTATCGAAAGACATATTGCTTGCGAAGATTCGCACCGGGGAGCCGTTTGCGAGGGGGGAGCAGCTGCGGCTGTGCCTTCTTCTCAGTTATCCGGCTATAATGGCGCAGCTGTCGTTCGTACTGATGCAGTACATAGACACTGCCATGGTGGGGCATCTTGGAGCGGCGCAAGGGGCGTCCATCGGCCTGGTGTCCACGGTGATGTGGCTTATGGGCGGGTTCCTGATGGCGGCAAGCAGCGGTTTTTCCGTGCAGGTGGCTCAGCTCATCGGGGCGAACGATTTCGCATCGGCCAGGAAAGTGCTCCGGCAGGCGCTCGTGAGCGTGATGGTTTTCAGCGCGGTTATCGGGCTTGTCGGGGCGGTGATTTCCCCGGGGCTTCCGCACTGGCTGGGCGGGGGAGAGGATATATGCGCGGATTCATCGGCCTATTTCCTGCTGTGCTCGCTGTTCATTCCGTTCATGCAGCTGGACTGGACCTGCGCGGCGATGCTGCAGGCGAGCGGGGAGATGAAGATTCCAAGCCTCCTGTACATGGGAATGTGCCTTTTCGATGTGGGATTCAATTACCTTTTCATATATGTGCTGGACATGGGCGTTACCGGAGCAGCTCTGGGAACGGGGCTGGCGGAAGTGGTTACTGCCGTTGCCATGCTGTGGTTCCTGGTGAAGAAATCGCCCCAGCTGAATCTTTTCCAGGACAGGGGCTCGTTCAGGCCCACCCGCGAAGTGCTGCGTAAGGCGCTGGGTATCAGCGGGCCTATGGCTATTCAGAATGTGCTTATGAGAGGGGCTTATATCGTTTCCACCATAATCGTGGCGCCGCTTGGGACTATCGCCATCGCCGCCAATTCCTTCGCGGTTACGGCGGAGAGTTTCTGTTATCTGCCCGGGTACGGGATAGAGGAGGCTGCCACTGCGCTGGTGGGGCAGTCGGTGGGGGCCGGGCGCAAAGATGTCGCGAAACATTTTGCGTGGACAACTACGCTTCTGGGTATGCTCGTGATGGGTCTTTTGGCGGTGCTGATGTATATTTTCGCCGCGCCCATTATGGGGCTTCTCACTCCGGATACCGGGGTTATCACCCTCGGAGCCAAGGTGCTGCGGATAGAGGCGTTTGCCGAGGTGGGATATGCCGCGTCAATCGTTGCGTATGGAGCATGTGTGGGGGCAGGGGACACCAAGATTCCAAGCATGCTTAACCTGCTGTCTATGTGGATAGTGCGTATTATTCCCGCAATCTTCCTCACTAGGATCTGGGGCCTCACCGGGCTTTGGATCTGCATGGCGGTGGAGCTTTCGGTCCGGGGCCTGCTGTTCCTGGCGCGGCTCGGCAGCGGCAAATGGTATAAGGAGAAATAAACTCCATTTGTTTGGTTTTTAGATAAATAATGCCTACTTTCGCAAAAATTGAAACAATTCAACTTATTATGAAAAAGTTTTTTATACTGGCACTTTCTGCCATTATCGCCCTGGCATCCTGCACAAAGGACGGCGGCTCCCTCGACGGCAGATGGGATGCCGCACGTAGTGAGGAAATGCCCAATGACATGATTTATTCATTCGTGTTCAGTGGCAACAAACTGGACCTTTACGTCCATTCCTATGGCTGGCACTGCACCGGCACGTACACTTATGCCAATAACGTGATAAAGTACAACATTACCGACATCCAGCAGTGCCTTACCGGTGTCGCATTCGACGATGAAGGTGCGCTCATCTCTTATCAAGGCGGCATGGGAAGCATGGACAGCAGCACCCTGAAGCCCAGCGAGGGCTACCAGTGGTATCCCTTAAACCTCAACAGGCAAGACCTTCTGGACGAGTATAAGGACAATTACAAGGAGTTCTCTTTCAAGAAGACCTCTGCCACCACTGCCGACTGTGGTATCATGGGTCCTGCACCTGTGTTTAAATTCAAAAAAGTGAAGTAGTAATCCTTCATATAATAATAACGGGTGACCTTGCGGCCACCCGTTATTCATTTGTCAGTACCGAAGTCTACAGCTTCGGGCCGGCCTTCACGAGGGCCTTGCCGGCGCGGTTGCTTTCGTACTTGACGAAGTTCTTGATGAAGCGGCCTGCCAGGTCTTTTGCCTTGACTTCCCATTCCTCCGGCTTTGCGTAGGTGTCACGGGGATCCAGGATTCCGGTGTCCACGCCTTCCAGCTTGGTGGGAACCTCGAAGTTGAAGTAAGGGATCATCTTGGTGGGAGCCTTGTCGATGGCGCCGTTAAGGATAGCGTCGATGATGCCGCGGGTGTCACGGATGCTGATGCGCTTGCCAGTGCCGTTCCAGCCGGTGTTCACGAGGTATGCCTTTGCACCGCTCTTTTTCATCTTCTTCACGAGCTCTTCCGCATACTTGGTAGGATGCAGCTCCAGGAAAGCCTGGCCGAAGCAGGCGCTGAAAGTGGGAGTGGGCTCGGTGATGCCGCGTTCGGTACCTGCGAGCTTGGCGGTGAAACCGCTCAGGAAATAGTACTTGGTCTGCTCCGGGGTGAGGATGGAAACGGGAGGCAGGACGCCGAATGCATCGGCACTGAGGAATATCACCTGCTTGGCTGCAGGGCCGTGGCTGTCCGGGCGGACGATCTTCTCGATGTGATAGATAGGATAGCTCACGCGGGTGTTCTCGGTGACGCTCTTGTCGTTGAAGTCGATCTTGCCGTTCTTGTCGACAGTTACGTTCTCCAGGAGGGCATCCCTACGGATTGCGTTGTAGATATCGGGTTCGGATTCCTTATCCAGCTTAATGACCTTGGCGTAGCAGCCGCCTTCGAAGTTGAACACGCCCTTGTTGTCCCAGCCGTGCTCGTCGTCGCCGATAAGAAGGCGCTTGGGATCGGTGGAAAGGGTGGTCTTGCCGGTGCCGGACAGGCCGAAGAAGATGGCGGTGTTCTCGCCGTTCATGTCCGTGTTGGCCGAGCAGTGCATGGCTGCGATGCCCTTCAGAGGCAGGTAGTAGTTCATCATGGAGAACATACCCTTCTTCATTTCGCCGCCGTACCAGGTGTTCAGGATAACCTGCTCACGGGAGGTAACGTTGAAGGCGACGCAGGTGTCGCTGCGAAGACCAAGCTCCTTGTAGTTGTCCACCTTTGCCTTGGAAGCGCAGTACACCACGAAATCGGGCTCCTGGTCGAACTCCTTCTGGTTCTTGGGACGGATGAACATATTGGTCACGAAATGGGCCTGCCATGCAACCTCCATGATGAAGCGGACCTTCATGCGGGTATCTGCGTGAGTGCCGCAGAAGCCGTCCACAACGAAGAGCCTCTTGCCGCTGAGCTGCTGCTGGGCTAGCTTCTTGACCTCTTTCCAGGTTTTCTCGCTCATCTTGTGGTTGTCGTTCGGATAACCTTCTGTTGTCCACCAGATTTCGCCGGGAGCGCCTTCCCTGGTGGTTTTGTCGTAAACAATATATTTGTCCTTGGGAGAACGGCCGGTATAGATGCCCGTCATCACGTTGATGGCGCCGAGTTCCGTTACCTGGCCCTTGTCATAGCCTTCCAGTCCGGGCTTTGTTTCCTCGTTGTAAAGGACTTCGTAGGTAGGGTTGTAAAGGATTTCCTTAACGCCCTTGATACCGTACTTTTTCAGATCGATGTTTGCCATTTCGATATAAGGTTTAAAGTTTTGTATTCTATCCCACAAATATACCCTTTTTTGAAGATATTTCAAAAAAAACATTTATGGCTTCTTTGGGGTTGGCCGGCCCTTGTCCTTTTCCTGCCCCTTTGCCTGGGCCCTTTGCCGCGTCCCTTGCCGGACCCTTTGCGTGTGCCTTCGCTAGCCCCACTGCCGGATATCCAGCAAATCGGCCTCCCAGTGCCTTCCGCTTGGATATCCGGCAACGTTTTTGCCCATTTTCGCCGTTTCCCTTGCCGGATATCCACCCAAACTATCGTAAAATGCATATTCCTTGGATATCCGGTCGTGGTTAACTATCTTTGCAGATATGACTTATCTTTGCAGATATGACTGACTTCGCAGCAATAGATTTCGAGACGGCGAACGAGCAGCCCAGCAGCGTGTGCAGCGTGGGTGTGGTGATCGTTCGGGGAGGGGAGATCGTGAGTTCGTTCTACTCGCTGATTCACCCGGAGCCGGAGTATTACCAGTGGTTCTGTATGCGGGTGCATGGGCTTTGTGCCGATGACACTGAGGACGCCCCGGTGTTCCCACAGGTGTGGGAGAAGATTGTGCCGATGATCGAAGGCCTGCCCCTCGTGGCGCACAATGCGCGCTTCGATGAAGGCTGCCTGAAGGCCGTCCATCGCGTGTACCGGATGGACTATCCGGACTATCAGTTCTTCGACACCCTTACCGCCTCCCGCCGCCACTTCGGCTGCCGCCTTCCCAACCACCAGCTCCAAACCGTCGCCGCCGCCTGCGGCTACGACCTCACGGCTCACCACCACGCCCTCGCCGACGCCGAAGCCTGCGCCCACATCGCCCTTCAAATCTTGTAATACTCTTTTTTTACCCAAATAATCAATTTTTAATTTGTACAACTCGAAAATTGTTTTTATCTTTGCTGAAAGAAAGATTTGAAAAGCAATGATTAGGTACTCATTAGCAATAGCAAGTAAGGTAAGGCGCAGGATGAGCGAGTTGGGGTGGACGCAGAAACAGTTTGCTGAAGCGCTTAACTGTACGCAGCAGCACGTCTCTGTCCTGTTGAACGGCAGGGTTAATATGACATTGGAAACACTGTCAAAACTGGAAGATGCACTGGATTTCTGCTTAATAGGGGGAGACCTCTCTAATCCAGGGATTTCCGAAGGACGGCTTCGTCAAGATAACTCTTTAGAAATAGGCTTGTACGGTAATCGTTTTACTTTTCATAGTGCTGATATTTTTGACTGGTTGCGAAGTATATGTTTGCTTAGGAATGCAGATATTTCAAGCGGTGTTTTGGTGTTGGATTTCAATAGTATTCCGCGCTATGCCCTGCAACCGGATAATATCGCCACCCTGGCTTGCCTGATTGAAGAAATAAGCAGGAAGGGAATTAAAATTGAAATTGATGTGAAGTCACCGGCCGGTGACTCTCTGTTGAAGGATTATCGTATTGGCGAGTACTGGGATTTGGGGGTGAATTATACTCCTGCTTCAGATGAGCATATCCTGAATCTTTGGAGAATAGATAAGAATGAAATTGAACTGCACAGCAGAAGAATTGCTGGCTATCTTGCGCAGAGATTCTTTCAGAACAAGGACTTGTCTGCTGTGAGTTTGTCTCTTTCAGAATCATTCTTCAATGTATTTGACCACGCAAATGCTGATGGAAATGCATTCTGTATGTTGTCACTCAACATAACGACAGGAGTTCTTCGCGTTGCCGTATGCGATTTCGGCATTGGTATACCACAGTCGGTCAGGCATTATCTTGGGAATGATATTTCAGACAAAAATGCCCTATGCAAGGCTATTGAAACGGGTTTTTCCGTCCAATCCAATTCTCACAACGCCGGCCTGGGATTATCAAATATCAAAAACGCTTGTTCAGAGTATGATACTTTCCGGATAATCAGTAACCTTGCGGAAATGATTATTACCGGAAAAGAGATGCAATTGTCCTCTATGGATTATAACTTCAAAGGCACATTGCTTTCTTATGAGTTGACACTGGCCAAATATGATGATGCAGAAAGAGATGTAATAGAATGGTAACAATGACCACAGTTGAAGTCCTTCCCATTATGCAGGGCCGGAGCTATCCGGACGCTGGAGATGCCCTTTATCAAGCCATCGCGCCACTGCTTGATGATACCGAAGAGAAGATTACTCTAGATATGTCCGGAGTTCAAGGAATCCCATCTATGTTTCTAACAATGAGTATAGGCAGGATTATCCGTGAAAGAGGTGCAGATTATTTAAAGCAAAAAGTTAAGTTCATAAATGTCCTGTCAGGCGATGCCAAGAGAATCCGTTCCTATGTGGAAGAGTTCAGCGTGCTTATCAACGCAGGTGTCATTTGATTCAAAAAAAATCGCTATCTTGGCGCTATGACTGCGAATGAGGTTCTCCAAACCTACTGGGGGTACGGGAGTTTCCGGCCCCTGCAGGAAGAAATCATAAACCAGGCCCTGGAGGGGCGGGATGTGCTGGCCGTGCTGCCCACGGGCGGCGGGAAGAGCGTGTGCTTCCAGGTGCCGGGCATCATGATGGAGGGAATAGCCCTGGTGGTGACGCCCCTCATCGCCCTGATGAAGGACCAGGTGCAAAATCTCAAGGAGCGCGGGGTGAGGGCCATCGCCATACATTCCGGGATGAGCCCTCGCGAAGTGGACCTTGCCCTGAACAACGCCGCATACGGGGACTACAAGTTCCTGTACCTCTCCCCGGAGCGCCTCAAGACCAGGGTTTTCCATGCGTATCTCAGCGTCCTGAACATATCCATGATAGTGGTGGATGAGGCCCACTGTATAAGCCAATGGGGCTACGATTTCCGCCCGTCGTACCTAGACATCGGCCTTATAAGAAAACGGGTGGACGCCCCCGTGATGGCCCTCACTGCCACGGCAACTCCGCTTGTGTGCGACGATATAATGGAGCGCCTGGAATTCCGGGAGAGGAACATCATCAAGGGCGGGTTCGAGCGCCCCAACCTCAGTTACATCGTGCGGGAAGCGCAGGACAAAGTGGGCCAGATCCTGGCGGTGTGTAACGGTGTCGATGGCAGCGGCATCGTGTACGTGCGAAGCCGCTCCGGGGCGGAGGAATTGTCGGCCCAACTGAGGCAGGCGGGGGTGAGCGCGTCGTTCTACCACGCCGGGATGGGCGCAATGCTCAGGGCCCAGCGCCAGGAGCAGTGGAAATCCGGCAGCATCCGGGTAATGGTTTGTACCAACGCCTTCGGAATGGGAATAGACAAGGCCGATGTCCGCTTCGTAATTCATGCGGATATCCCCGAGAGCCCGGAAGCCTATTTCCAGGAATCGGGGCGTGCCGGCCGGGACGGGCAGCACTCATGGGCGGTGCTGCTGTGGAACAGCACCGATATCCGCAGGCTGAGGCAGATCCAGGAGGCGTCGTTCCCCACGCTGGAGTATCTGGAAGACATTTATCACAAGGTTCACATATATGCCGATATCCCGTACGAGCAAGGCATCGGCAGGGAAATCCGCATAGACATTCCGGAGTTCTGCAAGCGCTTCAAACTGCAGCAGGCGCCGGTGTACTACGCCATCAAATACCTTGAACGGGAAGGCCACTGGGCCTTTGCGGAAGACACGGACCTGGATACCCGCGTTATGATTAGCGTGGCCCGCGAAGCCCTGTACAGCGTGGACCTTCCGGATCCCCGCATGCCCGGCCTCCTTGAAGCCCTCATGCGCACATACACGGGGCTCTTCTCCTACGCGGTTCCCATCGACGAGGGCTTTATCGCCGCCAAATGCGGCCTGTCCATCTCCGAATTGCGGCAGCTTTTGTACGGCTTAAGCGTGAACCCTGTTATCCGCTACATCCCCACGGTTCATGCGAATGTAATATACGTCCTGCACGACCGCCTGTATCCCGGCAATGTCCAGCTGAGCCCCCAGCGCTACGAACTCCTGAAAAGCACCTTCGGCAGCCGCGTGGACACCATGATAGAATACGTGCAGGAGACCTCTGAATGCCGCACCCGCTTCCTTCTGCGCTACTTCGGCGAAGAAAAACCCGACGATTGCGGCCGCTGCGACCTCTGCCGCGAGAACCGCTCCCCGGACCGTCTCAAGGCACGTCTTCGTGAAATCATTGACGGGCTCGTTTCCGGGTCTGCCTCCGGGACTCAAGACCACCCCGGCTCATACACTCTGCAGGGCATCCGCACTGCCCTGGGCCCCGCCGCCCCCAAAGACTGGCCCGCCGTTCTCCGCGTAATGATAGACGACGGCGACGTCCCTCCGCCCTCAGATTTCTAGCCTTCGATAACGAGTCCGTCGTGGGCGGGTTGGACGATGGAGCCGATGCCGCGCTGAAGGCACATTTCCCGCAACTGTGCACAGAACTGCTCGTGGCGGGGGAAGGCATGGCTGAGGTGGGTGAGCCAGGTGTAGCGGGCGCCTATACGGCCCGCGAGCTCAAGCGCTTCGTCCAGTGAGAAGTGGGAGTGGTGCTTTTTGTAGCCCACGGTGTTAAGGGTAACGTGCTCCAGGCCCTGCAGCTTAACCAACTCACCATCCGGCAGTGAACTCATGTCGGTGATATATGCGATGCGTCCGAAACGGAAGCCAAGGACGGGCATGTCGTCGTGGTAGCCGCGGATGGGGATGATGTTGGGCTGCTCGCGCGATGCCTCGCGCACCGCATTGTCCGATGGGACCAGGGAGCCATCGGCCTGTCTGTAAAAATAGCCTACGTCGTGCACCCATTCCAGGTCGCCGGTGTTTTCCAGCGAATCCACCCGGAAGGGACGCTCGTCGATAAGATGCACGTGCCACTCCGGCGCTCCGGGGTACTTGTGCTCCGCAAAGGCATAGGAGTATTCCACCTGCAGAGACTTCAGCACCCGGGGCTCGCAGTAAATCTCCACCGCCTTCCTATCTATATAATTAAAGGAGCGTACGTCGTCCAGACCTCCGGTGTGGTCTTTATGGTTGTGGGTGAGAAGAATCGCGTCCAGATGCGTTACGCCCTGGGCGAGCATCTGGGAGCGGAAATCCGGGCCGGCATCGACAAGGATCTTCAGCCCCTCGTATTCGATGTAGGCCGATGCGCGCAGCCGCTTATCCCGGAGGTCCGTGCTCCGGCAGACGGGGCACTGGCATGCGATGATGGGCACGCCCTGCGAGGTTCCGGTTCCGAGGAATGTGAGCCTTGTCATAGCACCACCTCCTCCAGCGTATTCACCCTGGATGCGTCCCAGGGCCTTTCCACCCTTATGTAATTGCCGGTGTATCCTCCCATCATCCCGTCTTTTCGTGCCGATTCCCACAGCACCTCCGCCCGCTGTCCCTTGCAGCTTTGCACGAATTCCTCGTGCAGCTGCGCGCACAGCGTTTCCAGCGCATCGACCCTCTCCTTTTTCACGCTCTCCGGCACCTGGTCCGGCCATTCGGCGGCCCTTGTGCCGGGGCGTTGGGAGTAGGGGAATACGTGGATGAACGCGGGTTTCACTACGTCCCGGAGGAATGCAAAGGTTTCCTGGAAGAGTTCTTCCGTCTCCCCGGGCAGGCCCACAATCACGTCTATCCCGAAGAAGACATGCGGGCCCATTTTGGAGCGGATGTAGTTGATGCGCGATGCGAACAGCGCAGTGTCGTAACGGCGGCCCACTTTCTTCAAAAGCGTGTCGCTTCCGCTCTGGAGCGGTATATGGAAATGGGGCTGGAACTTGGTGCCGGA
>JAEEGH010031526.1_pt1 | contig 10237 bp, 8 predicted proteins | sample 9134181 | NCBI WGS metagenome assembly JAEEGH01 (sample SAMN16246544, study PRJNA631951) | gut metagenome | biome: gut microbiome; feature: rumen; material: DP-attached | host: Bos | place: Iran: Karaj | collected 2018-10 | reverse complement strand
AGAAGTCCACGCGGGAGAGTCCCTTGCAGCCCATTGCCTTGTAAGCCTTGACCGCAGTTTTCTGGATCTGTCTGCCGATGTCCATCGGAAGATCTGCCGGGATGGAGAGCTTGGAATCCGCAAGGACATACTTCGCATCGAAGTCGTAGAACGTATTGCAGGAGCCGATCTCGCCGACGAACGATGCAAACGGTGCATCATAGCCAAATACGGCAACCTCGAGCTCTCTGCCGCGGATCTCCTCCTCGACGATGACCTTCTCGTCGTGGGAGAATGCGAGCTTGATGGCCTCAATGAGCTGCTCCTCGTTCTCTGCGCGGCTGACACCGATGGAGGAGCCGGCATTTGCGGGCTTGACGAACAGCGGATAGCCAAGGTCGCTTGCAATTTCGCGTGCCTTCTCGGTGAGCTGGTTCATCTGGTGCTCGAGGATCTGTCTCCAGCGGGCGGTCTTGATGCCGTTGTAGTCGAGGATGGTGTGGGTGGTCGCCTTATCCATGCAGGCAGCAGAAGCCAGCACGCCGCAGCCGACATAGGGGATCCTTGCCAGCTCGAGAAGTCCCTGAATGGTGCCGTCCTCGCCGTTTCTGCCGTGCAGCACGGGGAATACCACATCGATCTTCTTGACGGTCGCCGCGCCGTTCTCGGTGGTTACGATGCCGCGGTGGATAGGATCGGGGGAGAGGATGGCAGATGCACAGTCAGGGTCGCGCTCCCATTCGCCGTTCGGGATGGATGCAACGCCGCCGGGATAGTAGAGCCATCTGCCTTTTTTGGTGATACCGATGCAGGTGACCTCATACTTGTCCTTCGGGATGCTGTCGATGACAAAGGCTGCGGATTTCAGCGAAATATCGTGTTCGCTGGATGCGCCGCCGAATAATACTGCTACTCTGATCTTTGACATATCAATTCTCTCCTTACTCTCGGATACCCGCGTCGGGGCAGACTTTGCCGCCTGCGCAGGAATATTCACCTTATATTCTAACATATTTTCCGTAAAACTGCAACCCTTTTTGCGAAAAAAATTTATCTCTCCGGAGTTTATGCCCGTGGAAAGCAAAAAATGAGGGGCGCTGCCCGAAAACAGCGCCCCTCATGCGTGAAAAATACTGTGTTATACCGTTTCGTCCTCGACAAGCTCGGAGTCAACGTGCGGCACATTTGCCTCAGCCTCAGCAGCAAGCTTTGCAGCACGTTCTGCGGCAGCCTCCTCAAGCTCCTTGCCGAGGAAGTCCGGCAGCTCCATGCCAGCCTGCTTGAACAGGTCGTTCATGGGCGGAACCGCCTTCATCATGCCGGAAATAAAGCCGGCAGTCGAGGTCTGACCGTTGGCGCCGTTGGCACCGCTGTCCCATACAGTAACCTTGTCGATCTTGATGTTCTTGATAGCCTCGACCTGAATTGCCATCAGATCCTCGAGCTTCTCAGCGATGAGGAGCTTGACAGCGGCATTCGCATCGCCGCCGGCAGCGTCCACGATGGCACGCATACCTTCTGCCTGACGGGTGAGGATCTCCTGCTGACCTTTTGCCTCTGCTTCCATGCGGGCGTAGATCGCGTCTGCCTCGCCTCGTGCCTTGCGGCGGATGACCTCAGCCTCTGCTTCGGCGCTGATCTCAGCCTTTTCCTTCTCGATCTCGGACTTAACGATGACGTCAGCTTTCTGGGTTGCCTTTTCGAGGCTTGCACGCTGCATTTCAGCTTCCTGCTGAGCAGCATAAGCTTCCTGCTTTGCCTTTGCCTGCTGAACAGCCTCGGCAGCGGTTGCACGGCGGAGCGCTTCTGCCTCGCGCTCACGGCGGCTTGCCTCGGAGTCAGCGACTGCAACTCTGGACTCGTTCTCACCCTCGATGGCAGCAGCGTTTGCGGCAGCGACCTTTACGCGCTGCTCCTGCTGTGCGTTAGCCTGACCGATCTCACCGTCACGGTTCTGCTCTGCAACGGAGCGCTTTGCGTCGTTGACAGCCTTTGCAGCAGCTTCCTTACCGAGTGCGTTGAGGTAGCCGGACTCATCGGTGATATCGGTAACGTTTACGTTAATCAGGCGAAGACCGATCTTCTTGAGCTCGATCTCTACGTTCTTGGAGACAGCCACGAGGAACTTATCGCGGTCTGCGTTGATCTCCTCGATGTCCATCGTTGCGATGATCAGACGGAGCTGACCGAAGATGATATCCTTCGCGAGCTCCTGAATCTCGACGAGCTTCAGACCCAGCAGACGCTCAGCGGCATTCTGCATCACGCCCGGCTCAGTGGAGATACCAACAGTGAAACGGGAGGGAACGTTGATACGGATATTCTGCTTGGACAGGGCATTCCGGAGATCGACGTTCATGGAGATGGGGGTCAGGTCGAGGTACTGGTAGGACTGGATGACGGGGACGATGAACGCCGCACCGCCGTGGATGCACTTTGCGGAGCGCGGATTGCCGAACTCGTCGGTGCCGACCTTACCGTAGACAACGAGGATCTTGTCGGAGGGGCACTTTCTGTACCGAGACAGGATAAAGAGCATCGTGATAACGAGGATGACAACGATCACGAGGATGATAAGCAAAATTCCGATAGGCATAACAATTCTCCTTTACCTTAATGTTGGTTTGCGGTGTCTCTGAAAACGGCTCTCTGCGGGGCGGCGCCCCACATCCCCCTGGCACTGAAAACGCTGTTTTCGGAGAAACTTTTTGGATATGCGAAAGCGGCGGATCATTCCACCGCTTCGACAACGAGTGTATCGCCGACCACATCGGTGACAAGCACCTGTGCGCCGGAACCAAGGGCAGTTTCGCCGTTATTGACTGCATCGTACTCACCGAAGCGCCCTTGGAGCTGCATGGTGATCTTGCCGCTGCCGCCGTTCTTGGGCGGGATGGTCACATAGACCGTGGCGGTCTCGCCGATGGCATTCTTGAGATTGATCGCGCCGTTCTCCGCGAGCTTGCGGGACATCTGCACGAGCTTGGCAACGGTGAACATCATCGCCGCACCGCAGGCAGCACCGATTCCGATGCCGAGCACAGCTGTCAGTCCGGAGCTGATGCATATAATGGATACCCAGCTGAAGACAGTCAGGAATGTTATTACGGTCTGGACGGTCAGAAGACGCAGACTGCCGAAATCTGCGGGGTTGCCGCCGTCCGTAATCATATCGGCCTGCAATGCATCCGGGATGCCGTCGCCGTCCAGATCGAGGTTCACATCGGACACATCCGTGCCGACATCCATATCGAGTCCCGAGGTATCAGAGACATCCACACCCGCATCGCCGTGACCGCCGATCATCGCCAGCACAAACTGCAAGAGCAGAACGAAGGTTGAAGGCACCGCGATGCAATAGAGCACGCGGAGCAGGGTACTTAAACTATCCCACCATTCCTGCATGATCGAACGCCTCCTTTCAGGTCTGTTCGTAGATTGGTTTTGATTGGGATGCTGTGTAAATTTCATTTACTGAAATCATTATACAGCATTTTCCCGCGTTTGTCAAGAGCTTTTTGAGAAATTTTTTCGGTTATCCCACCAACTTCTGTCTATCATTTTCCGTCATGATGTATATAAATAGAGTGAAAATACGGTTGTTTGGCAAAAAGTAAATGAAATTTTACTTACATCGAAAAATTTTGAAAAAAGGACTTGATTTTTGCATTGGTTTGTGCTATGATAGTAAGCAAGGAAGTAAACCGCATTTACACAAAGGAGATGATCGGATGGATAACGCAGAGCTCGGCAGACGCCTGAAAGCCGCCAGACTTGCCAAAAAAATGACGCAGAGTGATGTCGTCGGCAGCTTCATAACCCGCAATATGCTCAGTCAGATCGAGAGCGGCAGCGCGACTCCCTCCATGAAGACGCTTGAATACCTCGCTGGCGTGCTGGAGATCCCGATGGAGAAGCTCCTTTCCGAGAGCAACATCCCGGAGGATCCGGAGAACGGCATCTTCTCGCTGATTCACGCCAAGCAGCTTCTCGCGGAGCGTAAGTACGAGGAGATCCTGCAAAACTGCACTCCTGACGGTGCGGTTGCGGATGAGATTCATGCATTGCGCAGCATTGCGCATTTTGAGCTGGCGAAGAAGCTCGCGGAGAGCGAGGATACGGAGGCCATGCAGTCCGCAGTGATGCACGCCCGGAGCGCCGTCAAGGAAGCGGAGACCGGCATTTACGCCAATTCCAGCCGTGTGACGCAGGCAAATCAGCTCATCGCGAAGATCGCGCAGTATCTCAGCAGCTACTACTCCAATCTGGCAGACACCGTACACTGAAACTGAACCCCTCCCGGAATGCCCGGGAGGGGTTTTGCTGTAACGAAATGCCTGCGCCCGACACCTACTTTCAACGCCTGTACAAATTTGACGTTTCACGGACTGCGAAACTTTTGTCATTCTGTCGAAGCCGTCTACAAACTGTAAAAGACTGCCGGGAAATTTTCAACATTTCCCATGCAAGGCTTGCTTTCATGGGTTTTCAACTCTTTCCACTGACTTTTCCACAAATGGAGGTATGGAAAGCACGGGTTTTTCACTTTCTTTTCCACATTGGTGTGGAAAAGTCGGTGGAGAAATTTGACTACCGCTTGTATACCGACCTCTCAATTGTGCCATACTGAACCCCAAAGGAGGGTTTTGCCATGCTCAAAGGTGTCAGTCATAAGATCATCGAGGTCAATCATACCGACAGTCCGTACTTTGAACGCGCCGTGCTCTATCTGCGCCCGGGGACGGAGGATCTGCCCGTCCGCGCCGCACTCTGCGAGACCGAACGCTATCTCGAAAACCGCGGCATCGCCCGCCGTATGCGCAGATGCTTCTGGCGATATCTGGCAGGTCTTGCGGCATTCGGTGCCGGGTGCGGCGCGGCGGTGTTACTCGGAATGGCACATTTCAACGCATAAAGTAGGCAGTTTGCACAGAAATGCGTGACCTCTCCATGCGGATTTGAACCGATTCGGAGAGTGTGCAAAAGTGTCAAAAAAACACTTGTAATTTTTCTGTAACCATGCTATAATATAGAAGTGTAGTTATATATAAATAAGAAAATACCAGATGTATCAGAAAAAGCCAAACGTTATGAAAGGTGATCGCCATGCCCGAAAATGACAATCTTATCATCGGAAGAAATCCCGTCCGGGAGGCACTGCGCAGCGGTACGCCCGTCGATACTGTCTATATTGCCCAGAACAGCGGCGGATTGGGTGAGATCATCGCGCTCGCCAAGGAACAGGGTGCTGTTGTCAAAATGACCGAAGAACACAAGCTGACGCAGATGGCACAGGGCGTGACCCATCAGGGCGTGATCGCGTGTGCGGCGGCTGCATCCTATGCAAGTCTTGAAGATCTGCTTGAAGTCTCCGCAAAGAAGGGAACGAAGCCCTTCCTCATCATCTGCGATGAGATCGAGGATCCGCATAATCTCGGCGCGATCATCCGTACCGCCGAGACAGCAGGCGCGGACGGCATCATCATCCCCAAGCGCCGCAGTGCGACCCTGAATCCTACCGTCTATAAGACCTCTGCGGGCGCTGCAAGCTGGCTCCCCGTGGCGAGAGTCCCCAATCTCGGCGCGGCGATCGACCGCCTGAAAAAAGAGGGTATCTGGATCTACGGCACCGATATGGACGGCAGCCTTTACACCGAGACGGATTTTGACGGCGGCGTTGCGCTCGTCATCGGCTCGGAGGGCAATGGCATGAGCCGTCTGGTGCGCGAGAAGTGCGATTTCCTCGTGAAGCTCCCCATGATGGGCAAGATCACATCTCTCAACGCCTCCGTTGCGGCAGGCATCTTCATGTATGAGGTCGTGCGCCAGAGAACCGCGAAATAACGATTTGCGCGGAATTGATTTGAATGCAAGTTTTCCCTGAGAAAGGATGAACTGACATATCCATGAAAAAAAAGGATCAGCAGGATTTAACACTCGAAAAAATCCTTGATGAATACAGCGAGGAAAAGCCGGGATCCAAGGAGCCGGAGCTTTCTGCCAAGGAGCGCGCGGTCGCTGAGGCGCTGGCACATGCCCAGAGCGGAACTCCCCTGCGCCCCGAGGAGCGCAAAAAGTCTGCCAAGCGCACCCGTGTGAGCTTCATGCAGTCTGAGCACAGCGAACCCGAGCAGATGCCGATGCGCGTGAATGTTCCCTCCGGTCAGAAGCAGGCGGAGCCGCCGTCCGACCCGCCGGTGCGGAATTTTTCGGATGATTCGCCGAAGATCCGCCGCATGAGCGATTCGACCCGTGCGCGTGAGATCGAGCGCATCCAGAAAAAGAACCGCAGGAAAGTCAAGAATAAGCAGAATACACCTGCCCCCCAGCCCGAGGAGATGACCTACGCCAAGGAACGCGCCGAGGGCGATTACATGTACACCCAGATCAACGGTGCCAAGAAAGCACAGAAGCGCAAAAAAGTCAAGCGCACCCCCGATCTCGGTGCGGCAGGTACCGAGACGATCCATCTCAATGTCAAGGATATCGTCCCGGTCAAGCAGCTCCCCGATCCGGAGCCCGTTGAGCCGATCGAGGTCGAGCCCGCACCGCGTGCCGCCAAGACTAGTCTGGATCTGTCCAATACCGCCATCCTCAACCGTGAGGAGATCGATGTTACCATCAAGCGATCCAAGGAGGAGGCGGATGAGCTTACCCGCCGCCGCAAGGAGCAGCAGAGCCGCATGGAACTGCGCAATGTCTCCGATATCCGCGGCGATATCGCGGAGCTGCGCGGTGCGATCGGATTCCGTATTTTCGCGCTGCTGGTGGTATTCCTGTTCAGCGGGCTCGTCAGCACCGGCAATGAGCTGGGCTATGAGTGGGTACAGGAAATGCCGCCGATCCTGAGCGCCCTGATCCAGCTTTTGCTGGCAGCAGCGGCGGCAGTGGTCTGCACTCCGGTACTGAAAAACGGTCTGCGCCGCCTGATTACGATGCAGGCGGATACCGACAGTGCCGCAGCGGTCGCGTATGTCGGCTGCGCGGCGGTAGCTGTCGTGAATGTCGTGCTTGCAATCCTGCAAATGGATCTGCTCGCGTGCTATCTGCCGTGTGCGGTGATGGCGCTGCTTTTGCATTCCGTTGGCAAAATGCTCATCATCAGCCGAGAGCTGACCAATCTGCGCATGGCGACGAGCCATGCCGCCTGCTCGGGGCTTGCCATCGTGGAGGACGAGCAGCGTGCGGATGCGTTGGCACGCGGTGTGCTGGGCGATTTCCCGATTCTCGCGTCCATGCGCCGGACGGATTCGCTCATCGACTTCCGGAAGTATACATATTCCGCCGATCTCGGCGACCGCTTCTGCCGCGTGGCAGCGCCGCTGACGACTATCGGCGCACTGGCAGCGGCCGTTGCCCTGACGCTCCTCAAGGCGGAGAGCGCTGCTTACGGTCTGAGCCTGTTCGCAATGCTGGCGGCGGCGGCAAGCTGCGCGTCCATCACGTTCGTGGTGAATCTGCCGCTCTTTAATGCCACCAGAAGTATGTCCAAAAACGGCGCACTCCTGCTGGGCTACCAGAGCGTGGATGATTTCTACGACACCAATGCCCTCATGATTGACGCGGCTTCGCTGTTCCCGGCGGGTTCTGCAAAGCTCGCCGGCGTCAAGCTGTTCTCGAATGTCAACAACGAGGAGACACTCCTCGAAGCGGCAAGTCTCGCGGCACATGCCGGCAGCGTGATCGCACCGGCGTTCAGTGAGATGATTGAGATCGCCGGAAAACGGCTCTATCCTGTGGAAAGCTATGTCTACGAGGATTCGCTGGGACTCTGCGGCTGGATTCACAGCCAGCGCGTCCTGCTGGGCAGCCGTGACCTGATGAAAGCGCATAATATCGAGGGTCTGCCCTCCCGCGCCCGTGAAGCGGAAATGGTCGGCCCCAATCAGGAGGCGGTGTATCTCTCCGTTTCGGGCAATCTCTCCGCGATTTTCCTCGTGGAGCTGCACGCCGACCGTCTGGTGAAATTCTGGACACAGCAGTGCTCCCGCCGCGGTGTCTGTCTCATCATGCGCAGCGTTGATCCGATCGTGACGCTCAACCGCATTGCTGGTATTTTTGAGATTCCTGCCTCTATGCTCAAGGTCATCCCCGCGAAGATGCATGTGGAGTATGAAAAGGAAACAGCACCCGTGGAGACGATGAGCGCTTCGATGGCATGTACCGGCGGCTTTTCGAGTGCCGCCAACCTCATCATCGGCGCCAAGGTGCTTCGCCGCGCTTCGATGTTCGGCGTATTTGTACAGGCGGTGGCAGTCCTGCTCGGCATCGGACTGGTGATGTTCGAGGCTGTTCTGGGACTGGGCTTCACGCCCGCATGGATGATCGTCTATCAGGCATTGACCTCGCTGCTGACTGTAATGGCGGTCAACATCCGCCGTACCTATTGATTTTGATGAACTGACCGAAGTGGAACCGGGGCATTTCCGCTCCGCTTCCACTTTGTTGCATATCTGATACTAATTTTTCATCAAACTATTGAAATAGTTTGATGAAAAGCGTGCGCTGTCGCGCCCACCATTTTGTGACGCAAAGCGTCACAAAATACGTCTCATGCATTCTTCAACGCCGCCTGCGGCGGCTATCAATCTATTGATGAAATCAATAGATTGAATGAAGAATAGTATGACTAGCAGAAAGGAGAACGCGTAATGGCAGATCTGCCAAGACCGCACCGCGATCCGAATTCCGGACAAAAACCGCGTCCCTATGACGAAATGCGTCAGAACCCGCCCCGCCGGAGTATGCCGGCGCCGACCGGAAAGGAGCGCTTTACAGGCGATACCCAGCCGATGGACATTCCGCCTGAGATGTATGACCGCAGTGCAGAGCAGGACTATGAGAACGGCTCTGATTACGGCATCCCCGACGGGTATGACCCATATGACCCGCCGCGCCGTCCCCGCAGAAAAACCGGAGACCGCCCAAGCCCCCGGTACGAGGAATACCGTCCGCCGCGGGCAACGTACTATGATGACGACCAGCCGCGCCGCCAGAAGCGCCGCACGGCTCCCAAGCGTCGCAGACGGCGCAGAAGAAGCTCTATTTTCGGCAGGCTCCTGCGCGGGCTGCTGATCTTCTGCATCGCCGTATTCGCACTGTATTCAGGCGTTTCGCTGGCGCTGATCTCGAAGCTTGACAAAGTCTCCGAGGGCCCCCGCACCGTCACCACCGGCAGCATCGGCAATGCGCAGTATACGCGCACGGTTCTGCTCATCGGTACGGATTCGCGCAATCTGGCGCATGAGCGCGGACGCTCGGATTCGATGATCCTCCTGACCGTCAACGACGCGACGCACGAGGTATACCTCAGCTCCCTGATGCGCGATACCTATGTGGAGATCCCTAACCGCGGCTTTGATAAGCTCAATGCGGCGTATTCCTACGGCGGCGCGGAGCTGCTGATGGATACCATCGAGAAAAACTTTGATGTGAGCATCGATGATTATGTCTGCGTGAGCTTTACGGGCTTTGCGGGCGTGATCGATGCCTTCGGCGGCGTGGAGATCACGCTGAGCGACGAGGAGGCACAGGCGGTCAATATTATCCTCCAGAGCGAGGTCAACGAGCTGATGGGTGATGACCCCATGTCGGACTTCCTGCCGTCGGGCGGGAGCTATGTCCTCACGGGCAAGCAGGCGCTCTCCTATGCCCGCATCCGCTATGTCGGCAATGCCGATTTTGAGCGTACCTCCCGTCAGAGAGAGGTCATGGAGAAGCTCATGCAGAATGCCAAGAAACGCGCTGTACAGGCAGTGCCGCAGCTCATGAGCGATGCACTGCCGCATGTTTCCACGAATATGACCACAGGCGAGCTGTATCTGCTGTCCCTGCGGCTGCCGGTCGCTGTCTGGTATGACATCCGTCAGCAGCAGATTCCCGCGGACGGCACATGGGCGGCGGCGGATGTCGGGGGCGTCTCGGTGCTCCAGATCGATGAAGCCGCAAACCAGCAGATTCTGCGGGATACAGCCTATGCTGCGCACAAAGCGCCGGAGGAATAAGCTATGAAACGTAAAATGATCGCAGTTCTTGCCCTTGCCCTCGTTCTGACGGGTTGCGGCAGGGCAAAGCATATCGCCCCCGATACCTCCCTGCCGGACAATGCCGCCGAAGCGACCGTCCCTGCGGAGGATACCACCGCGCCGCGTCCCGTTTCGGAGCGTGCCGAAACGCTCATCGAAGCGGGGGATACCTACGTCTTTGACGAGCTCGGTGTTCTGACCGAGGAGGAGCGCGGGAAGTTTGACAGCTATCT
>JAEEGH010031524.1_pt1 | contig 10237 bp, 9 predicted proteins | sample 9134181 | NCBI WGS metagenome assembly JAEEGH01 (sample SAMN16246544, study PRJNA631951) | gut metagenome | biome: gut microbiome; feature: rumen; material: DP-attached | host: Bos | place: Iran: Karaj | collected 2018-10 | reverse complement strand
ACCTACGGACAGAAGATCAGTCAGTCGTCTCGTTCTCTGAACGCTCGTGCTCGCTTCACCGCAGTTCGCGAGGCTGTTGCACTCCGTAAGACGGATCTCCAGAAGATCACGCAGGACAAGGCTGCGTTCGAGGCTCAGAAGAACACCGCCGGTGGCAAGAAGACCATGAAAGCGTATTTATGGTACGTCTGCGGTCAAGAGTACGATGCTCAGCACGGCAGCTAATCATCGGCTTCGGTTATCAGAAGGACACCTCTAACGAGGTGCCCTTTTTTATGCGGTGTTCTCCGCCGCTTCGCTCTGTCGATTATTTCGTTTCACTCACGGCTGTTTTTAATCCCCCAAGAAAAAAATCCCCCAAGAAAAAAATCCCCAAGAAAAACTTGCATATGTACAAAAAAATTTTGACATGTGCAAAAAAAAGTGTAACTTTGCAAAAATTTTTTGAATTATGTCTATTCAAGATTACATAAATGCGCATAGAGCGCGGTTCATGGACGAGTGGTCGAGCCTCATCCGTATCCCGAGTGTGAGTTGTCAAACCGAGCATAAAGCGGACATGCTCCGCTGTGCGGAGCGGTGGAAAGAACTGCTGCTCGCCGCCGGTTGCCAACGCGCCGAAGTCCTGCCCTCTAAGGGCAATCCGTTTGTATACGGGGAGTATAGGGTACAGGACGCTTCGCTACAGGACGCTTCGCTCAAAGGGATTCCCACCGTCTTGGTCTATGCTCACTACGACGTGATGCCGGTAGAGCCGTTAGAACTCTGGCAGTCCGATCCATGGGAACCCTCCATTCGTGACGGACGTCTCTATGCCCGCGGTGCCGATGACGACAAAGGACAGGCGATGATTCAGGCGAAGGCTTTTGAGTATCTGGTGCATGAAGGCCTGATGCGTTGCAACGTCAAGTTCATCTTCGAGGGCGAGGAAGAGATCGGTTCGCCAAGCCTCGAGGCTTTCCTCGAAGATCATAAAGAACTTCTCAAATCGGACATCATCCTTGTGTCCGATACCTCCATGATCGGAAAGGATACGCCGTCTATCACCACCGGCCTTCGCGGACTCGCATATTGGCAGATCGAAGTGGACGGTCCGAATCGTGATCTCCATTCCGGACACTTCGGTGGAGCGGTCAAGAATCCTATTAACGCACTCTGCGAGATGATCTCCAAGATTGTGGATGATCACGGGCGTATCACCATCCCGGGTTTCTATGATGACGTGCTGCCTATCCCGCAGGCCGAACGCGATATGATCGCGCAGATACCTTTCTCGCAGGAAAAATACAACACGTCCATCGGTGTCGATGATGTCTTCGGAGAAGAAGGGTACTCGACGCTCGAGCGTAACTCCTGCCGTCCGTCCTTTGATGTGTGCGGTATATGGGGTGGTTATACCGGTGAAGGCTCCAAGACTGTGCTGCCTTCCAAGGCCTTCGCTAAGGTGTCCTGCCGTCTCGTAGCCAACCAAGATCACGAGAAGATCTCGCAGGCGTTTATAAACTATCTACACGCCATTAAACCGACCGGAGTTCGTATAAACGTTACTCCGATGCACGGCGGTCAGGGCTATGTGTGTCCGATCGATATACCTGCGTACAAGGCAGCCGAGAAAGGTTTTGAGATCGCCTTTGGCAAACGACCCTTGGCGGCTCGTCGTGGCGGTTCGATACCTATCATCGCGGCTTTCGAGCAGATCCTGGGTTGCAAGACCATCCTCATGGGCTTCGGGCTCGAGCAGAACGCCATCCACTCGCCCAACGAGTCCATGGACCTCGAAGTGTGGGAACGCGGTATTGTTGCGGTAACAGAGTTTTATAAAGCATTCGCCATTAACCATTAGCCATTCGCCGTTATGAAAATAGCTATCTTAGGCGCCGGCAGTGTCGGTACAAACCTCCATCACGGATTGGAACTCAAAGGTATCCGGGCAGAACTCGTCCATGCGCGACCGCTCACCAATGACCAATCACCAATGACCAATCTGCCGGAGGCAGATGTCTATATCTATGCGATCGCGGACAATGCCCTCGCAGAGGTGGTCTCGAAGGTGAACGCACCCAAAGCGCTGCATCTGCATACCTCGGGTTCGATGCCGATCGAGGTCTTCGGTGCAGACAAACCCCATGCCGGTATCCTGTATTTCTTCCAGTCGTTCAGTCGCACCCAACTCATCGACGACTGGAGTTCCATCCCTTGTTTCATCGAGGGGCGTAACATCGACGACATCGCCGCTATCTACAGCCTCGCGCAGACCCTCACGAGTTATATCTACGAGGCGAACCAGCACGATCGCGAGCGGCTGCATATAGCCGGTATCTTCGCCAATAACTACACCAACCTCATGTACCGCATCGCAGCGGAGGTCCTCAAAGGCACATCCATTCCCTTCGAGGCTTTGTTGCCGCTGATCGACAACACCGCCGCCAAGGTGCACGCGATGAAACCTGCCGAGGCACAGACCGGACCGGCACAACGCGGAGACCAAGCGGTCATCCGCCATCATCTGGAGATCTTGAGAGATTTCAGACTTCAGAATTCAGAATTCAGTTCGGCAGAACTGCACGAAGTGTATCAAGCGCTCGCAGCGTTAATCGTGAAAGTGCATAATCATTGAGGTCTTCCCAATGAATACAGATAGTGCCGGCGATGTCCGGCATTTTTTGTACTTTATGTACAAGGAACCGTGCATGGATCTTCTGATGGGACAGCACGTGCGTGAACTCGATCGCCCTTTCGCCATTCGCCTTTGACCATTCGCCATTACTCTCCTCGCACGGAAACTCATACAGATGAAACCATATATCTTTCGGATTCTCCCGCCGCTGAATGAGCGTGTGTTCGCTGTCGGTGTAGATGGTGTAGGTCAACCATCGGTCGCGCACTTTGGGTCTCGGTTTGCGAACGGGGAGCACGTCTGCCGTACCGTGTGCGTACCCCAAACACATCGATTGCAGCGGACAACTCGCACACGCATCGCCTAAGACCGGGGTACAATGGAGTGCACCGAACTCCATGATGGCGGAGTTGAACAGACGCGGGTTGTCGCGGTCTAAGAGTTCCTCGATCTTCTGATGAAAGAGCTTCTTACCGGCACTCGTGTCGAACGCCTCGTCGATATCCAATAGGCGTGCTATCACGCGGTACACATTGCCGTCTACGGCGGGGTAGGGCAGGTTGTAAGCAAAAGAGCCAATCGCCCCGGCGGTATAATCGCCCACACCGGGCAAAGCCCGAAGTTCGTCAAAGGTCCGAGGAAACTCGATTGGTGATTGGTGATTTTCGACTATCTGCTTCGCTGCCTTATGCAGATTGCGTGCCCGGGAATAGTATCCGAGTCCCTGCCATTCGCGCAGCACCTCCGCCTCATCCGCTGCGGCCAGCGCCTCTACGGTCGGCCAACGGTTCAGGAATCGCATGTAGTACTCCATCCCCTGCGCCACACGGGTCTGCTGCAGGATGATCTCACTCAACCAGATAGCGTACGGATCGTCGGTTTCTCGCCAAGGCAAAACACGATGGTTTTGGGCGTACCAATTATATAATTGACGGTATAAATTGTTCATTTTCGGTGCAAAATTACAAAAAAAAACACAAATTTGCAATTTTTTTGACGAAAAATTTTCGTATTTCATTATTTTATAGTAACTTTGCGCGATTTTTCCGATTTTGAGAAAACGATTAAAACAAAATTAGTATTATGACGAAAGCTGAATTGATAAGCGAGGTAGCGATTGCAACGGGATATGACAAGGCGACGGTAAGTGTGATCACTGAGGCCATTATGGCAGGTATCAAGGCGAACTTGGGTAAAGGCAAAGAAGTGTACTTGCGCCAATTTGGTTCGTTCACCCTTCGTGCCCGCAAAGAGAAGATTGCACGTAATATTACCAAGCGTACTTCTGTGTATGTACCTGCTCATTGCGTACCGGTATTCAAACCCGGCGCAGAGTTTAGAGAGGCCGTACACGACGTGAAGATCAAGAAATAAGATCCAAACAGAAGCAAAATAACATTCAATAACAAATTAATTATTACACAATTATGCCAAACGGAAAGAAGCATAAGAGACACAAGATGTCCACGCACAAGCGCAAAAAACGCCTGCGTAAGAATCGTCATAAGCATAAGTAATTGACGGTTGGATTTTAGCTTTGTGGCGTTAACTTGTCTAAGTGTAGGCAAGTTGCCACAAGGCTTATTTTTTATTACAAAACTCAACACAGTATGAAAAGCGAATTGATTGTGGACGTGCAGCCGCAAGAGATCGCTATAGCGCTGACGGAGGATGACCGCTTACAGGAGGTGGCGCGTGAGAAACGCGACCAGGATAATTTCTCCGTAGGAAATATCTACTACGGTAGGGTCAAGAAAGTCATGCCGGCGCTCAATGCGGTTTTCGTGGATGTAGGTCATGAGAAAGAAGCTTTTCTGCATTATTTGGATTTAGGTTCTCAGTTCCGTACACTGCAGACATTTGTTACCAAAGCCGTTTCGGACAGAAGACGTGTGCCGCTGATCACGAAGACGCCGCGTCAGCCCGAAGTGGGTAAAGAAGGCCAGATAGCGGAGGTACTCAAAGTAGGCGATCCGATCCTGGTGCAGGTCTCCAAGGAGCCCATCAACACCAAAGGTCCGCGCCTCACCGCCGAGATCTCTATCGCAGGACGTAATATCGTCCTCATGCCTTTCTCCGACGGCGTCATGGTAAGCCAGAAGATTAAACGCGAAGCAGAACGTCAACGCCTCAAACAGCTGATGCTCTCCATCAAGCCTGCGGGCTTCGGAATCATCGTACGCACCGTGGCGGAAGACAAACGCGTAGCGGAATTAGACAATGAGTTACGACTACTCGTCGAGCGTTGGGATCAGACTGTCAAGTCGCTCCAACAGAAAGAACCGGTCAGCCTCGTGAGCGAAGAAATGGGACGTACCCTCGGTATCATCCGGGATGTGCTCAGTCCGGACTTCACCACCATTCAGATCAATGACCAGGCTATCTACGACGACGTGCGCCATTACCTCGAGCTCATCGCGCCCGAGAGCGCCAAGATAGTCAAACTCTACAAAGGTACACAGCCTATCTTTGATCATTTCGACATCACCCGCCAGATGAAGACGGGACTCGGCAGAACGGTCGGTTTCAAGCATGGGGGATACCTCATCATCGACAAGACCGAAGCACTGTTCTCCATAGATGTCAATTCCGGCAGTAAGAAGATCTACGAGGACCAAGAGCAAAACGCGTTCCAATTCAACATGCTGGCAGCCGATGAACTCGTTCACCAACTACGCCTACGGGATATAGGCGGAATCATCATCGTCGATTTCATCGATATGGATGACAAAGGGCATCAGCAGGAGTTGTACGATTATGTACGCAAACTCATGGAGCGTGACCGCGCCAAGCACAACGTGCTGCCCCTCAGTAAGTTCGGTCTCATGCAGATCACACGTCAGCGGGTACGTCCTGCTGTCGAGATGAAGGTCGAAGAGGTATGTCCCACCTGCGGAGGTAAAGGTAAGATTCAACCCTCTATCCTCTTCACGGACACGATCATCGAGCAAATCCATCACGAGTACGACCAACACGGACGGGGATTGCAGCTCCACCTACATCCTTATATTTACGCGTACGTCACGCGCGGATGGTGGAACTCCCTCGCCAGCAAATGGCGGCGTAAGTACGGCATCAAAGTGGTGGAAAACCAATCACTCGGAATGCTCGAGACACGGTTTATTGCAGAAAAGTGAGAAAGAAATAAAGCCGGCAAACGCCGGCTTTATTCGTCTTCGGGAAGGATCTCTGCTCCCGGAACATAGCGCTTGAGTACGCGCGCCACACCGGTCGTCCAGTTGTTGATCGAGTCGTTGTCCATTTGCAGACCGCTGATCATATGTACCACCTGGTCGATCGGCATGCCGTATCGCAGCACACCGGAGATCAGACGGGCGTAGTTCCAGAACTCGCGGTCGAACTTATAACTCAAGCCCTCCACCGTCGTCTTGAACCCGCGCGTGTTGACGAACTGGAAGTCATAGCGCTTGGTTCCGTCGGCTTGCACGATCTTGATGATCTTGCCCTTCGTCACGCTCTTGGGCAGCGCGATTCCCATTTCGTCATCCGCCAGACCCGTGAAGATCTCATACGGACGACCGTCTTTCAAACCCACAAACGCGATCCAGCGGTCTTTCTGATTCTGAAAGCGAACCACATCCGCCTCCAACTCCATAGGACGTTTCAATAAGGTGTTTTCTTCTTGTATTTCCATCATTGTATAGTTATCTTGGCGGAACAACTCGTTTCGCCGCTTTCGTTTTTCTGTTGATACTGTACCCCGTCTTCGGTGATGAGGTAGTTCGTCTGCAGCGTCTCGCCGAGCATGGCTTCTTTGCTGTAATGGATATCGAGCCGAACCTTCTTGCCGTAGTAGTCGGGCAGGTAGGCATCGGTCATGGCCTGCAGGTAGCGGCAACTGTTACAATGACCGTTGTAGTCGATGTCCGAGTACACGATCTTATGCGGCTCGCAGCCCGTCGGTTCGGGGATGGTGGTCATGCGTACGCGTGTCATCTCGATCACTTCGCCATCCACGCTGTCCGCAAAGATCGGATCGTCGAACACATTGACGATCTCGCGTTTCTCCAGATCCAGCACCGCCCATACGCTCTTGCATTGTCCGATGAGCTTGTCGCCGCTATATATCCGGTAGTCACGCGTACTGAGCATATGTATGTTCGATTCGATCCATGTCTCAAAGCGCACTTTCTCGCAGTGCGTCGGCAGTTCGTACATCTCAACGCTCAACCGCGTCAGGATCCACGTCAAACCCCGCGGATGCAGCACTTGGATACCGAAACCCAACTCATCCGCCACCGTTCCGGCTACCTCCAGCAGGTAGTTCTCCAGGTTAAAGAGACGCAGTCTCTTCTTCCCGTCCACCTCCTGGTATTTAATCTCGTATTCGTAATTATACTTCATTTTATCATTCCATCATTCCATCATTCCATCATTCCATCATTCCTTAAGCCATTTGTCGAGCCATCCCCTGAACTCGCGTTGCCAAAGAATTCCGTTCTGCGGCTTGAGCACCCAGTGATTCTCATCGGGGAAGATGAGCAACTCCGCCGGCACACCGCGCATCTTCGCCGCATCAAACGCCGCCATGGCCTGATTCGCTAAGATGCGGTAGTCTTTCTCGCCGTGGATACAGAGTATCGGCGTGTCCCATTTATCAACGAACTTATGCGGACTGTTAGCGAAGGTGCGTTGGGCGATCTTATTGTCTTTGTCCCAGTACGCACCACCCATGTCCCAGTTAGCGAACCATTTCTCTTCGGTCTCGAGGTACTGCATCTCGAGGTTGAAGATACCGTCATGCGCAATGAACGCCTTAAACCGTCCCTCATGATGACCGGCTATCCAATAGACGCTGAATCCGCCGAAAGATGCACCTACGCAACCCAGATGATCTTTGTCCACATACGGCTCCTTGCACATTTCGTCGATCGCGGTGAAATAGTCTTTCATACATTGTCCTCCATAGTCGCCGCTGATCTCTTCGTTCCATTCGTTGCCGAAGCCCGGCAGACCGCGGCGGTTAGGTGCTACGATGATATAATCGCCCGCACTCATCATCATGAAGTTCCAGCGGAAGGACCAGAACTGGCTCACCGGACTCTGCGGACCGCCTTCGCAATACAGGATCGTCGGATATTTCTTGCTCGGATCGAAATGCGGCGGATAAATGATCCACGTCAGCATATGTTGTCCGTCGCTCGTCTTCATCCAACGTTCTACAACGGTCGAGCGCTCGATCTGGTTGTAGATATTATCGTTCTCGTGCGTCAGTTGTTTCAACTCCACATAACCGTCAATTTTCGCCAAACCGGCCGCCACATCCAGCACGTAGATCTCATTCGCCTCGCGCATCGAGTGCTTGAGCAGGTACGCATCATGATCGCATACGTCCCCGAGGCTCACGTCGAACTGACCTTCGGTCATCTTCGCGCACCAACCTTCGAGTCCCATCGCCCAGAGGTGGATTGTACCCTGAATAACAGCGGTACCGAGCAGGATCGAGTCGTTGTACCAGGCGAACTCATCCACGTTCGTCTCCAGATAATGACTGACGAAGCTCTTCTCGCCGGTCTCGAGGTTCATCACCATCAGGCGGTTCTGATCGCTCTCATAGCCGTCCCGCTCCATGGACAACCAAGCGATGCGCTTGCCGTCCGGCGAATAAGCGGGGTTGGTGTCATACCCTTTGTTGTCCGCGGTGATGTTCTTGCACGTGCGCGTGTGGATATCATAAAGGTATATATCGCTGTTGGTCGAAACGGCATAGTCCAGACCGGTTTTCTTACGGCAGGTGTAAGCGATCTCCTCATTGTTCGGGTTCCATGCCAATTGCTCGATGCCGCCAAAGGGCTTCATCGGACACTCATATGCCGTGCCCTCGAGGATATTCACGCCCTCGCCCACCTTTGCGGTTTGGATACGCTCGCCTTCGCCGTAATAAGTGATCTCCAGATCGCATACGAAAGGCTGCGGCGCGGTTTCCGTCCATTCGTCCCAATGCTTGTACATCAGGTCTTCGTGCATATGTCCGGTAGCCAACGGCAGGTCGGGGTATTTGTCCACGGTCTGCTGAACGGTCTTCACCTGCTTGATCAGGATGATCTTGTCGCGCATCGGGGAGAGGAGGAAACCGTCGATATCGTCTGCTCCTTCTACCTTGATCTCCTCGCCGTCGCGACGCAGGTAGAGCTGTCCGGCGCGCATGTAGGCGAGCCAACCGCTCGAGCCGAACCATGCCGGGTCATACCCCACAAACTCATCATCTACGTGCATATCCTCGAACGGATTGCATACGCGGATCCACGTCGTGGACCTGTTCTCTGCTACGCTGTAGTAACTGACCGTATAAGCGACCCAACCGGTCTCTATGTCCGAACTCACCGCACCGATACGTCCCATTGCCCAGAGGCCTTCCGGCGTCAGGCGTCCGCCCTCGATCGTGATCTCCGGCTTCGTGATAGGCGCTTTACCTTCATCGGCTTTCTGCTCCTTCGAGCAACTCATTCCCAGCAAAGTCATTGCTGCCATAATCCAAATCTGTATTTTTTTCATTGTTCAAAACTTTTGCGACTGCAAAAGTACTGCTTTTTTTTGATATATGCAAATATTAGGACAAAAAAAGCATCATCTCTTGCGTATGTCAATTTTTTGTTGTACCTTTGCAGTCGCAAAAAATGTAAACAGAAAAAATGACCGCTGTGCGCAATACCGATCAATGGGAACTCGCCAAACAGAGTTTGGTAACCATCCTCTCCGAAAAACGCTATACGCCCAAGGAATTTGCAAAGGCCCTTGGTTCGCCTTCGTTCACTAAACTACTGAAGAGCGTAAAGTCCTATGCCCCTTGGGGAGTAAAGACACTTTTCAAAGCAGCCGTTTTCTCGCACGTACCTCGTCTGAACAGGCGTTTTGCCAAAGAGTGCGGTCTGGGCAGGTTTGCCAAGCGCTGTTGGGAAATCCAGAGTTATACCTTTACTTACCGTAGCCGGACGGTAGACGACCGTGACGTCGTTTTATCCGGTCGTGTCACGTTCCTTCACCATAAAGAAGCAAGCATCCCCCACCAAGCAAAGACGATTTCACTACATACCCATCAGGCTTTCTTCGACCCCAGCTGGGCGCCGCTTCATAACTTGATGTATGTGCCTCTCAAGGTGCTATGGGATTCTGTGGTCATTGAGCCCGACCTGCAGAAATGGGGCATCACCCACGGTATCGAGTATGACGGCGGCGGATCGGCTATGCACATGGCCCGCCAACTCGCCGATTGCACCGTTGCGGCCTTGGAGATTATGCAGCAACACGGCGTATCTCTTGCGCCGGACGGCTATACCACCAACTGGGGCGGTTCGCAAGGCTCAATGCCTACGCTCTACTTCGACAAGTGGTACGACACCGAGGCACCGCAATGGTTCAAGGACGCCCTGCGGTTGCGGTCTTCCTTCATCGTAGAGGGAGTATCCATAGTGCCGGAGTTAACGAAATATATCTATCAGGATGCGAAAGATTTTCATTTGAAGCCGGTGACGGTGGTGGGCTATCTCAAAGCCTTTACGGCGGAGCAGTTAGGCGGATATAAACCCGAAGAGTATGTCCCCCAATGGTATAATGACACCCAATTTCAGGTGAACGGAAAAGAGATATCTTTCCTTGAAG
>JAEEGH010031519.1_pt1 | contig 10239 bp, 10 predicted proteins | sample 9134181 | NCBI WGS metagenome assembly JAEEGH01 (sample SAMN16246544, study PRJNA631951) | gut metagenome | biome: gut microbiome; feature: rumen; material: DP-attached | host: Bos | place: Iran: Karaj | collected 2018-10 | reverse complement strand
AGTTGCGGACCAACTGCTCCTCGATGCCGGTTCCGACAATAGGAGCCTCACACTTCATCAACGGTACGGCCTGACGCATCATGTTTGATCCCATCAATGCACGGTGAGCATCGTCATTCTCCAAGAACGGAATCAATGCAGCGGCGATAGATGCAATCTGGTAAGGAGCCACGTCAATCAAGTCAACCTCTTCAGGCGAAACGACAGGGAAGTCGGCTCCTTCACGCACGATGACATTCTTCTCGGTGAAATGACCCTCGTCATCCATCGGAGCGGTGCTCTGAGCAATCTTCTTCTCCTCCTCGCCTTCGGCGCTCATCCAGATTACGCCATTGTCCGACAAATCGACTTGGCCATTATTGACCTTACGATATGGTGTCTCGATGAAGCCCAGATCGTTCACCTTGGCAAAGACGCACATTGAAGAAATAAGGCCGATGTTAGGACCTTCAGGCGACTCGATTGGACACAGACGGCCGTAGTGCGTGTAGTGTACGTCGCGTACCTCGAATCCGGCACGGTCGCGGCTGATACCACCAGGGCCCAACGCCGACATACGGCGCTTGTGTGTGATTTCGGCCAATGGATTTGTCTGATCCATGAACTGGCTCAAGGCATTGGTACCGAAATATGAGTTGATAACGCTCGAAATAGTCTTGGCGTTGATCAAATCGACAGGGCTGAAGTCCTCGTTGTCACGCACATTCATGCGCTCGCGGATGGTGCGGCTCATACGGGCCAAACCGATACCGAACTGGTTTGACAGCTGCTCGCCAACGGTACGGACACGACGGTTTGACAAGTGGTCGATATCATCCACATCGGCACGGCTGTTGATCAGCTGAATCAAATAGCGGATAATGGCGATGATGTCCTCCTTAGTCAGGACGCGGCAGTCAGGGCTGATATTCAGGTCGAACTTGCGGTTGATACGGTAACGGCCAACGTCGCCCAAATCGTAGCGCTTCTCCGAGAAGAACAAGTTCTGCACAACTTCACGAGCCGATGCATCATCGGCAGGCTCTGCATTGCGGAGCTGACGGTACAGATAGATGACAGCCTCCTTCTCCGAGTTGCTCGGATCCTTCTGCAATGTGTTATAAATAATCGCGTAGTCGTCCAAATGAACATCTTCGCGCTGCAACAAGATGCTGTCTGTATTCGAATTCAGAATGAGCTCGATATTCTCGGCGGTCAATTCCTTCTCGCGGTCAATCAGCACCTGGTTACGCTCGATTGAAACGACTTCGCCTGTATCTTCATCGACGAAATCCTCCGTCCAAGACTTCAGGACACGCGCAGCCAACTTGCGACCTTCATACTGGTGAATCGTGTCGGGTTTGACCTCAACGGTCTCGGCCAACTTGAAAATCTCCAGAATATCCTTATCACTCTCAAAACCGATAGCACGGAGCAGAGTAGTTACAGGCAATTTCTTCTTGCGGTCGATGTAGGCATACATGACATTGTTGATGTCCGTAGCGAACTCGATCCAGCTACCCTTGTAAGGGATAATACGGGCAGAGTACAACTTCGTACCATTCGAATGAAGACTCTGGCCGAAGAATACGCCTGGAGAACGATGAAGCTGTGACACGACAACGCGCTCTGCACCATTGATGATGAAGGTACCCTGTGGCGTCATGTACGGAATCTGACCAAGGAAAACGTCCGTTACCTTGGTGCTGAAGTCCTCATGATCGGGATCGGTACAATAAAGTTTTAACTTGGCCTTCAACGGTACATTGTACGTCAGACCGCGGAGCAGACACTCTTCGATTGTATAACGCGGAGGGTCAACAAAATAGTCGAGGAACTCGAGCACATAGTTGTTTCGAGTATCAGCAATCGGGAAGTTCTCGGCAAAAACCTTGTAGAGACCCTCCTTCTTGCGCTCCTCCGGTGGAGTATCAAGCTGCAAGAAGTCGTGGAACGACCTCAATTGAATATCCAGGAAATCTGGGAATTGCAGCGGACTCTTAGTCGAAGCAAAGCTTACTCTTGGCTTCATATTTTCCAGAATCGTATTAAAGTTAAAATTTCCGTTATGTTTGACACGTAAGATTGACAAAAATCGAAACTTTTTTGTCCAATAGCGATCTTACAGACACGACAAAAAAGGACATGGAAAGTGTCCTTTTTCTGATAAAATCTCACATTGGGACCTCAACTACGCATGGAGAAATCCCGACGAAAGATGAATTGAAAAGGTTTAGTCCCCTGTTTTGACAGGGAGCTAAACCATGTTTCCAGAATAGTTCTGGGAAGAAATTACTTGAGCTCAACCTTAGCGCCAGCCTCCTCAAGAGCCTTCTTGAGAGCCTCTGCCTCTGCCTTAGGAAGATTCTCCTTAACGGTGCTAGGAGCAGCGTCAACGAGATCCTTAGCCTCCTTCAGGCCAAGACCACAAGCCTCCTTAACAGCCTTAACTACGCCCAGCTTAGCAGCACCTGCATCGGCCAAGACAACGTCGAAGTTAGTCTTCTCCTCAGCGGCTGGAGCAGCAGCACCAGCTGCAGCAGGACCAGCAACAGCAACAGCTGCAGCAGCTGGCTCGATGCCATACTCATCCTTCAGGATCTGTGCGAGTTCATTTACTTCCTTAACAGTAAGGTTTACCAACTCTTCTGCGAGAACTTTCAAATCTGCCATAATTGTAAAATTTTTAAGAATTAATTATTTTTTGTTTATTATTTTTAATTTGATTATGCCACAAGTTTAGCGACGGCTATAAAATCCAAGCCGTTTTTAACCAATCTTGAAGCGTTTTTCGGCCAATTACTCGGCACGTTCACCCAAGGTCTTAAGCACACCATGGATGGTATTCTGTCCACTCTGCAGGGCAGAGATAACGTTCTTGGCAGGCGACTGCAACAGGGCAATAACCTCGGCCAAGAGTTCGTTCTTGCTCTTGACTGCAACGAGTGCTTCGAGAGAGTCTGCGCCGTAGAAGCATTCCTCTACATAAGCAGCCTTCAGCTTAACGATTTCATCCTTAGCACCGTTCACTTCCTTAATCAACTTGGCTGGAACGTTGCCAGTGTTGCAGAACATGACGGCTGTAGTACCCTTGAAGGCAGCAGCAATCGGGCTGTAGTCAATGCCCTTCTTCTCAAGAGCCTTGCAGAACAGCTTGTTCTTAACCATGACAAGCTTAACCTCCTTACCAAAGCTCTTACGACGCAAGTCGCTCGTAACCTCAGCATTCAAGCCAGCGATGTCAGTAACATAGAAGTGAGCGTACTCGTTGAGGAGATTCTCAAGCTTCTCGATATTAAGGACTTTATCTTCTTTTTTCATAATAGACTGTTATTTATGCTTCGACAGACTTAGTGTCAACCTTGATGCCTGCGCTCATAGTGCTCGAAAGGAAAATGCTCTTGATATAAGTACCCTTTGCAGTAGCAGGCTTCAACTTGATGATGGTCTGGATGAACTCCTTAGCATTCTGGTTGATAGCGTCAGCACTGAAAGAAACCTTTCCGATAGAGGTATGAACGATACCGCCCTTGTCGACCTTGAAGTCAATCTTACCCTGCTTAACCTCCTTGACAGCCTTGGCAACGTCCATAGTAACGGTACCAGACTTTGGGTTAGGCATCAAGCCACGAGGACCGAGCACACGGCCCAAAGGACCGAGCTTGCCCATGAAAGCTGGCTGAGTGATGATGACATCTACGTCAGTCCAACCACCCTTGATCTTCTCAAGATACTCGTCAAGACCAGCGTAATCGGCACCAGCGGCAAGAGCAGCATCAGCATCTGCACCCTGGCAAATAGCAAGAACACGAACGGTCTTACCAGTACCATTAGGGAGAGAAACGGTGCCACGAACCATCTGATTGGCCTTACGTGGATCTACACCCAAGCGGATATCAATATCGACAGAAGCGTCGAATTTGGTATATGTAATCTCCTTTACGAGAGCAGCTGCCTCGGCAAGAGTATAAGCCTTACCTGCTTCAATCTTAGCAGCGGCGGCCTTCTGATTCTTAGTAAGTTTTGCCATTGTTAATTTGAAGTTTTAGGATTAAAGTTCAGGCTTTTCACCCTTGACGGTGATACCCATGCTACGTGCAGTACCTGCGACGAGAGACATGGCAGCACTCAAAGTAAAGCAGTTCAGGTCTGGCATCTTGTCTTCGGCGATAGCCTTGACCTGATCCCATGTAACCTCTGCAACCTTCTTACGGTTAGGCTCACCAGAGCCCTTCTTAGCCTTAGCGGCCTCGAGCAATTGAACAGCAGCCGGAGGAGTCTTGATGACGAAGTCGTAAGACTTGTCAGCATAATAGGTGATGACAACAGGGAGGACCTTACCGGCCTTGTCCTGAGTACGTGCATTGAACTCCTTGCAGAAGGCCATGATGTTGATACCCTTGGAACCAAGAGCAGGGCCTACTGGAGGAGCCGGATTTGCTGCACCACCTTTAATCTGCAGCTTAATCTGTCCAGCAATTTCTTTTGCCATTTGTTGTTAATTGATTTTTGCCGAATGCGTTTCAAACGTCTATTGGCCAATGAATCCTCGCAGATTCACGACGTTCGACTCGCGCTACTTCAGCGGTTAATATTTGCCAATCCAGTCAAACAGGAATGCTTCTCCAGCGTCGTAACAATGCCTCGCGACACGCGGCTCAGACCGCAACGCTACCAGTACAAACTCCCTTCTGGATTAGGCCTCTTTATTGACCTGATCGTAGTTAAGTTCAAGCGGGGTCTTGCGACCGAAGATCTTGACCATAACTTTCAGTTTCTTCTTCTCAACATTGACCTCCTCGACAATGCCATCGAAATCCTTGAAAGGACCATCGACGACCTTGACGGTTTCGCCAACCATGAATGTAAGTTCGGTCTCAGCCTCCATCTCGGCCTTCTCATCGACATTACCGAGCATTGCTGCTACCTGTGAATCGGGAAGAACCTCGGGCATCTTGGAGTTACGTCCACACAGGAAGCCAACCACATTGGTCGTGTTTGACAACTGAATCTGTGCTTCGCCAGCCAATTTCTTGACAGTCACGCTCTTGTCACCCACCTTTGTTGTCGAACTGACGACAAGGCATTGGACAAAGACATAACTTGAGAAAAGAACCCTCTCCTTGACGACCTTCTGATTACCCTTCTGAGTAATGACTTTCTCAGTCGGGACGACAACCTGCTGAACGTATTTTCCGAGATCACCATTAGCAATTTCTGCATCAAGTATCTCTTTGACTTTCAGTTCCTTGCCGCTAATCGCGCGAAGGCAATACCATCTGAACTCTGCCATAACCTAAAGATTTAGAATGTTCCGTAGATTACAGGCATCATCAGCTGACCGAAGAGCATATCCATCAAGAGGATTACAAGTGCAATGATTATGGAAGCAGACAATACAACAATAGAGCTGCTCGTAACCTCTGGAAGGGTAGGCCAAGAAACCTTATTTACCAGTTCATAATAAGATTCTTTTACGGATGTTACTATCTTGTTCATAGTGTATTTATTTTATTTGCACGGGTGGAAAGGTTCGAACTCTCGACACCTGGTTTTGGAGACCAGTGCTCTACCGACTGAGCTACACCCGTATTAAAGGCAGGTTACTAACGCCTGTTAATAACCCACCTCGTTATGAGTTAATCGAAGATTATTCGAAAATCTCGGTAACCTGACCAGAACCAACGGTGCGGCCGCCCTCACGGATAGCGAAACGGAGACCTACAGACATTGCAACTGGGGTAATCAGAGTAACGTCGATGGTTACGTGATCACCAGGCATTACCATCTCAACTCCCTCTGGCAACTTGATCTCACCAGTTACATCCATAGTACGGAGGTAGAACTGAGGACGATAGTTGTTGTGGAATGGAGTGTGACGGCCACCCTCTTCCTTCTTCAGAACGTAAATCTGAGCCTTGAAGTGATCGTGAGGAGTTACGCTGTTTGGCTTGCAGAGAACCATACCACGCTTAACCTCGTTCTTGTCGATACCACGGAGGAGCAAACCTACGTTATCACCAGCCTCACCACGGTCGAGGAGCTTGCGGAACATCTCAACGCCAGTTACAACGGTGAGCTTGTTTGCGCCAAGGCCAAGGAGCTGAACCTGATCGTTGATGTTAACGACACCAGTCTCGATACGGCCAGTAGCAACAGTACCACGACCAGTGATTGAGAAGATATCCTCAACAGGCATCAAGAAAGGCTTGTCGATCTCACGTGGAGGCAACTGGATCCAGTTGTCGCAAGCGTCCATCAACTCCATAACCTTCTCCTCCCACTCAGGCACACCATTGAGGGCGCCAAGGGCAGAGCCACGGATGAATGGAGTATCCTCCTCGAACTCATACTGAGCCAAGAGGTCGCGCATTTCCATCTCAACGAGGTCGAGCATTTCAGGATCGTCAACCTGGTCACACTTGTTGATGAATACAACGAGACGAGGAACGTTTACCTGACGAGCCAACAGGATGTGCTCACGGGTCTGAGGCATAGGACCATCAGTAGCAGCAACTACGATGATAGCGCCATCCATCTGAGCAGCACCAGTAACCATGTTCTTTACGTAGTCAGCGTGGCCTGGGCAGTCAACGTGAGCATAGTGACGGTTAGCAGTCTGATACTCAACGTGAGCGGTGTTGATAGTAATACCGCGCTCCTTCTCTTCAGGTGCGTTATCGATCTGATCGAATGACTTTACCTCAGAAAGGCCCTTCTTAGCGAGGACGGCGGTGATAGCTGCGGTCAAGGTAGTCTTACCGTGATCGACGTGACCGATGGTACCAATGTTTACGTGCGGTTTCGAACGGTCAAATTGTTCTTTTGCCATAGTAGTTAATTTTTAATATTAAAAATGTTGAAGTTTGTGTGACTAGTTTGAATCGAGCCGCTTTCGAGAGTTGAACTCGAGACCTCATCCTTACCAAGGATGCGCTCTACCACTGAGCTAAAGCGGCAACAAGATTATTTGAGCGGGCAACGAGACTCGAACTCGCAACATTCAGCTTGGAGGGCTGACACTCTACCAATTGAGCTATACCCGCAATTTCCTGTCCGTTTCAATAGTCAGAAATAGGGAAGACAGCGCCCACAAAACACCCCGAATTGTGGAAATTCGGACGTTTTGCGGGTGCAAAGATAGTTTTAATTTCTGAATTGGAAAAATTTTTCTACCACTTTTTTCACTTTTGCGCTAAAATTTCAATCTTTTGCAGAAGAAATTGTGGAAAACTATCAACTTTGACTTCCAATTCACAGTCAAAGGCGTGGTCCGACAGCCTTCTGAAGCGCATTTTCAAGCCTTGCTCTTGTCCTTGGCCTTTTTAATCTGACGTTCCAGAGCTTCGCAGGCCTGAGATACGGCATCTTCGTAAACCTCGGCGCACTTGCTGGCGAAGAATTCCTGATCGCCGACAAAAATCTTGATGCCAATCTCTTTGTTGGCCTTATCGGAAGTATTGATGATTTTCAACTGAACTTCGGCAGCGCGAATCTCGGCGAAATGATTAAGTTTCTCAAGCTTCTTGTTGATGTACTCGTTCACTGAAACGGAAGTCTCGAAATTGACTGATTGAATTGTGATCTCCATAGTCGTAAAAATTAAAAATGAATATGTATTATTGGTGTTCTCAGGCTCCATGCAGTTGGGCGCTGCTGAAGCCACAATTTTTTCTCAAGTCTTGCTACGCGGATGCGCCTTCTCGTAGTTCTGGAGCAGTTCCTGCGGCGTGAGGTGCGTATAGACCTCGGTCGAATCGAGGGAGGCGTGTCCAAGCAGTTCCTTTACTGCCATCAGGTCAGCGCCCTCGGCCAGCATATTGGTTGCGAACGAATGACGGAAGACGTGTGCGCCTTTTTTGGCCAATGTGGGGAACTGCGACAAGTATTTGTGCGCGAGTTTCGAGATCTGGACGGGCGATAGGCTTTCGCCGTCCTCATTGGTCAAGAAGGTTCCGGTCGGTCCACCCACCTCGCGGGTTCGTGCCTCCTTGTATTGGCCGATGAGAAGCCGGAGCTCCGGGCCGAAAGGGATGACGCGTTCCTTGTTGCCCTTTCCCCTGACGCGGATGGTGCCATTGGCCAAATCCACATCCGAATCACGCAGGCCAGCGGCCTCGGAGCGACGCATCCCCGTGCTGTAGAGCATATCGAGGAGCAGGTGGTCGCGCAAACCGATGAAATCCGTCCCGAACTGCGGGTTGTCGATCAGGTCATCCATCAAGTCTTCACGAACCCAGACGGGCAGAGACTTGGGGACCTTGGGTGTCGGCAGGAGTGTCAACGGGTTTGTGGCCAATAGTCCTTTCTTGCGCAGATAGCGGCAGAAGCTGCGGAGGGCGCAGAACCGCTGCTTGATCGATGCGGCCGACAGGCGGTGTTTTCCCATGTTGACCATCCAGCCTCGTGCCAACGTCAGCGAAGGGGACAATGGGTCAAACGTTCCGGTTGTCGTGATGACATAATCCTCATATTCGCGCATTGCCATGCGATAGGCATCGACGGTGTAATCCGAGTAGTTCCGCTCGAACTTGAGATACTTGAGGAAGTCTTCGACCGTAGCATTCATGGAACTATTGATTTTCGGTACAAAAATAGCGCGTTTTTGCGAAAAATGCAACTTTTCATGTGCAAAAAATGTGAAATTCTCCGAAAAAGGGTTTTCTCCACTGGTTTATTTCTGCAAAAGACGTAATTTTGCGGAGAAAATCACATTGGCCATGACACAAACGACAACACGCATCCTGTGCGACCTCATCGAAAGAATCCTCGCGCCCCACCGACAGACGAAAGCCGGCGAGGCATCGGCCACATTAAATAATATAGGGAGGAAAGAGTGGCTGGGTGTCATCCGGCTGGCCGAAGAGATGGAGGTGGAGGGGCTGGCCTACGATGCGATGCTGACCCTGCCCAAGGAGCAGCAGCCGGATATGGAGGTCGTGATGAGGTGGACGGCCAATGTGCAGGCCATGGAACGGGACAACCGCGTGATGCGCGAACACTTTGCCGGATGTATGTCGCGGTTCGAGGCACATCGGCTGGAACCCATCCTGATGAAAGGGCTGACGTTGAGTGACCTCTACCCCAACCCGCTGCACCGACCTGTGGGCGACATCGACCTATACGTACCGCTCGACCAGCAGCACCGCTATCTGGAGACGTTCCGGGAGATGGACGGCGTGGTGGCCGATGTCTTTGACCTGAAGCACGTGAGCGTGCAATGCCAGGGAATGAACTGGGAGCTGCACTTCCGGGGGATGCTGTTCTACAACGGGATGACCAATCGGCGCTATACGCTCCTGGAGAGGGAGGAGACGACGGCCGATGCGCTGTATCACGAGACCATCGAGGGGCACACGGTGAGCATCTTCCCACCGATTCTGAAAATGGTCTATCTGACGGCCCATTTCCAGCATCACCTGCTGATGGAACGCGTGACCCTGCGGCAAATAATTGACTGGATGCTTGCCCTGCACCAGGAGCGAACAGCATTGGCCATAGCCGAAGTATCGCTCATTCGCACATTGAAGGAGATGGGCGTCTATAGGCTGTATCGCGCCTTGGGATATGCCGCCAAAAAGCATCTGGGCTTTGACGGAAACTGGTACGCCGGGTTGACGAACTTCACGCCGAGCGAGAAAAGGCGCGGCGAAAGGCTGCTGAAAATCGTGATGAACGGGCATATTCCGGGATGCAAGCCCTATCGGCCGCGGCTTGAAACCGACTCGTGGCTGATTCGCATCGGCCAATATATCGAACTCTGGAAACGATGCGCCGTCGTGTGGAGGTTCTGTCCGCAAGAGGCATTGGCCACACCCTTCGGATTCCTGTATTATGCCTTCAAGCGGAGATGGGCGGAGTTTTCCTCGCATTGAAAACGATGTTTGCCCCATGTTTGCACGCTATCATTCCGAACGCGGAAAATAATATCTCCATGAATTGAATTCAATTGGAAATCAATTTTGTTGGCCAATGGATTTTTATTGCACACAGAGTGTAAGAAAGTGGAAAACAATATCTCCATGAATTGAATTCAATTGGAAATCAATTTTTTGGCCAATGGATTTTATTGCACGCAGAGTGTAAGAAAGTGGAAAACAATATCTCCATGAATTGAATTCAATTGGAAATCAATTTTGTTGGCCAATGGATTTTATTGCACGCAGAGTGTAAGAAAGTGGAAAGAAGGAAATCTGACCCTGGAAAATGTTGAATGATTCTTGCCCTAAAACCTGACTAAAATTGAAAGAAAAACGCCAT
>JAEEGH010031517.1_pt1 | contig 10239 bp, 5 predicted proteins | sample 9134181 | NCBI WGS metagenome assembly JAEEGH01 (sample SAMN16246544, study PRJNA631951) | gut metagenome | biome: gut microbiome; feature: rumen; material: DP-attached | host: Bos | place: Iran: Karaj | collected 2018-10 | reverse complement strand
TGGCATTGATAATCTTCACGTTATTACCGATATAGCTGCGATCAGGACGCGATATGCGGAGCTCATCCTCAATCATCTGCTGCAGACGCTGCTTCAGCTCCTTATCACGCTCATGCTTCACCATCAGCGAAGCCACCTGAGAGTTCAACTCGCGGAAGATGGTCACATTGCCATCACCCATCTCGTTGAGCACGGAGATCACACTACCCTCGCCATAGGTAGCATCGTCAGTGGTCTCGAGTGTACAGATGTTCGAGATGTAACAGTCGTTACCGATGGTATAGTTGTTGATGTAGTTACCCACCTTCTCAATCAAGCAGTCGTTGCCCACGGTGACATTCCTCAGGGTGGCATCGTTAATGCCTGAATGCTTCAGGAAGCCCTTGCTCACCTCCACCATCTTGTGGAAGGATCCCAGTCGGATGTCGCCATAGAAAATGACGCGATGGAAATTGTAAGGTTTAAAGTCTTCTGCAACTAACACACGCTGCCAGTCTTCTGCCCAGCACACGTTGTTCTCCAAGATCTCAATTTCGTTTTGTGTTAAATTTCTGTAGTTACTCATATGTATATTTTTAAAAATTTCGTTACACTCAATTTTTGGGGGAGTTCAAGGAGTCAGGGAGTTCAAGGAGTTCAGGACGTATGTTCTGGCCTTGATGATCTGCCCTTGGAGTATTGTCTTGTACTCCTTGTCTACTTGCATTCTTGTCTACTCTTCCATCGTATACAGGAAATCATTATACGGATACTTCTGTACGTGGAGTTCGCGTACCCTTTTATATAAGGTTTCGCGCAACTCATCAATATTTGCTTTCTGCTTCGCGCTAATGAAGAGACACTCCAGGTATTGTCCTGCGCTCGGCTTTGCCGCTTGGCTAGTCCAAGAACTCCCTGATCCTAACTTCGCCATCCACGTCTTCTCGAGGTCCTCGAGCGTCAGATTCTCTTTGGTCATGGGCGTCAGATCATCCTCTTCCTTGGGAGTGAAGGTATAGGCATCGATCTTGTTGAACACCAGCATGGCAGGCTTGTCAGCACAACCCAGTTCCTTCAGAGTCTCCTCCACTACACGGATCTGCTCCTCAAAGTCAGGATGCGAGATGTCCACCACATGCACCAATAGGTCAGCCTCTCTTACCTCATCGAGGGTGCTCTTGAAGCTATCCACCAGGTCAGAGGGCAACTTACGGATAAAACCGACGGTATCAGCCAACAGGAAGGGCAGGTTGTCGATGGTCATCTTTCTCACTGTGGTATCGAGGGTAGCAAAAAGCTTGTTCTCAGCAAACACCTCACTCTTGGCTAGCAGGTTCATCATCGTACTCTTGCCCACGTTGGTATAACCTACGAGTGCCACGCGAATCAGTCTGCCACGGTTCTTTCTCTGGGTGGTCTTCTGCTTATCGATCTCAGCCAGACGCTGTTTCAGCAGGGTGATACGCTGCAGGATGATTCTTCGGTCCATCTCCAACTGGGTCTCACCAGGTCCACGCAGTCCCACAGAACCCTTTCCACCTCCTGAGCCTGAGCCACCACCTTGACGTTCCAGGTGAGTCCACAGGCGCTGCAGTCGGGGCAACATATAACGATGCTGAGCCAACTCCACCTGAGCCTTGGCTTCAGCTGTCTGGGCCCTCATGGCGAAGATGTCGAGGATCAGTGAGGTACGATCCAGGATCTTCACCTGAAGCTCCTGCTCGATATTCCTCATCTGCTTGGCACTCAGCTCATCATCGAAAATCACCATACCCACAGGCTGTGGGGCGTCAGATTCATCTAAAAGTCCTTGTGCCCACAAAGATGCATCCTGTGCGTCTACCCACTCATCGTAGGCATCCTGACATTGTTTAATATATTGCTTGATCTCCTGTAGTTTACCACTACCTACGTATGTCGTCTGACTGGGTCCACCTACCTTTTGGGTAAAGCGCTTCACGGTTACAGCACCAGCTGTATCCGCCAAGAACTCCAGTTCGTCGAGATATTCCTTGGTCTTGGCTTCATCCTGCTCCTTAGTAATGAGTCCCACCAGTACAGCAGTCTCTGCCTTCGCCTCTGATATTACAAATTCCTTCATATTGCATGCAAAGATACGGAAATTTTAGCCACTTGCTAAAATTTCCGTGTTAATCCGTGTTAATCCGTGCCTAAAAAAAATAATTCATTGTATTTTTGCAGCAAATTATTTAAAAACCAAAATCAAAAACATTATGAGAGTTATTATTCAAAGCAACTATCAGAACATGTCACAGTGGGCAGCTAACCACGTGATTGAGCGTATCAACCAGTTCAACCCCACCCCTGACCGTAAGTTTGTGCTGGGTCTTCCCACAGGTTCTTCTCCCGTTGGTATGTACAATGCCCTCGTAGAGGCCAATCGTGCTGGTAAGGTATCATTTAAGAACGTTATTACCTTTAACATGGACGAGTATGTAGGTCTGCCCGAGACCCACCCTGAGAGCTATCACGCTTTCATGGCTCGCAACCTGTTTGATCATATCGACTGTCCTGAGGAGAATATCCACATCCTCAATGGTAATGCCCCCGACCTGCAGGCCGAGTGCAAGCACTACGAGGAGATGATTGCCGAGGCAGGTGGTATCGACCTGTTCATCGGAGGTATTGGCCCCGATGGTCATATCGCTTTCAACGAGCCAGGCTCTTCTCTGCGTTCTAAGACCCGTATGAAGACCCTGACCACAGATACCCGTATTGCCAACAGCCGTTTCTTCGGTGGCAAGCCCGAGAATGTACCTGCTCACGCACTCACCGTTGGTGTTGGTACAGTGATGGATGCCCGCGAGGTGATGATCCTGGCCAATGGTCATGCCAAGGCTCGCGCCCTTCAGGCAGCTGTCGAGGGTTCTATCAACCACATGTGGACCATCTCTGCCCTCCAGATGCATGAGCATGGTATCATCGTTTGCGATGAGGAGGCTGCCGACGAGCTGAAGGTAGCTACCTACAAGTACTTCAAGGACATCGAAAGCGAACAAATTTTATAATTAATTAAGGAGACAGGGAGTCCAAGGAGTTCAGGGAGTTCAGGACGTATGTTTTACCTCTCCCTCAAGCATCATAAGTAATGTCTTTTAACTCCTTGTCTCCCTGTCTCCTTGTCTACATTTAAACCATGAATAGAGTTATTACTTTCCTACTTTCCATGGCGTTTTTCACTTCGATGAACGCAAATGAAGTTAGCGTATCTTCCCCTAACGGTAGTTTGGTGGTGACAGTGAGTGATCGAGGCGGACGCCTGTCCTATACAGCCAGTCTCGATGGTGTCAAAGTGTTAGAGCCCTCCGCCCTAGGCCTCAAAACCTCCCTCGGTGATCTCACCAAAGACCTCAAGGTTCTAACCTCAAACCTCTTACCCCTAACCTCTAGTTACCAGATGCGAGGCACGAAAGCCTCGACATCTCATTACGAGGCCAACACTCTGACTGTGGATGTTGAGAACAAAGAAGGCGTGAAGTTCAGCATCCTGTTCCAGGTGAGCAACAACGATATAGCTTTCCGCTATCAGATGCCCCGACAGAAGATCAATCGCCGTGAATACAAGCGTGTGCGCATCCTGGCCGAGTTGAGCAGTTTCAACTTCCCTGATGGCACTACCACCTTTATCTCACCCCAGATAGGTCCCGAGTCCGGTTGGGAGCAGACCAAGCCCTCTTACGAAGAAGGCTACTCCAATGATGCCCCCATGACCACCCCCTCCCGCTATGGCCATGGTTACATCTTCCCTGCGTTGTTTCATGTTCAGGGAGTCAGGGAGACAGGGAGACAGGGAGTCCAAGACAAATCTTCCAGCGCTAAAAGTAATGTCCTGCGCTCGGCTATGCCGCTTGGCTCGTCCAAGAACTCCAAAAATCTCTGGGCTCTGGTATCAGAGACTGGAGTCGGAGGAAACTACTGTGGAAGCCACCTGTCAGATTATCAATCTGGCATGGGTTACACAGTTGTTTATCCTGATCGTGGCGAGAACAATGGCTATGGCACAGACTACGCTGTGATTCCATTGCCTGGCGAAACGCCATGGCGAACCATTACTGTTGGCAATAGCCTGAAACCTATTGCCGAAACTACGATTAGTTACGACGTGGTGGAGCCTCGCTTTGAGCCCTCCACAGAATACAAGCCAGGCCGCTACACCTGGAGCTGGCTCATTGGTCAGGATAACTCCATCAACTACGATGATCAGGTACGCTTTATCGACCTGGCTTCAGCCATGGGCTTTGAGTACTGCCTGGTCGACAACTGGTGGGATCAGAACATTGGTCGTGAGCGTATTGCCGAGCTCTCCAAATATGCCCAGAGTAAGGGTGTTCACCTGCTGATGTGGTACAACAGCAATGGCTTCTGGAACGATGCCCCACAGACCCCACGCAATTGCATGAACACTGCCATTGCCCGTGAGAAGGAGATGTCATGGCTCGAGAGCATTGGCGTGAAGGGTATCAAGGTCGATTTCTTCGGAGGCGACAAGCAGGAGACTATGCAGCTCTACGAGGACATTCTCTCCGATGCCAACCGTCATGGTCTGCAGGTGGTGTTCCATGGTTGCACAGTGCCTCGCGGTTGGGAGCGTATGTATCCTAACTTCGTAGCCTCAGAGGCTGTGCTGGCCTCCGAGAATCTGTTCTTTGGCGAAGGCGCTACGATCAGCGAGGGCTTCGACCTCACACTCCATCCCTTCTGTCGTAATGCCACGGCTTCCATGGATTGGGGTGGTATCATCATGAACAAATGGATGTCAACGGATAATAAGAGCCGTCATACCCGTAAGACCACCGATATCTTCGAGATGGCTGCTGGTATTATCATGCAGACCTCGGTGCAGTGTGTGGCTATCCAGCCCAACAACCTGGAGGAGCTCCCCCAGTTCGAGCTCGATTTCCTGCGTGAACTCCCCACGACTTGGGAAGAAACGCGGTTCATCGATGGTTATCCAGGGAAGTATGTCATTCTTGCGCGCAAGGCCACGAATGGTCGTTGGTACATTGCGGGCCTCAATGCCCTCAAAGAACCCCTCACCCTCACCCTTGATCTCAAGGATTTCGACTTCACCAGCCCAAGCCTTTATATCGATGATAAAGCGTGTGAGCCCACGCTTTCCTCCTTAAAGCTTAGCAAAAAGGGACAAGCGAAACTCACCATTCAACCAAATGGTGGTTTCATCATCAAATAAATTAATCCCGGCAGAAATGCTGGGATTTTTTATGCAGGGTTCCCCTGCAGGGGTCACAACCATCCAACCTTCCTTGTCCTAAGGTTTAGAGCCCCTTGTTAAGGGGCGGCTATAATGCAGGGTTCTCTGGGGGGATACCCCCAGACCCCAATCTGTCCTTTTCTTCGGCGCGAAGAAAAGAACTAAAAGAAGCATCCACCCTCTCCAAGGCCTCCCCCTATATGGGGAGGATGCAATTGATTACGGGCTACCCGCCCTCCATCAAAGTTTTTGTATGGCTCTCCAGCTTTCGTCCCTTCGGGATTCGCCATGGTTTCAGCGACTACGCGTAGCTGGTCGCTTTTTTAGATTGCTACCCTTGACGTATTAGTTGGCGAGAGAATATATAAATAATAATAAAAAGGAAAAGTCTTAAAAACATTCCGCACATTTAGAGCCCCTTGATAAGGGGCGGCTATAATGCAGGGTTATCAGAATGAAATGGGATCAGAGTGAGCTCCGCGAGTTCTTCGCAAGCGAAGCGGCAAAGCCGAGCGCATTGAGTGATTCCTAAAATCGGACTGACGGCCTCTGAGCCCAGGACGTTTTTTAAATCCCTTTATTTTTTCTTTAGACGTTTTTAAGACTTTTCCTTTTTATGCCTTTTTATCGAGTGTTTCGTATTTCGGGGAGTTTTCGCTCTTGTATTCGGGGACGATCTCCTTCATCTTTTTGACGGTGGCGATATCATCAAATTGCTTTGATATTTCAATCAGCTCGTCAATATCCTTCGAAACTTGATCAAAGTCATACTCACGGACCTTGGCTATACGAATCTTTTCGTGGAAGGTCGGCTTCGTCTTCTCCTTGTCGTTCAGCATCTCCTCATAGAGTTTCTCACCCTCACGAAGTCCTGTATACTGAATCTCCACGTTCTTCGCACCCGAGAGCTTAATCATTCTCGCCGCCAGGTCAGCAATCCTCACGGGCTGTCCCATATCAAAGATAAAAATCTCACCGCCATTACCCTTGGTTCCTGCCTCCAGCACCAGCTTACAGGCCTCAGGAATGAGCATGAAGTAACGCACAATACGCTCATCTGTCACCGTCACAGGCCCACCCTTACGAATCTGCTCACGGAACAGGGGGATCACAGAACCATTCGAGCCCAGCACGTTTCCGAAACGCGTGGTCACAAACTGAGTATATACATTCCTCGTGCTGTTCTTTGCCTTCTTGGCCTTACGCACATCATCCAACTCCCGGAACTTCAACTCACGATCGAGTGACTGCACATAGATCTCGCAGATACGCTTCGAACAACCCATCACATTCGTCGGGTTCACAGCCTTATCTGTCGACACCATGACAAACTTCCTGACGCCGTACTTCACGCTCAGGTCGGCAATCACTTTGGTACCATATATATTATTAAACACGGCCTCACAGGGGTTATCCTCCATCATGGGCACATGCTTATAGGCAGCCGCATGGAACACATAGTTTGGACGGAAATCTCTGAAGAGTTTCTCCATATGAGCCATATGACAGATATTCGCCACAACAGTCTGCGTCTCCACATCCGGGAACTCACTGGCCATCATCAACCTCACATCATGCTCAGGTGTTTCTGCAGAGTCAATCAGCAACATGGCTTCCGGTTTATAGGAGGCTATCTGGCGCACCATCTCAGAACCAATACTGCCCGCAGCACCCGTAATCATGATGCGTTTATTAGCCAGCAGCTCGCCCACCGACTCCATATCCACCTTGATCTCGTTGCGTGGAAGCAGGTCCTCGACTGACACCTCTTTCAGTTTCAGGTCCGACATCATCTGCTGACTATCGGCTTCCGAGTTCATCTCGGCCGCACTCTGGGCCAGGAAGATCTTCACACCTACATCAATCAGTTCATCGAGCAGTTTCTGGTTCTGTCGTATCTCATCCACACGGTTTGAAGCCACCAGCAATACCTCAATGCGATTCTTCTCGGCAATCCAGGCGATATCGTCGTACTGGCTGTACACACGCTCACCCATCAGTCGGTTATGCTTCAGTCGGGCATCATGCGAGATAAAGCCCTTGATGATATACTTCACAGGTCGCTGGTTACGGATATTCTTCGCCAGTCCCACGCCCCCGTTCATAGCTCCATAGACGAGCGCTCTCGAGGCGCGTTTGTCATAAGCCGACACGTCATACAGGGCCTTGACCAGGATTCTCACAGCCCACATCAGCGAAGTGGAGATAATAAACATCAGCACAATCTCCCTGGTACGGAAATGCACCATCACATCCTCCGGCACTTCATATATGATGTAATGCAGGCACCAAACCAACGCAAACGACAACAGGTTGGCATAGCACACCTTCAACAGGTCCACAAACGATGAATAGCGCACGATACCGGCATAAGTATGGAACACTCTTACACCGATGATGTTTGTCAGCAAATACACAATCAGGGTATTCATCAGCGGCATGAAGTTTTCTATCACCCCATGACGCTCATTGAATATCCAATAGCTAAAGATACCTGATCCAAGCAGGATGATACCGTCGAGCGCAAAAATACACCAGTAAGGCAGTGCATTCTTACTAAAATACCATCTCAGCAGTCTGACCACCGGATTCTTAAGACGGCGCTTTCTGATTCTATCCAGACCTAGAACTTTCTCCATACAAACTTATTCACAATCCCCGTGTAACTCTGTATGATCTTCACCACTTTCGTGGAGACATTCTCTTCGATATAGTCAGGCACAGGGATACCATAATCTCCATTCTGATTCATCGTCACAGCTGTATCTACAGCCTGCAACAGACTAGCCTCGTCGATGCCGGCAATAAAGAAGCACGCCTTATCCAGGGCCTCTGGCCTTTCCGTACTCGTACGGATACAGATGGCCGGGAACGGATGGCCCACGGAGGTAAAGAAGCTGCTCTCCTCAGGCAGTGTTCCTGAGTCGCTCACCACTGCAAAGGCATTCATCTGCAAGCAGTTATAGTCGTGGAATCCCAGGGGCTCATGCTGAATCACGCGCTTGTCCAGCTGGAAACCACTGGCCTCCAGACGCTTTCTCGAGCGGGGATGACAGCTGTAGAGGATGGGCATGTCATATTTCTCAGCCATCTTGTTGATGGCATTAAAGAGACTCATGAAGTTCTTCTCCGTATCGATGTTCTCCTCGCGATGCGCTGAGAGCAGGATGTATTTTCCCTTTTCCAATCCCAGACGCTGGTGAATGTCACTGGCCTCAATCTCGGCGAGATTGTTATGCAGCACCTCTGCCATGGGACTTCCCGTTACGTAGGTACGCTCCTTGGGCAGACCGCAGTCAGCCAGATATCTGCGCGCATGCTCTGAGTACGCCATGTTCACATCGCTGATGATGTCCACAATGCGTCGGTTGGTCTCCTCAGGCAGACACTCGTCCTTACACCTGTTGCCAGCCTCCATGTGGAAGATGGGGATATGCAATCGCTTGGCACCGATCACACTCAGACACGAGTTGGTATCACCCAAAACCAGCACAGCGTCAGGCTTGGTCTCCACCATCACCTTATAACTCTTGTCGATGATATTTCCCATGGTAGCACCCAGGTCATCACCCACAGCCTCCATATAGATGTCCGGATCTTCCAGTTTCAGGTCCTTGAAGAACACCCCGTTGAGGTTATAGTCATAATTCTGCCCCGTATGGGCCAGCAGCGTGTCGAAATAGGTACGGCATTTGTTGATCACCGCGGCCAGTCGGATAATCTCCGGTCTGGTTCCCACAATAATCAACAGTTTTAATTTCCCGTTATTTTTAAATTGTTTCATCGATGAATCTTCAAAATCGGGTGCAAAGTTAGCAATTTTATGTTAATCAACAAAATATATCTTCAATTATTTTGGATCAGGGGACGGTTCTTTGATCCGCCCCAGCTGGATCAAAGAACCGTCCCCTGATCCACTTGATCCGCTCAGCGAGCTGGATCAAAGAACCGTCCCCTGATCCACTCTCCTCAAATCAGCGCCTCAGCCAATTGCTCCAGCAGGGGCTCATCGGTCGATTTCATACGTGAGCGGATGGTTACCATGGGCTCTACGATCTCGCAGTCCTTCAGGGCCTCAATCATGGTGCGCATGGTCTTGCCGGCTGTGGGAGCCCAACTACCGTTCTCGATGATACCAAACTTGCGCTTCTGGTAGTTCTTGATCTGCAGATGATACAGGAAATCGTGCATCACAGGGAACACGCCTGCATCATAGCTCGATGCAGCTACAACCACCGTAGGATAGCGGAAGGCATCCTCAATCACCTCAGCCATATCCTCGCGACTCAGATCGCTCACCACCACCTTGAATTCTTTACCTTTTTCCCCTTTTACTTTTTTACCTTTTTCGCGAAGCATCTCGCCAAGGCGCTCAGCGGCAGCTGCTGTGCCGCCATGAATGCTGGCGTAGGCTATCAGGATGCCCTCACTCTCGGGCTCGTATTTGCTCCAAGTATCGTAGAGCTTCACAGCCTCTGCCTGGGCCTCACCCCTCAGCACAGGTCCATGCAGCGGACAGATAGCCTGTACATCCAGCGCAGCCATCTTCTTAATCACACCCTGCACCTGTGAGCCGTATTTACCGCAGATATTAAAGTAATAGCGACGCGCCTCGCAAGCCCAGTCATCAGTCTCATTCACTAGTGCACCGAACTTACCAAAGCCATCAGCACTGAAGAGTACCTTGTCCTGAGTGTCGTAGCTCATGATCACCTCTGGCCAGTGTATCATCGCAGCCCCGATAAACTGCAGCGTATGCTGGCCCAGTGCAAGGGTATCACCTTCTTTCACAGTCTTCAGGCGGCCCTCGAAGTTAAAGCCCTCGAAGAAGTTGGGCAGCATCTTCACAGCCTGAGCGCTGCACACCAGTTGCACTTGAGGATACGTCTCCAGCATCCAAGCGATGAGTGCCGAGTGGTCAGGCTCCATGTGGTGAACCACCAGATAGTCCGGCTGTCTGCCATTCAGGGCTGCCGTCAGGTTCGCTTTCCACTCCTCCCCTTTTCTCCGGTCGGCAGTATCCAGCA
>JAEEGH010031510.1_pt1 | contig 10241 bp, 7 predicted proteins | sample 9134181 | NCBI WGS metagenome assembly JAEEGH01 (sample SAMN16246544, study PRJNA631951) | gut metagenome | biome: gut microbiome; feature: rumen; material: DP-attached | host: Bos | place: Iran: Karaj | collected 2018-10 | reverse complement strand
CCAACGCCTCGACCGGAAATTTCTGATACCTGCTTGGCTGTGGAGAATCCAGGGTGGAACAGAAGCTCTACACACTGTTTTTCTGTCAAAAGAGCTGCCTGCTCAGGTGTTACAACACCCTTTTCAATAGCTTTATTCTTAACTGCCTCAGCATCAATACCGTTACCGTCATCACCAACCTCGATAACAACGCTGTTACCATCCTGGAATGCGTGAAGGAAGATCTGTCCAACTTCAGGCTTTCCTCTCTGAGCACGAAGGTCAGCGGACTCAATACCGTGATCCGCACTGTTTCTGATAAGGTGCATCAAAGGATCACCGATCTCATCAACCACGGTACGATCCATTTCTGTCTCTTCACCGGTCATGGTAAGTTCCATCTTCTTACCAAGAGTCTTGTTAAGATCACGGATCATACGAGGGAATTTCTGAAGTACGCTATCAATAGGAACCATTCGAACTTTCATGACTGACTCATGAAGGTTAGTGGTTACACTCTCAAGGTACTCAATCTGCTCATTAACATTTCCATTACTTACGCCGGATGTATTTGCTGCTGAAATAAGTGAGTTCTTAGCAATGATAAGCTCACTTACAAGGTTCATGAGTACATCCAGCTTCTCGATATCTACACGGACTGTTCTGTTAACAACAGGCTTTCCAACAGGCTTCTTGCCGCCTGCTCCGCCACCGGCTGCAGGTGCTGCTGCGGGTGCCTGGGTTGCTGCTGGTGCTGCTGCAGGCTTTGGAGCCTCTGCTGCAGGCTTTGGAGCCTCTGCTGCAGGTGCTTCATCCTTATCCTCTGAGCTCTTTGCGCCTTTAAGGTCGAACTCGCCGCATTCACAGCCTTCAACTTCAGAAACAGCCTTAACTATCTCTTCTACTTTTTCTTTTGATTCATCTGTGATAACAATTAAGCTGAAAGAAAAATCAAATTTCTCGTCTTCGATATCCTGTGTTGTAGGTTCAGACACGGCGATCTCACCGATCTCTTCAAGGCCCTTAAATACAAGGAAGCCTCTTGCTGCCTTCAAAATACAGGATTCCTGAATATGAACTGTAACACCGTAAATCTTCTTGCCCTGTGCTGCAGCTTCTTCCAATGTAGACTTTACAGACGGATCGAGCTTGATTGCTCTGTAATCCGAAGAACCATCTGCTCCGGCCGGTGCATCAGAAGCAGGTGCTGCTTCAGCTGCAGGAGCTGCTGCTTCAGCTGCGGGAGCTGCATCGCCACCACCGCTTACACCATTTCTGATATCTGCCAGAGACTTTATAATGTTCTGGTGCTCCTCAGTTCCTTCGTCCTGGTTCTCAGTTATATTATCTACATAACCCTGAATAGCATCAAGGCACTGCAAAAGGACGTCAATATCAGCAGATTTGATCTTGATCTTGCCGCCACGTACATCTGAGAAGACATCTTCCATGTCATGAGTCAGGTTCTGCATTCTGGTATAGCCCATGGTTCCTGCCATACCCTTCATGGAATGCGCTGATCTGAAGATCTCATTAATACAATCTTCATTCTCAGGATCCTGCTCAAGCACCATAATGTTGTCATTAAGAGACTGAAGGTGCTCCTTAGCTTCATCGAGAAAGACACTTAGATACTGGGAAACATCCATAACCTATTTACCTCCATGAGAAAGATTGTGTTCCAAAGTATAAACTTTAAACCGCATACTTTTGAACATAATATCGGCTCTCTGAATGGAGGAATTTAGGCTCTAAAGATAAAATAATTATAAAAAGTAACGAAATCCCTCAATTCACACCGACATGCATTATTATTTCCTGGGCAATGTTGTCAAGTTTTACAACTTGATCCACAAGCCCAGCCGTTGCTACAGCTTTGGGCATTCCATATACGGTACAGGTACTCTCTTCCTGTCCGATTACGTATACTTTTTTCTTGGTCTTTAGATTCTTGATTCCTTCAGTACCATCTGCTCCCATTCCGGTCATAACCACGCAGCAGATTTCGTCATAATCTGAATCCATAAGGGATTCATACATGAAATTGGCACAAGGTCTTACGCCTTCTCGTGTTGGGCCATCCACATAATGAATAGTGCTCTTACCACCACTTTTTATTATGTGCATGTGCTTGCCGCCTCTTGAGATATAAACTGTTCCGGCCTGAAGTGTATCCCCTTCCGCAGCCTCTTTTACATGAACTTCGGAAAGTGAATCAAGCCTTTCAGCTAAAGATGCGGTGAAGCCTTCCGGCATATGCTGTACAAGGACTACCGGCGTCTTTAAGTTCTTAGGCAACTTGGGTATCACGGACTGAAGAGCTCTGGGCCCACCTGTTGAACTTGCCACCGCAACGATCCTGTTACCTGTGATCTTACTTGCGGATTTGGTTACCAGCTCAACAACCTTGCGTGATTCCTTGGCTTCCTCGAAGGAGAAAGCTTTTGTTGCCACCGGCAATCTACTGTTTGCTACAGCAGCCAGAGTGTTGATAAAGTGCTTACCAAATTCCTCTCCTCTACACTCCGAAGCCCTGTCAGGCTTATGAACGAAGTCAAGAGCCCCAAGATCCAGACAGTCCATGGTAACCTTTGCACCTTCCTTGGTGTCGGTGCTAGCCATCATGATCCTGGCTTTTATCTTATTCTTCTGAAGTTCCTTGAGCATCGTAATACCGTCCATACGGGGCATATTGATATCAAGAACTACAGCGTCATAGGTATTCTTTTTAAGGAGCTCAAGTCCTTCGACTCCGTCTTTGGCCTTGTCAGCCACCTGGAATCTCGAATCTGAATTAATAATATCACTCAGAACAGTTCTCATGAGTGCAGAGTCATCAATAATAAGAATTTTTTTCATAATTAAGTCTGCTTCTTTCTGATTTTTCGTTCTTCCTCAAAGATAAAATGAATGATATCTTCTCTGGAGGTTTCATCAATGTACGCATACTGGATACGATGTTCAAATAAGCCCGGCCTGCTCTCCAGTTCCTGTACCTTAAGTACATTACAGATCATTTCATATTCTTTGTTGTTAATATTTCCCGGAAGGCTGTAAGAACAATATATCGTACTTCCTTCATCATATCGGAAATTGGCTACAAATCTCAGTCCACCACCGCTGATATCAACAACAACACTCTTTTGCAGGGCTTCGGCATTTGCGTCCACAAGGTATTTCCTGTTTTTTGTAAACGCTTCAAGTTCTTCCTTGGTACAGAGCCTTGATTTTAATTCAAGCGCGCAGCTGAATCTGTAATATTCTCTTCTTTGCAGCTTTGACAGCTCGCTGGTCAGGTCCATAACAAGGATGTACATGTTATCGCTTCTGTACCTGTCAACAATCTTGGCAAAGCATTGGAATAGGCCCTTTGTGGAATAAAAGCACATGCTGTATTCGCCATCTACAGGTAGAAGAACGATCTTGCCATGTTCAAACGGCATAAGGATTTCAACCCTGTCATCAGAGAGAACATCCATGATCTTACTCATGTAGATATGCTTGGTCCGGACATCTGAATCCATCCAGATCTTACCTGTTGCTTTCAGCTCCACCCTGTTGCCCGGTGATATGTAGTCAGTGAGCATATGTGTTTGTAGTCTCCATTATTTTGATAATTAATATTATACCACGTAAAACATCAATTTGGGGAAACAGTCGTACCTGCAGGAGCATTTGTTGTTGTCTGAGAGCTCTCAAGCTTTCTTCCTGTAATAATATGGGAGAAAAATGCTGCCATACCCCTTTGTTTAACTTCTGTTGTCTGTCCGGGATTCATAAGCATTCCTGCAATATTCTCAAACGCCTTAACGGACTTGGCATTTGGATACTGAATGGATACCGGTGACTGTTGCATTACACTCCTTGCAAGCTGTTGGTCCTGAGGTATTGCCCCAAGATATGTAAGCGGAAGCTTTAGATATCTTGCAACAACCGCATTTAGCTTGTTAAAGAGCTGCTGACCCTCGTCATCAGATGAAACCCTGTTTGACACCACCTTAACCTTGGTATTCTCTCTGGAAAACCTGGGCGACTGATTCAGTGCCTTTAAAAGAGAATAGGAATCAGTAATTGAAGTGGGTTCAGGAGTTGTTACAAGGATTATCTCTCCACTTGCAACTAAAAACTCCATAACCGCGCTTGATATTCCGGCTCCTGTATCAATGATTATCACATCTGCAATTGCATCTAACTGAGCAAGATTAACAATAATGTAAACAAGATAATCTCTGCTTAAGTTGTACATGCCGGATATACCTGACCCTCCGGATATAAAGCCTACGCCTTCAGGACCCCAGGTTATGATGTCTTTTATATTTTTCCCCTGATAAATAAGATCGCTTAGATTATGCTTTGGAATTGTTCCAAACATTATCTCAATATTAGCCAGTCCAAAGTCGGCATCAAGTATGATGACTCTTTTGCCCATCTTTCTGAACTGAACCGCGAGATTTATCGCAACATTACTCTTACCTACGCCTCCCTTGCCACTTGTTACGGTGATTATCCTGGCAAGAGGTCTTTGGGGTTTATTAGAATTCTTGATAATATTTCTTAGCTGTGTTGCCTGATCCATATATTAACACCCAACAAATTAGCTCTTTCCACCTAATAGATTCTTGACAATTACCTGTGCATCAAACACGGCAATGTCGTCCGGAACATTTTGTCCGTTAGTTATGTACGCAATCGGAGAACCGGTATGCATTCTTATATTGTATACATTCCCCTTTGCACCGGTTTCATCCATCTTGGTAAATATCAGCTTGTAAGCCACCATCTCGGAATAAACATCTGCTATTTCAATAAGATCGCGGTATTTCGTTGTAGCCGAAAGAACAAGGTAGTTCTCACAGTCCATTATCTCTTCCAGGGTCCTGATAAAGCTCTCCACATCCTCTTTGAGCTCATCATTGTGAAGTGAATGACCGGCAGTATCTACCATAATGTAGTCATAATCCTTGAAATCCTCAGCTGCCTGCTTCATTTCATCAACGGAGTATATAACCCTGAAAGGAATCTCCATAATTGATGCATAGGTACGAAGCTGTTCTGCAGCAGCAATTCTGTAAGTATCAGCAGTTAAAAGAGCTACCTTCTTGTGCTGAGTTACCGAAAGCTCGGAAGCGAGTTTGGCTATTGTAGTAGTCTTACCTACTCCTGTGGGACCTATAAATATCTCGGCAATAGGTCCGTCGTGATTCATTGTTATCGGTTCAGATTTTCCAAACTTAAGCACCATCTTCTGATATACGTTTGCAAGCGCATAATCAAGTGGCATACCCGGTTTGGCAAGCTTCTCAACTTCATCTGTAAGCTGATTGACATATATCTCATCAACTTCATTTTCAATAAGAGTGTTATAAAGAAGCTTGATAAAAGACATTGTCTCTTCAGAAATTTCCGGATTTTTGGGTGATTTAACAGGCGCAGGCTCTTCCTTGAACGGTTCTGCCTTTGCATCAAGTTCGCTTTTCTCACCTTTAAGGAAGTTCTTTTCAAGAAGATTGCTTAAGTTATCAAGCTTTTCTTCAATTGCGCTGTTATCATCCTTTATATCATTATCAATTCTTCCTGCAGAAAGATTAGAAGAAGCCAGAATTGTATCCTTTTGCGTAGACTCCTCTGTAACCCTCCTTGGAACAGGTTTAGTACCAACTTGAGGCGAAAAAGTCCTTGCAGCTTTTTCCTCTTCCTCTTCAAGCCCGACTGTTACTTCGATCTTCTGCGCCTGAAAGAAGGAAAAAAAGCCGGTTTTCTTGGCAGGTCGTACCGTCATGACCACGATATTCGGGCCAAGTTCTCTTCTGGCTTCTTCCGTAGCCTCGCTTTCAGTTTTTCCAACATACTTTTTAATAATCATATTATGCCGTTACCATCCCCACTGACTGTATTTCAACTGTAGGTTCCACCTCATTGTAGGAAATCACAATCAGATCCTTGTAATAATCCTGAGTCATCTTTTTAAAGTACATTCTTACAATTGGTGAAGCCATAATGATCGCCATTTTTCCTGCCTCTTCAAGTCTTCTTATATTTTCCCCAACTGCTGTAAGAATTGACTTGGTTCTGGCGGGATCAAGAGTAAGAAAAGCACCTGTTTCAGTCTGCTTGATGCTGCTCATTATCTCCTGCTCAAGTTTAGGATCAAGAGTGAGGACACTTGTTGTCTCTCCCGTTGCAAAATACTTGCTTGAAATTGCCCTCTTAAGGCTCTGTCTTACATACTCTGTGAGTATGTCCGGATCATGCGTCGAAGGAGCAAAGTCTGCAAGTGTTTCAAATATTGTTACAAGGTCTCGTATGGAGACACCTTCACTTAACAGATTCTGAAGAACTTTCTCTATCTCACCAAGACTCATAAGCTTTGGAACAAGTTCGTCTACAAGAGCCGGATTGTTCTCCCTTAAGTTATCAACAAGGTTCTGTACATCCTGTCTTGTAAGAAGCTCAGCAATATGAGATCTGATAACCTCTGTAAGGTGAGTAGCGATAATAGACGGTGGATCAACAACGGTATATCCAAAGCTCTCAGCTCTTTCCCTTTGCCCTTCTGTGATCCAGGTAGCCGGCAGGTGGAAGGAAGGCTCTACAGTAGGAATACCGGTAATCTCTTCCTCTACATGTCCCGGATTCATGGCCATGTAGTGATCAAACAGGATTTCTCCGTCACTGACCTGTATACCCTTAATTTTAATGATATATTGGTTCGGATTCAACTGAATATTATCCCTTAATCGGATAATCGGAACCACAGTTCCAAGTTCCAGAGCTATCTGTCTTCTTATCATTACAACTCGGTCAAGAAGATCTCCGCCCTGGTTAACATCCGCAAGAGGAATGATTCCGTAACCAAACTCAAGCTCAATAGGATCAACCTGAAGAAGGCTTGTCACATTCTCGGGCTGTCTGATCTCCTCAGCCTGCTGTTCCTCCTCAGATGAAACTTCACTTTCAGCAATAGCTTCTTCCATAGTCTGGCTTGCAATTCTTCCAAGAACAATGAAGCTTCCGCCAAATGCAAGATATAGAACTGTAGGAAGGGGTGTTAAAATACCAAGTGCTGCTACTACACCTCCAACCAGATAAAGAGTCTTGGATGTACCAAAAAGCTGTCCGATAAGAACATGACCAAAGTCTGCTTCTTTTGAGCCCTTGGTAACAAGGATACCTGTTGACATGGAGATCATCAGTGAAGGGATTGAGCTTACAAGTCCATCACCCATGGTAAGGATTGAATAGGTATTGATGGCTGTGTTTACATCCATGCCCATTCTAAGAACGCCCATTGCAATACCGCCCACAAGGTTGACTGCAGTTATAATAAGGCCGGCAGTGGAATCTCCCTTAACATACTTCGTAGCACCGTCCATGGCTCCGAAGAAACTTGCCTCTTCCTGAATCTTGTCACGTCTTGCCTTGGCTTCTTCGTCTGTAATAGCTCCGGTGTTAAGGTCGGCATCGATAGCCATCTGTTTACCGGGCATAGCATCCAATGTGAAACGAGCTGATACTTCAGCTACACGCTCAGAACCTTTGTTGATGACCATGAGCTGTACGATGATGAGGATGATATATACGATAGCTCCGACGATCAGATCACCTCCACCAACGAAGGAACCGAATACCTCAATAACCTGTCCGGCACTTCCCTGGGTAAGGATAAGTCTTGTTGACGACACGTTCAGGGCAATTCTGAAAATTGTGGTGAACAACAGAATTGTCGGGAAGAACGACATCTGCAATACTTCATTGGCAAACATGGCTGTGAACATGATAACAAAGGAAAGTGACATATCGAATGCAAGAAGCACGTCCAGGAGCCAGTCCGGAAGAGGAATAATGAGCATTACTATAGCAGCCACAATATAAAGCGCAAGACCATAGTCATATACGCGATCCCTAATTTTCTTAAGATCCATCATTGTCCTCCTTCCAGATTAATTTGGTCGGCAAATGTATGCGGTCAGCTCTGGGGCCGTGCAAATTGCACAGCATCTTCGGGTACGCTTTCGCTCCTTTCGCTTCGTAACAGTACTAGGCTCGAAAGGACCTCGCCAAGTGCTGACGAGCTCTTAGGACCACTCAGCTGCTCGTGCAATTTACACGGCCCCAGAGCTGTCGGCATACTTTGCTTATTCAAATATTTACGTTTGCAAATTAGATTTTCCCTTGTAAGTGATATACGTATGCGAGCACTTCGGCAACGGCCTTGTAGAGTTCCGGCGGTACCATTTCGCCTACTTCAACGTTGGCGTAAAGCATACGTGCAAGGGGTTTGTTTTCTACGATTTCGACTTTATTTTCTTTGGCGACTTCTTTAATTTTCTGTGCGAGGTAGTCGGCACCCTTGGCTACGACGATGGGGGCGTCGGATTCCTCGGCATCGTATTTGATAGCTACTGCGTAGTGAGTAGGGTTGGTGATGACGACGTCTGCCTGAGGAAGAGCCTGCATCATTCTTCTTCTGGAAGCCTCCATCATTCGCCTTCTCTGTGCGGACTTGATAGCAGGATCTCCTTCTGAATTCTTGAACTCGTCCTTGACCTCTTTCTTGGTCATCATCATGTCTTTTCTGAATCGTCTGCGCTGATAGATCAAATCTATGAATGCAATCACCATGTACGCTGCTGATATTCTAATTCCAAGATCAATAATTAGATTCCCCATAAGACCAATCGCCTGTTTAAGAGGAATGTCATAAAGCAAAAATATAGATTCTGTCCTTCCCATAAAGAATGTGTAAATAATAATGGACATAACCGCAAGCTTTGCGATAGACTTAGCCAGCTCAAAGAGCTTCCTTGTAGAAAATATCTTTTTAAAACCACTTATAGGATTAAGCTTTGAAAGCTTTGGCATAAGAGGCTTAGCTGTAGGTTTATAACCAACTTGAACAAAATCACAAAGAAAAGCAACGATAAAACCTATGATAAAAAATGGTGCACCAGTGAGCATGATAGTCAGCATTGCGTTTCTCAGCATCATAACTATGGTAGCCACAGGGAGCTGCCCATCGTAGGTCCTGGTTACATTGGGAATATTGTTGTAAACCCTAGCAAATACTTGTTGAAAGTTGGTTCCCATAAATCCATATCCGAACCTTATTATCAAAAACAACGCAAAAAGTGAAAACGCAGTTGCAATTTCCTGACTTTTTGCAACCTGTCCTTCCTTTCTAGCATCATTTAGTTTCTTGGCTGTAGGTTGCTCGGTCTTTTCAGCACCATTCTGATCCTCAGCAAAGAACTGCAGATTATATTTAATTAATATGGCTTTGTCATCAGCCGCTCTGCATGCTGTATACAAAGTCTCCCATCATCTCCTTCATGTTAATGAAAATGAAGTTTGCAGCATCATTTAACATAGTTATTGTTATGAACATAATAAACAGTCCAACAATGATCTTTATCTGAATTCCCACAGAGAACATGTTCATCTGCGGTGAAACTTTTGCAAGTATTCCAAGTACTACATTAGTAACAAATGTAATAATAAATATTGGTAGGCATATCCTGAACCCAATAACAATGTAGTCCTTCATGAAGTCAAGCATTACCTGTAGCATCCTATCGGTGTTTATCACAGCTCCATTTATGGGCACTAAGGTAAAAGTGTCTGTTAATGCCTTTAAAATGTACTGATACATCCCAGTAATTATCAGCATAATAGTAAGGTATTGAGAATAAATCATTCCAGTTATTGTTACCTGCTGATTACTAGTTGGATCCATAAGAGATACCATGGAAAGACCTATCTGCATATCTACAACGGTTCCAGCAAAGGCTGCTATCTGCTCACACAGTGTTACAGAAAATCCGATGAGAAGTCCAACCATAACCTCTTTTAACACTATCACTGCATAACCTATAATCGTGTTGTAATTCGGCGGATAAAAAGGAACTGCACCATATAGTAGAACAGAAAGCAATAACCCATAACCAATCTTTACAATATTAGGTGTCTGTCTGCCTCCAAAGAAAGGACAAACATATATAAAGCTCATTATCCTTACAACTATCAGAAGGTACACTTCCAAGTCACCGTAGCTAAAGGAATGTGTGATCATATAAAGCTCCTAGCGCACATACTTTGAAAAATCTGACCACAGGTTTGTGATAAAACCTGAAAGCTCAGTAAGCATCCAGTTGCCAAGTATAATAAGTGTCAGGAATGTAACCAGAATTTTAGGTACAAAGGTAAGTGTCTGATCCTGAATTGATGTAACAGTCTGAAATATGGATATGACCAGACCAATAATC
>JAEEGH010031506.1_pt1 | contig 10243 bp, 1 predicted proteins | sample 9134181 | NCBI WGS metagenome assembly JAEEGH01 (sample SAMN16246544, study PRJNA631951) | gut metagenome | biome: gut microbiome; feature: rumen; material: DP-attached | host: Bos | place: Iran: Karaj | collected 2018-10 | reverse complement strand
CTAGCGTTCATCCTGAGCCAGGATCAAACTCTTCATTGTAAGAATTGCTTGTTTTTACCTTTTGACTCGTCTTCGTGTCCCCCTTATACCTTAATATAAGGATTGACACACGCTATCTCTATCTTCTCATCATTTCAAATTTCTCGCGTTCCGTTTTGGACGAAAACGGCTGCAAAAGTACAACCTTTTTCCATTCCCACCAAATATTTTTTCAAAAAAATTCGCCGCAAACACACAAACACCTATCAATCAGCACCAACCAGATGAAAATATTTTCCGCTGCGGTCCTAAAATGACTCTGCTGACAGGGGGCGGCACACAGCCGATGCGGCAAAAAAAGGCACCCCAAAAGGCAGAAACAGCCAAAAATAGTACAAAACCGATATATTTCACTATACCACAGTATTTTACACATCAAAACAGCACATCAGGCGGCAATATGCGGACGTCTCCATGCAAACTCCCCCATTTCTTCGGTATTTCTTCGGTGTTTCTTCGGTATTTCTTCGGTGAATGACCGAAGAAATACCGAAGAACAACTGAAGAACAACCGAAAAACAGGGCCACCCATCGGCCAGCCAGGAGCAGATTAATAGAAAGTTTCTATTAAGTAAATCGTTGATTATCCTGTAGTATTATTTTTTTTATTATATTTGCGAACTAAACTGCTATGCAAAACATGGCATAATTGATTATTGTACAAGCGAATATGTTATATAATATTATATGCGTATAAGAGATATGTTGTATGTCTACAAAATAAAATATTGCAATGTTCAATGCGAATCTATATAATCTCAAGGCAATAAAACTCCTAATCGCGGCAGCATTGTTGGCGGCCTTAGTTCTTGCCTCACCGGCACGTGCCCAGGTGTTCACCCTGGCCAACAACGACACCATCCTTATCTCCGACCCCTGCTCCATCGGCACAGGCTATATCTTCGACGACGGAGGCTCCGACGGCATCTACAGCAACGATTTCCAAGGATGGCTTGTCATATCGGGAGCTTCTACCACCTCAATCCGTCTATCTGGCACATACAACACCGAGCCGTGCTGCGACCAATTCAGCGTTTGGGACGGCACAACGCTTGTTGTCGACAACTTGGGTGGCAGCGGAGACATAGACATAACCTGCCATTCAGGCACCCTCACCCTCTACTACCATACCGACGGCAGCGTGCAATACAGCGGACTCAACTTTATGTTCACCGTAAGCGGCGCATCAAACCCCGCAGGAGTCACCGCTCTCTCGGCCACCAACATATCATCTTCGACGGCTACGCTGCAATGGAATTCCACAGGCACGGGCCCCTACCATGTGCTCATCGACGGTGTGGAGCGCGGGGTCACCAATGCGACATCCTACACGCTAACCTCGCTCACACCCGCCACCCGCTATGTGGCCACCGTATATGCCGAAGCTCTGGCGAACGACCTATGCGCCTACGACACCACAGCATTCCGCACAGCATGCGCCGCCAGCAGTCTTCCGACGAGCGAGGGCTTCGAAGGGATAACCGAAGGCGCTATGCCCCCGTGCTGGCTGAGCCTGACAAACTTCGACGACCCCGACGCACAGCCGCAGGTGGTCTACGCCCCGCATCTCGAGGGCAGCGCCAGCCTGATGCTCTCGTGTGGAAACAACAGCACCGCATCGCATTTCGGCCTTGTAGCCTCCCAACCCCTCAATTCCACATCGCAGGCATACGTCGACTTCTCGATGATGGCCTCCCACTATGGCACGGTGGTTGTAATCGGGGAATGCGACACCTCGGGCAACGAATACACACTCCACGGCTTCACCCCCATAGAGACCGTCACAATCTTGAACGAGGGCCAATGGAGCAACTACCGCGTGGCCTGGAACTCTTCGTCGAACGGACGACGGCTGGCATTCTACATGCTGCAGCAATCGCAGGGCGGTGCAGGCCGCAGGGTATATATCGATGAAATAGGAGTCTCCTCATGTGGTGCCGACAGTCTCGTGGTGCAGCATATCACCGAGAATTCGGTCGAACTGACGTGGGTTACACGCGGCAATCCGACAACTACCGTACGTGTCTTCCGTCGCGGAGCCCTCACTCCCGACCAGACCATATCTTCTGCCACCCCGCCCCTCACCGTCACCGGCCTCACCCCAGGCACGGAATACCTCTTCAGCGTAAGCCCCGACTGCGGTCTGACACACACAATCACTGCCGCAACGGCTTCGCCTGCCCCATCGGCCAATGGATTCTGCTCCAACTTCCGCTCAACAAGTGCAGCTGCTGCGGGATGGACTTTCCTGACGCCAGAAGGCGGAAGTTTCGATCCCAACAGCAACCGCGTCTACTACTCCGTCGGTGGCAACGGCAACCACGGTTATATGATTAGTCCGCGTCTTGCAGGACTTGCAGGCATGAAAGTCGCCGTCCACTATACGTCGGGCTACAACGACGACACCATAACCCTCGGCATGATGACCTATGCCGACGACAGCAACACTTTTACACCCGTGGAGTCACTCCGAATCTCGGGTTACGACAGCACACTGGTATTCACGATTCCCACCACGGCCACAGGCCAGTATTTCGCCCTGCGCTTCGACCACCACGACTACTGGTACTCGGTAGAGATACCATCGGTCCAGATAGCATCGGCTGTTATTGGCGACACCCGCATCGTCCACAGGCGAGCAACATCAATCACCGTGGAATGGGACACTGTATATGGAGCCTCGTCGATAACAGCCGAGATTGGCTACAGAGGTTTCTCTCCCGGCACGGGCAGTGCCATTCAGCACACCCTTGTTCCGGGACAAAACCGCATCAAGTTCACGGGGCTCTCGCCGCAGAACGACTACGACGTGCTGCTCTATACGCAAGGGGGCACCCCCTGCAGCGACCGTCGCATCGAGACCCGAACAGTCCGCAGCGACTTCTCCATTCCCTATTGCGAGGACTTCGTCGATGTGCAGAACGGCGATTTCGACTGGTGGTCGAACAATTGGTGTTCGCCTCGCGGGCTTTACGACTGCCCGCGCATAAGCGACTACTATGCCGACTGGAACTACTATACCCGCACCCTTGAGCTGGCCTCGATGGGCTTCTCGTGGGACTACTATTCCACGGTGATGCTGCCCGATGTCGATATAGACTCGGCAGGAACGCTGGAGCTAGGCATGTACATTACAGACGATGCACCGCAGTCGACAATAGAGGTGGGAGTGATGCTCGACCGCTACTACTGGCGCGAGGAAACGTTTGTTCCTATCGACACCATCTATCTCAACAACCCCAACATACGGCAGTACCAATCTGTCGCCTTGCCTGCAAGCGAGCTGCGCAGCAGCGGACGCCTGTGCCTGCGATACAAGCACAACGACCAATACCGCCTGCACCTCTGCCACATCGATTATATTTCCATAGCACCAGCTGCCTTCGGCAACCTCACGATGCAAGGCATTGGCTTCACCGACGCCACACTGGGCATCGACACCCTTATCGGTGCCGACAGTGTCGACATAATCCTAGTGAGCGACAACGACACCGCTGCCTACCGTTTCCCCGCAGGGGGCGTGAACCCTGTCACCATCACTGGCTTGGACAGCGGAACCTACTACCGTGTATACCTGCATGCCGTTCCCGACAGTTTGGGATGCACTGTATATGCCGGCCACTTCTTCACCAACGCAATTGGAGAAGGCAGCAGGAGCTGCTTCACTTTTGGCGACCTGCTAAGCTATGAACTGCCCACAGGATGGACCTTCAGCGACAGTGCATACGTCGACGACGACCTTCTGGTGTTCGACAGCCTGGCAATACTGCCTTTGCAGGGAAATATGGGGGGACGACGACTTACACTAAGGATGGCTGCCACCGACTCGCTCCAAGTAGGTTACACCACATCCACTACCTCTCCATACAACTTCACACCACTGTTTACCGCTACCGTCGACAGCATAGCCGTCGTTCTCCCCAACACGCCAGACACCGCATGGCTGGCCCTTATGGCCTACGACACCGTGCACCTCGCCATGGTAGGTGTGGGCAACGGCCCCATCGTGGACTTCACAAGCGAGAGCGGCAGGGTGATTTGCACCGAACGCGGCAGTCACAGCCAAGACTATGCCCTGCTGGTCACAGAGGTAGGCGACAGCTCGTTCTCGCGCTACTATGCCTCCGAGAACCCCTATTACATCACTGGACTGCTTACAGGCCACACCTACCGCATCAGTTACGGCAACGAGGGCGACGACTCGCAGTGCTGGCCCGAGGTGACAGTGACCGTAGCCGACAGCCTTACGCTGCCCTACTGCGAGACATTCGACCTGGTGAGCGGCAGCAACGGAGTGCCAGATATATGGACTTTCTACTACGACAACGATGTTCCACGCCAGCTGGAGGTCGGCTGGGGCGAGATTCCTTTGCGCTTCGGCGAATGGGGCCGGTGGAACCAGAAAGCCGTGCTTCCGCCCATCAAGTCGGGCTACGCAACAGAGAGTCTAACCCTGAGGATACGGGCTCATATATGGAGCAACAACGTGTTCCAAGTAGGCACCGTGGCTTCCAACGGCGACACGTCGACCTTCATCCCCCTGGCAAACAACGGCGATTTGACAGGATGGGTTGATATGATAGTCTCGCTCGACAGCATTGGCAACCGCCGCATCGCCCTACGAAGCGACGACCTGGCCCTTATCGACTATATAAACATTTCCACGATGCCCGAAATCAAGGTACGCCTAATTGATTCACGCACCCTGCGGCTGGAGGCTAGCAGCAATTCGGGCTACTGGGTACACTACTACGACAACTATGGCAACGACAGTATCTTCCATATTGATACAAGCCTCTACAACATATATGTTAGCGAGGAATATATCGACGATGTGTACCTTGAGTTCTCGTCAGATTCGGCCGCCGACGGGTGCAAGATTAGTCGATGGTGGCAACTGAGCGACCGCAAGACGCCGCCTCTCTGTGCGAAAGATGAATACTGGGATTGGGAATATCGCTGCATCGGCGACACGTGGGACGACTACTACCGCGACCGCCGTCCACACATCATGCGTTCCAACAGCGACCCCAACAACTACGCCTACCGCCTGCTGCCCGACTTCGAGGTAGACTCGATAAAGAGGATTACAATGGCCTTCGACTTCTCGGCCGACTATGTGGGCGACATACTGGAAGTTGGCGTGATGAGCGATGCCTACGACACTGCCACCTTTGTGCCAGTCGACACCGTGCAGTATACCCTCACCGACGGCGGTTGGCAACATTTCATTGTCAGCTTCGAAAGTTATACTGGCGACGGTCGCTGGATAGCCTTGCGGCACTTCAGCGGCAACTGCGGTACTTGCGACGGTCTGCTGGCCACTGGGCGCTATGAGGTGACTATCTGTCCCGCGGCTGGAGCCTCGGTAGCGCTTACCCGTTGGAATATTGCCACTATCGATGCACCCGACACGGGTTTCTATGTCGAATATGGACCAGCCAACTTCAGCGCTGGCGACGGCACAGTGGTGCATGTCAACAACCTGCCCTACAATATAACACTTACAGGAAACACCGCCTACGACTTCCTCTTCCGCTGCAATGCAACAGAACTGGGCTGCGACAACCGGCAGCGTATCATGACACTGAGCGAGCCTCTCATGGTTCCGTCGTGCACCAACTTCGACACTGCCACGGCGGGTACCATGCTGCGCAGCTGGACGCTCTACGGCACTGGTGCGGTGTCGTCCGACGCCTACTACTCTGCTCCAAATAGTCTGGCATTGAGTGTGAACACTGGGACAATGGCAGTGACACCCGACGTAGACGTCAGCGACATACGTCAGGTGGCGGTGGAGCTGTGGTTCCGCGCCGATGACCAGTCCGACCGTCTTGTTGTTGGAACTATGAGCAACCCTGCCGACATGAGTACCTTCTACGCCTTGCGCAGTTTCGCGCCCAAGAGCGTGGGCGAATGGCAGCATATCTATGTAAGTCTCGAGAATGCACCAGCGAGCCACCATTTCATTGCCCTCCGTGCCCGCAACAATGGCACCAACACTGTGCCACACAACATCTATGTCGACAACCTGAATATTGGCACCTGCGCCGCCTTCGACCTGCGTATAGAACAGCTCGATGACAGCATGCTTAACCTCTCGTGGCAGGAGTTCGGCTCGCCCACCATCACCCTCACGGTCGACGACAACGGCACGGTGACCACCTATTCGCCCTCGGGTGGTTCCTTCAGCATCCCTGTCACGCCGCAGCACAGCTACACCGTCACTATGCACGCCCAGTGTCCGTCGACAACGGGCTGCTCCGTGCCCTACGACGACACCATACATATCGTCGAGCCCAGTGAAGGCAACGGATGTGTCAACCCCACCGACCTCAATTCACCCAATGCGGTGTTCCTCAGCGGTAGCTACCAGAACCCCTACGCCACTGCAGGAGCCATCAACTTTGGCAGCACCAGCGCCGACAGCCGCCACACGGTGTGCTACGACACCACCGAACGCGACCCGCGCACTGGGGGCCTGCTACGCACCATTCCCGAAGGGGCATCGTCGAGCGTGAGACTGGGCAACTGGAGCACAGGCATCAACGGTGCCGAAGCCGAAGGCGTAATCTACAGTCTATTCGTTGACACGTTGAGCTTCAACCTGCTCATTATGCGCTATGCCGCCGTGCTGCAAGACCCCATGCACGCCCCCGAGGACCAGCCTCGCTTCCGCCTCGAGCTACTCGATTCCAGTTTCAACTTGATTGACCCCGTGTGCGCATCGGCTGACTTTGTAGCCAACCGAAACCTCGGCTGGAACGAAGCCGCCGACAATGTGCTGTGGAAAGACTGGACCACCTTCGGTGTCGACGTGAGGGCCTATGCCGAGCAGAACATCTACGTGCGACTCACCACCTATGACTGCAACGAAGGCTCGCACTATGGCTATGCCTACTTCACACTCGAGTGTATGCGCGACAATATCGTGACCGAGACCTGCGGTGCCGTCGACAGCAACACCTTCACGGCACCAGCTGGCTTCAACTACCGCTGGTACACACTGCCGTTCAACACAACCGTGGCAACGACGCGCCGTCTGGTGTCGGCCTCCAACAACACCACCTACTACTGCGACATCAGTTCCACCGAGAACCCTTCGTGTATGTTCACCATCTCGGCCTTCTCGGGCACACGCTATCCACTGGCGGCCTTCGACACCTTGTTGACAATGCGCGACTGTGGCTTCCACGTGCAATTCAACAACCTCAGTGCCGTGTCGGCCGACGGCATCACTCCGCTGGCCAGCGGCGAGCCCTGCGAGACAGCACTATGGGACTTCGGCAACGGACAGACCTCCAGAAACTATCACGGCGAGACATTCTACAACGCTCCCGGGACCTACACAGTGACACTGGTGAGCAGCATAGCCCACGGCAACTGCACCGACACAGCGGTGATGACGCTTAACCTGCAATTCCCCACCGAGATGAGCATTGTTGGCCCCGACACACTCTGCTACGGAGATGCCGACTCGCTGCTGTTGGTTAACTGCGGCACGTCTGCCACAGGATGGACGGCGGCACGCACGAACCAATACTTCCCGATAAACACCACGACCTACAACCTCGGCGAAAACAACTACTCCGTTATCGCCACCGACCCCTACGGCTGCACGTCGACACTATCGCACCACCTCACGGTAAACCCCTCGTACCACTTTACCGACACATTGATTATCTGCACACAGATGCTGCCCTACAGCTACGCCGACACCGTGTTCGGCGTGGGAACAACCGCGGCCGAATACCACCAGTGGACACAAACTACCGAGGGTTGCGACAGCAGCTACCACCTGATGCTTAGCGTCAGCGACACCAATGCAGAGACCATCCACGACACCGTGGTGGCCTCTATCTGCGACAACCAGAGCTACCTCTTCTTCGGCACAGAATACAACACTCCTGGCAACCACTTCAGCGTACACCTCAACAGCGAAGGCGTATGCGACAGCATCCACAACCTGCTGCTCGAAGTGCGTCCCACCTCAACACGTGACACAGCAGCCAACCCATGCGACCAGTTCACCTGGTACGGCACCCTTTACGCCGTCGACACCAACGCTGTACGCATCGACACCAACAGCGTCCTCTGCGACAGCACCACCACCCTCCACCTCACCCTGCGACACTCCACCGACACCGTCATCACCCACTCTATCGTCCAGAACAGCCTGCCCTACCTCTGGAACGGCATCTCCTTCACTGGCGACACCACTGGCTATATTTTCACTATTTCCAACAGCGAAGACTGCGACAGCACCATCACCTTCAACCTCGTGGTCTTCCCCAACCGCGACACAGTGCTCTATAGCGACATCTGCGAGGGTATGCTGCCCCTAGTATGGAACGGCGCGACATTCAGCATCGGCGACACCATCGGCGACACCATCACCCACCAAGCGCTTCTGGCCACCCTGGCTGGTGCCGACTCGCTGGTCACCATGCACCTGCATGTGCTGTGGAACAGCGACACCACCTTCAGCGACACCATCCTGCAGAACAACCTAGCCTCCTTCACACCTCCGCTAGGCCTCACAGCCAGCTACTCGCAATCCGAGGACGATTCGTCGCTGATTATGCTTATCGACACCGTTCTAACCATCACCAACGCCGTGGGCTGCGACAGCACCGTGCACTACAGCCTCTTCCTCTATCGCAACCACCACACCTATGACACCGCCCAGTGCTGCGACAACCAGCTGCCCTACCCCTACCTCGACACCACCGTCACCACGACCGACTCCGTCGCCACCTTCAACTTCCAACTTTTAACCATCAACGGCGCCGACTCGTTGGTCACCTTCACGCTCTATGTCCATCCCACATTCGAGGTGTCCGACACGCACGTCATCTGTCCGCACAAGCCGTTCCTCTACGAGGGTGTCGACTACGGCGGCCCCATCGACTTCGACAGCCCGCACCTCACCGTCTACGGATGCGACAGTCTGGTGCATGTGTCGCTCATGATGCGCGACACGCTCTTCCGCCTATCGCCGATAGTCAGCCTTGACTCCAACCTCTGGCAGCCCTACGATTCCACGCTTCTGGGATGTGCACTGCAAGATTATTGGATTAGCGACACCTCGCAATCTGTCAGCCGCGAGTGGACCTTCTGGCCCGCCTACGAGCCCGATTCGGCAATCGACGACACTGTCCGCACCATCAGCGGCGAACTCGAAGTAGGCGTCTACTCCTTCCGCCTCATAGCGGTTGGCGAAGAAGGCTGCTACGACACCATCCAACGCGACAGCGCCATCTACGTCTTCCCGAGGCCTGTGGCCGAATTCCGCTCAGAGCCCTTCAACATCCCAAACCACGACCCGCAGATTGAGCTCTTCACGCTGGCCACACCTGCCGACAGCCTCACCTACTGCTGGCTCATATCCACCATCGCTGGCAGCGACGCATACGACAGCGTCACCGAACCCGTCAACGGCCGCTGGACCTACAGTTGGGAGCCTAATATCGCCGAAGGAGAATATGAAGTGGCACTAGTGGCCTACTGGCTCCACACCATCGACAGCCTGAGTGTCACATGCACCGACACCGCACGCCACAACGTCATCATCGTCAATACCTACCTCGAATTTCCCAATGTCGTAAGTCCCAACGGCGACGGCATCAACGATATCTGGGGGATAGTGAACCTGCTGGAATATCGTGAATATTCCACCAACGAGCTGTGGATTTACGACCGTTCGGGAACCCTAGTCTACCACGTTCGTAACATTCATTCTGCCGAGCAGTTCTGGGACCCCAACGCCACCAACAGTCCCGACGGCACCTACTACTACCGCTTCGGTGCACAGAATGCCTATGGTGTCGTAAAGCACAACGGCATCATCGAAGTGCTAAGGTAAAGTTATTTTACGATAATCTCGTCGGTAAAGAGGTAGGAAGGCTGGCCAGGGGCAGGGTGCCATGAGGGGAGTGGGCCGGGGTTGGGGACAACAACGCGGAGGAAGGTAAAAGGTGAAAGGTGAGAGGTGAGAGGTACTATATAGTGCTTTAGCCGCATACCCGTCTCCCGCGGGTCCATTTCAAACTGCTTGTCGGCAATGAGGGTCCACACCTTGCCATCCTTTGAGGCATACACCTTTATCTCCTTAGGAGCCAATATCCAGTCGAAGGTGTTCTGCATGAACCGCATGGAGATTGCGTTAATGTGTGATTGCGTCAATGCGTTAGTGGGGAATTCA
>JAEEGH010031505.1_pt1 | contig 10243 bp, 8 predicted proteins | sample 9134181 | NCBI WGS metagenome assembly JAEEGH01 (sample SAMN16246544, study PRJNA631951) | gut metagenome | biome: gut microbiome; feature: rumen; material: DP-attached | host: Bos | place: Iran: Karaj | collected 2018-10 | reverse complement strand
GGTCAGAACGACACCATCGAAGTCAAGGCGATCGTTCAACTCCTTGGCTGTATTGACGGCATCCTGACCAGTCATCGAGTCAACCACAAAGAGCGTCTCGTCAGGATTGACGGCCTCTTTCAGGGTGGCTATCTCGTTCATCATCTCTTCGTCAACGGCCAAACGACCTGCTGTATCGATGATGACAACATTGTAATTCTTCTGCTTGGCTTCGCGGATAGCATTGTTGGCTATCTCAACAACATTCTTATTGTCGGGCTCTGAGTAAACGGGAACACCGACACTCTCACCCACCACGTGCAACTGCTGGATAGCAGCAGGACGATAGACGTCGCAAGCCACCAGGAGTGGATTTTTGTGCTGCTTGTTCTTCAGCATTTTGGCCAGCTTACCTGAGACTGTGGTCTTACCAGAACCCTGCAGACCCGACATCAGGATGATAGAGGGGCGACCCTCCAGTTGCAGTTCTACTGCCTTGCCACCCATCAGTTCGGCCAGCTCGTCGTGAACTATCTTCACCATCAACTGTCCGGGCTTAATGGCGGTGAGCACGTTCATGCCCATTGCCTTCTGCTTGACGGTATCCGTAAACTGCTTGGCAACCTTGTAGTTAACGTCGGCATCCAACAGGGCGCGGCGCACATCCTTCAGCGTTTCTGCAACATTGATTTCGGTGATTTTCCCCTCACCTTTTAATATCTTGAACGAGCGTTCAAGTCTGTCACTTAAGTTCTCAAACATATATACCTTATTTATTTTGGGGTGCAAAGTTACAAAAATAATATTAAATACGTGAAGTGATTCACGTTTTTTTTGAAAAACACCCTAAAAACTAACAATTCGTCATGCAATGACCTCGTCCATCACGATGTCATGACCCTCAAACGGCACCTCGGCTACACGCTGGAAGGGGAAACAGATGCCCACTTTCCTGACTTGTGGACAGGTTGCCAGAAAACGGTCGTAATAGCCACGGCCTCGACCTAAGCGGTGACCTGCTGCATCAAAGGCGACACCAGGCACCAGAACGGTATCTATCTGCGCCAAGTCGGTAAAGGCCGCAGTTGTCGGTTCCATGATGTGGAAAGCCCCCTCTGCCATATCATCAAGTGATGTATAGCGATGGATGGTCATGGTTTCGTCGCCAGTCACTTTGGGCAGCAATACGGTCTTGCCCTCATTCACCAGCGTATTAATCAGTTGACGAATGTCCGGTTCGTCAGGCAAGGGCCAATAGCATAAGATGGTAGAGGTATGAGGCAAGATGGACGAAGTGAGTTTCTCCACGATGTCGGCAGACCATTTAGCCAACTGGTCGGCATGTTGTTTTTTGGCCTCGCGCATTTGTTGGCGCAACAAGGGTTTTGTCAGTGCAGCACCTTGTCGGGCTGAGAATTCACAGCCACAGTACTGCTGGTTGTAGAAATGCAGTTCCTTCAGCAATTGGTTGCGACGCTCCTGCAAACCACCCTTGCGCCAGTTCTGAGCCCAGAAACGAGGGCTGAGGGCTGAGGGCTGAGAGCTGACCATCTTCTCGGCTGCCAGTCCTGCACGTTCTATCTGTTCAAGACTCTTCCATCGGCTGGATGCCAGTGTGGTGGCAAAGTATTTGATTCCCAACTCGTTAGCCTTTTTGGCTGTTTCATTCATTCGCAACGTGAAGCATTGTTCACAGCGTCGCCCACGTTCCGGTTCTGATTCCAATCCACAGACTCCCTGCAACCATTCCTGATGATTATAGTCGCCGTCAATCCACCGAATGCCAAGACTTTCTGCATGGCGTTTACTCTCCTGTTTGCGAATCTCGTATTCCTCTCTGGGGAAGATATTAGGATTATAATAGAAGATAGTAGGCTTCACACCATTGGCAAGCATCCACTCCACAATGGCCGACGAGCACGGTGCACAACAAGCATGCAACAGCACCTCATGCAATCCCTCTGGTATGATAATAGCCGGATTCTTCACTATGAACTATGAACTATGAACTAAAAACTAAATCCCTCTTGCTTTCCAAATACGGTCCTTGGCGGCGTTTATCTCCTGGAATTTCTTCTCAGCTGCCTTGCGGATATCTTCGCCCAGGGCAGCCACCTTGTCAGGATGATGCTCAAGAGCCAGTTTGCGGTAAGCCTTCTTCAGTTCGTCGTCGGTAGCATTGGGCGATACACCCAGCACCTGATAGGCAGAAGCCAGATCGTCTTTGCCAAGACCCATCATCGAGTCAACCTCGTCAGCCGACATGCGCATCCACTGGGCACACTCCTTCAGGGCTGTTATCTCGCTCTGCGGCACACTGCCGTCAGCCTGGGCTATCATCACGAGGAAGTTCAGCAGTTGCAAGCGTTGCGAATAGTCCATGTTGCGGGCTATCTGCACACAGCAGTCTGCCACCGTCTTGCGGAAAGCCTGCATCCCCACCCTCTTCTGTTCGTCGAAGAGCTTGCGCAGAATACTGTCGCCCTCACGTGATGCCTCGTCGCTGAAGTTCTGACGCAACATCTGGCGCACAAACTCCATCTCGGAATGCATCACCTTGCCATCGGCTTTGATGATGTATGATGCCAATACCAGCAGCGAAAACAGGAAACTGTTGCGCTGTCCATAGTCGGTGCGCTGATAACCGGAGGTCTGATGTCTGAAGTCTGATGTCTGACGTCCAAAGGGGTCTTCAAAAGGTCCCTGAGTTTCCGGGCTGTTCACCGAGTTCATCATCGAGTCGAACACCTTGCCCAACACAATACCAGCCAAGGCCCCCAGCGGTCCAGCTGTCATCCATCCCAAGAAACCTCCTATCCAAGTACCAAATGCCATAATATAAATATGTCTCTAAACTCTAAACTCTCAACTATGAACTATGAACTATGAACTATGAACTATGAACTAATACTCGTGCCACCAAGCCGACTCATTCTGTTCCTCACGCTCCAAGTCGTCAATCAGACACTCAGCCAACTTCAGCACCACCTCCTGTGGCACCAGCAATCGCTGGTCGTCACTATGCGGATTGATAGAAGCCAGAAAATGGGGCACCTCGCCCTTGTAAACCTCCTTCATGTGCAGGTTGTCGGCATTCACGCCCGAACAACTATAGGTGATATTAGCCAGGCGGTCGCACAGTTTCACAAAGGGCGCATAGGGAGTCTCGCGAATACCTTTATAATATTTCTCCCCTGCCCTCTCGGCGCGTGTTCGTCCCTTGTCGTTGGTCAGCGCATAGGCTATCTCAGTGGCCATCAGAGCCTGTTCCTCCGTCATCAGGGGGCGAGCCTCCTTCAGCACATCGTTATAAGTCAGTCGTGCATCCTCGATGCTATCGTGAAAATAGCCCCCGAAGAACAAAGGAATCAAGTCGTCTTCCTTTGCCAGCACCAGATGGCCAAAGTCTCTGATGCCGTTCACCACCATATCCAGGTGGTAGCCATAGGGCAATTCGTCGCCATAAGTCTGATTCACACTCTGATGCAGTTCGTGAGCCATCTTCCGAATATGCTCTATCTGCTGGGCATATTTCGCCATCAATGCCTCATATTCTTCTCTTGTCATGATCCTTTTGTTATTCTTTTTGCAGGCAAAGATACAAAATATCGATTAAACAAGTGCAAAGATGAGCACATTTCTTTCATCTAATGTGAATCCTTAATATCGATATCCCGTCTTACATTGTCACGGATTTTCGTTAAGTAAGCCTTCATTCCGTCACCATCTTTATTGTCGATAATCTCCAACAGTTCCTTGAGCTCCGTACGGATCTGCGATACCTGATCGTGGGTATAGGGATTGAACAAGATTTCCTGCAACAGGTAATCATCTTCGTTGAGCACGCCCTTGGCGATTCTCATGTGTCGCTTGAAGGTGGTTCCCGGTGCATCCTGATGCTTCATGACGGCTGCAAAGACGAAGGTACTCACAAAGGGTATCGACAAGGAGTATGCCACGGTCTTGTCGTGCTCCTCGAAGGTGTACTCGTAGATGTTAAGTCCCAGACGCTGATAGAGGTCCTTGAAGAAGATGCGCCCCATATAGTCACCCTCGCTGATGATGATGGCATTCTCCTCGGAAAGCTGCTGCAAATTGGCAAACGTAGGACCGAACATGGGGTGCGTCGACACATAGCGGCGCCCTGACTGTTCATAAAACTCCTTCAGGTCAGTCTTCACGGAGGCTATGTCGCTGATGATACAGTCCTGCGGCAGATAGGGTATCACCTCCTGGAACACGGGAATGGTATATTTCAGCGTCACGGCATTGATGACCAACTCGGGTTTAAATGCACGGATATCTTCCAACGTCGTAAAACGCTGACAGTTATAGGTAAAGCGCATGCGCTTGGCGTCCTTCTCAAAGACAGCCACCTCATGGTCGAAACTCAGCAGGTCAATGAAGAAACTACCCATCTTCCCTGCACCCAATACTAATATCTTCATAGAGTTTAAAAGTTTAAGAATTGAAAAATTGAAGTTTTATAAAGCCGCAAGAACTTCAATTCTTCCATCTTTCAATTCTTCAATTTTATTTGTTCACGATTTCAATCTGCTGTCTGACAGACTCTTCATGAATACTCTCAAACACCTTGGCAACAAACTCGGGAGCCATACCAGTCAGTGAACCCTGTACACCGCGCTTCTCCAAAATTTCGTTGTAGCGCGAAGCCTGCAGCACCGTCATATTGTGCTCTTTCTTGTAGTTACCAATCTCGCGGCACACTGCCATACGCTTCGACAGAATGTCCATCAGCTGGTTGTCCAGATCGTCTATCTGCTTACGCAGCTGCTGGATGCTCTCGGTAGTCACATGTTCATCACGGATAATCAGCAACGACAAGATGTAGTCCAGCACGTCAGGTGTCACCTGCTGCTTGGCATCGCTCCACGCCTTGTCGGGATCGCTGTGACTCTCGACGATAAGACCATCGAAGCCAAGGTCCATGGCTTGCTGGCACAGCGGTGCTATCAGCTCTCTCCTACCGCCGATATGACTGGGATCGCTGATGATGGGCAACTCAGGAATGCGACGGTGCAACTCAATAGGTATCTGCCACATCGGGGCATTGCGGTATATCTTCTGCTCATAGCTGGAGAAACCGCGGTGGATGGCTCCCAAACGCTTGATGCCTGCCTGGTTCAGACGCTGCAAGGCACCAATCCACAGTTCCAGGTCGGGATTGACGGGATTCTTCACAAATACGGGAATGTCAACACCGTGCAAAGCATCGGCGAGGGCTTGCATGGCAAAGGGATTGGCCGTAGTACGGGCACCAATCCACAGGATGTCCATGTCGTACTTCAGCGCCAACTCCACATGCTCCGGCGTTGCCACTTCCGTAGCTATCAGCATGTGTGTCTCCTCTTTCACCTGCTTCATCCATGGCAGGGCTTTTTCTCCATTGCCTTCGAAGCCGCCGGGCTTCGTACGCGGCTTCCAGACGCCGGCACGGAAGTTATGGCAGCCCTTCATGGCCAACTGGCGGGCGGTATTCATGACTTGCTCCTCAGTCTCGGCACTACAAGGGCCAGCAATGACGAAGGGACGTTCATTGTCACTCGGCAAATTCAGTTTCTCTAACTCTAACTCCATCGTTATATCGCTTTTTTAATTTTTACATTTTTTAATTTTTTAATTTTTCCTACGAGCTCCGCTCGCTTATACCTTTAGGTGTAAGAATTCTCCTCAGTGCCTCTTCGATCTTCTCTTCCTTGGCACACAGCGAGATGCGGATGTAGCGCTCGCCATTTGAACCGAAGATGAAGCCGGGCGTGATGAACACGCGAGCCTCGTGGAGCACACGCTCCGTCAGGTCTTCCACGTTTTCTACGCTCTCGGGAATCTTTCCCCAGAGGAACATACCCACCTGGTTCTTGTCGTAGCTACAGCCCAAGGCATCCATAATCTTCTCAGCCCATTGGCGACGGCGGGCATAGGTATTGATATTGAACTCGCGGTGCCAGTCGGCATCGTTGTTATAGGCTTCTGCCGCAGCCAACTGAATGCCACGGAACGTACCGCTCTCGATGTTCGACTGTACCTTCAGTATCCATGAGATAAACTCGGCATTCGTGGCACACATTCCCACGCGCCATCCCGGCATGTTATGGCTCTTCGACATCGAATTGAACTCGATGCAGCAGTCCTTGGCACCAGGGACCTGAAGTATCGACAGGTGTTCCTCGCTGAGAATGAAGCTGTAAGGGTTGTCGTTGACGACGACGATGTGATGTTCCTGGGCAAAGCGCACAAGGCGTTCGTAGGTCTCGCGCCGCGCCCGTCCTCCCGTCGGCATATTGGGATAGTTGGTCCACATCAGCCTGATTTTGGGGGACAGTCCCCCATTCACGTTCCCGTTCCCGTTATCGTTCCCGTTAACCAGTTCTTCCAACTGGTCGAAGTCGGGCTGCCATCCATTGTCCTCGCGCAGGTTGTAGTTGACAATTTTCGCACCAAGGAGCTTCGACAGCGACGTATAGGTAGGATAGCCGGGATTGGGCACCAGTACCCCGTCACCAGGATTGACGAAGGCCAGCGTGACATGCAGGATACCTTCCTTGGAACCTATCAGCGGCAGTATCTCCTGCTTCGCGTCAAGGTCAACGCCATACCACCGTTTGTAGAACCCTGCCATGGCTTCGCGTAACTCCGGTGTACCCATCGTCGGTTGATAGCCGTGGGCATTGGGCTGCCGTGCCACCTCACACAGTTTCTCAATGGTCTGTTCCGAGGGCGGCATGTCAGGACTGCCAATGGCCAGACTGATAATATCCTTACCCTCAGCATTCAACTGCGCCACCTCCTTCAGCTTACGACTGAAATAGTATTCCTGTACTAAACTTAATCTCTCTGCTGGCTGTATCATAGTTTTTCAATTTGTTTGTCTTCCGTCTTTATATTCTCCTAAAATCTTAAAGTCCTTCGTCAACGGGATGATGGCATCTATCGACTGACGATAGCGCGTCAGGTCATCATACATCAGGTCCACATAGAACAGGTATTCCCACTCACGTCCGATGATGGGTAGTGACTGGATCTTCGTCAGGTTGATCTTATAGAACGAGAGGATGGCCAACACATGACTCAGCGAACCTTCTTCATGAGGCAGCGAGAAGACGATGCTCGACTTATTGGCTTCCGTCAGTGGGCGCAGCAAGTCGGCCTTGTTGGGATTGCTGACCACCAAGAAACGGGTGAAGTTGTGCTTATTGTCCTCGATATGGTCTTCCAGTACCTTCAACCCATAGAGCCTCGCAGCCTCGGCATGACAGATGGCAGCCCAGCCTCTCCTACCCTCCTCGGCAATCATCTTGGCAGAACCTGCCGTATCCTCGGCCTCCACATTCTTCAGCTGCGGATGATGACTCAGAAACTGGCGGCACTGCATCAGCGCCACAGGATGGGAATGCACCTCGGTGATGGTGTCCCAGTCATCCTCTGGCAGACAGCAGATGCTATGGGAAATGTGCAGCTTATGCTCCCCGACGATGGTCGTCCCCGAGTCCCGCAACAGCTCATAGTTGTGCAGCAGACTGCCGGCAATGGTATTCTCTATGGCCAGCATGCCGATGGCAGTAGGATCATTCTTGATAGCCGCAAAGACCTCCTCGAAGGTGGCACAGCATATCAACTGTATCTGCTCACCCTCATAATACAGGTGTGCAGCAATGTCGTGAAACGACCCTATCAGTCCTTGTATCGCAATTCTCTTCATTTTTTATTTAAAAAAAAACCGCTTTCACTTGTTCAGTGAAGCGGAGCCTTATCTAATTTTCAATTTTCAATTATCAATTTTCAATTTACATACGGCCATCCGCTTCACAGTTCCCTGCAAAGTAAAAGTAATAGCCGTAAAAGTAAGCGTTCAACATTGTCATATCTTCAGATTTTCTGAGTTTCGGTTGCAAAAGTATAACTTTTTCTCGAAATGAGCAAACATTTTGAAAGAAAAATACTCAATTTTCCATTTTCCATTTTCCATTTTCAATTAAATCTGTATTAATTTTCAATTTTCAATTATCAATTATCAATTAATTTATTACCTTTGCACCCAAATTCAAGCAAACAGACATTCATGAGATACCTATTATTATATATGCTGCTCGGTTTTCTGACGCTTCCCGTCCTGGCACAGGATAACGACGAAGAACAAAAAGAACAGGCGGAAGAGGTAGCGGAGGGCAACGAGGAACAGCAGACAGAGGAGCACGTATATCTTCTTGGCGTACCGCTCAATGCCACCCCCCAACAACTGTTAGAAGCCATGCAGCACCATGGCATCCATTACGACCGCATGGAGGTGCACCGCCATACCCACCTGCTGAAGGGAAGACTCAGCGGCATGGAGGTGACGATAGAGGTACGTTGCAACAAAGACGACACCAAAATCAACCTTGTTAAGTTCCATACCGCCAAATACCGCAACCAGCGCGAAGACTACGAGCGCATGCTACGTTGGCTGCAGAAAAAATACGATGCTCCCGACTGGAATGGCACCGTACGCAACCACCACTTCTGCCGATGGTTTGTCGACTTCGACCGCGACATTCTCCTCATGGCTGCCGGTAACGGCACGGTAGAGGTATGGTTCTACGAGAACCACCAACAGCGTAACATCGACTACTACTCTATCTTAAAATATTGCGAGCGTAATCCTGCTGCCGACATTCCCTTCCTGACAGCACAGGAGTCTGTCACCTGGAAAAGCGACACCATGCCTGCCGTCCGCAAGCATGTCGCCAAACGCCACGGCAAGCGCTCCTCACTGAAGAAACGGAAAAACGGCCGCCGCAAGACCCTGCACCGCAAAACGTCAAAAAAGAGAAAGACCACCAAATCGAAAAAAAGAAGGAGATAACTCCTTCTTTTCTTCTTTCCAATTCAAGTATTTTGGCCGCCTCCGGCGGTGCTACGAGCAAGCTCGTAGCACACGCGTAGCGTGCCCGTTTAAACTTCCATTCTTCAATTCTACAATTTTTCAATTCTCATTTTGAAACAGCGGGTCCTCCGGCATCACCATGATGGGCTTCTGCTCATAGTCCTTCAGCAATTTCTCGCTGACATACTGTTTGTCAACCACCAGGCGGAACATAAATTCCCGGAACCAGCGTGCTGACATGATGAGACAGCCCTGCTGTCCCCAGTCACCGCCCCACGAGTTCTCAACCTTCCATTTCAGCGGCTCACCATTGGCATCCAGGTCAACGGCGGTCAGCGTCATAGCATGGGTGCTGCCGCTGTCGAAGGTAGAAATACGCTCGGCCTTCGACATCGTAAAGGTAGTACCGAAGAGCGACTCATAGTCGAAGTTCTCCAAGTCGCAATAGCCGCGCTTGCGGTCCAGCTGCTTACCGACATCATACGACGAATAGAGCTTGCGACCGTCCTTCAGCGAGGCAATGGCCAGCGTCTCGATATCCTCCATGGGCAGATTCAGGTACTTCCAGTTGTGACCGTCGTAGGTGTGGCGGTCATACTCCACCTCATAGGTCTTGTAGTATTCACGACGCGGGTCGTTCATCACCATGATGAAGGTACCGTTCAGCGGTCCTCCGACAATCTCCTGGTAGAACTCCTGCGGCGTATACGTCTTCGGAGCCGTCAGTGCCTTGCCGTTTTTGTCCTTGAAAGCATAGGAAAACGTCTTCACGGGCTCACCCAAGGTGATAACCAGCATGTGGTATATCTCACCCAACATCTCTGTCTTGCGCTTCTGGATGTCGGCAGCTTTCTTGCCGTCAGCCACCATCCGGCGCAACAGCAGTCCCTGCTCGCGCAACTTCGACTTGATGATACTCGACATCTTCGACGTGTTATCGGCAGAGAAGGTTTCAGGCTGTATCTCCGACGGTACCAGACCGTACTTCTCAGCCAGGTCGGCGACACCACAGAACGTACCGCCGTCGTTCAGCGGATAGTGGAAGAAAAACTGTACGCGCTGGTCGTCGATGGGTTTCTTACCCGTGTCGATGACACCCTGCAACATCAGGTTCGCCTTCTCCAACTGATCCCAGAAGAAGAGGTAGTCCTGCGACAGGTTCACCGTCAGCGAATCAGTACGCTTGGCAAAATTAGAGCGCAACACGTTCAGTCCACTGAACATCCAGCAGCGTCCCGACGACTTCTGGTCGGTAATCGACTGCTTCTTCGTCTCCACACTGAAGTAGGTATCCAAGGCGCCTGCATGGGCCTGGTTCTTGGCCAGGTTGTCAATGGCACTGGCTGCCAGCGCATTGCGCAGGGCACGGTCACTGGCCGT
>JAEEGH010031485.1_pt1 | contig 10247 bp, 9 predicted proteins | sample 9134181 | NCBI WGS metagenome assembly JAEEGH01 (sample SAMN16246544, study PRJNA631951) | gut metagenome | biome: gut microbiome; feature: rumen; material: DP-attached | host: Bos | place: Iran: Karaj | collected 2018-10 | reverse complement strand
CGGCACTGGCATACTGAGAGGTTTTAAAACTAGTGTTTTCCATGGTACTTTGATTTGGTGAGTGCTGCAATTACATAGATCACAACCCTGACGATTACTTTAACTGTTTTGTTCATAATTCTGTGTGTTTAATGAGTATCTATTTACGTTACAAATATACGAAAAATAATCGAATCGAGCAAATTTTTGCACGAAAAATATCAAGAATATTTCCTGTATTTGGCCATTTTTTGGTTATCTTTGTAGGTACCAAACATGGAAAGCTAAAATAGCACGATGTCGATTATCATGGAACTGCCTGATAAAGAGGGTGTCAGAGAGCTGGCCGAAGCATTGACGAAGATTGCAGAAGCCAGTTATGTAGTGTACGACGATACGCTGCAGCTACCTTCCGTGGATTCTGCGGTGAAAAACGCTATTTTGCAGATGCAGCGCGAAGCAAAGGAGAATAAGTTGAAACTGAATCGATACGACTATGTTTGGCTGATGATATACTTTAAGGAGAAGCATGATTCTGGGAAGTTTCCGCTGTTCTTCGAATCAGTACAGAACTTCAGGGATTATCTGGTTAAAGAACTGGGAATCAGTGGTATAGGTTCTGTTTCGTTGATGTCGCAATATGGCAATTATCAATTCGGTAGATTCCCAGAATGGACATTTACGGATAAGGGTGATGACTACGAACGTTTACGCAGGGTAAACATTGTAAACAGGTTCTTAAGCATTTTCGTAAAGAATATCGGAAAAGATTGGGAAAGTCGTAAGGGTTTTCGGAAATCACGTTTTTAAGCCTTGGTTATACCGGCACATTTTTGTAAATTTGCTGGAAAATAATAAACCTAAGAAAAAATAGAAAAAATGGAGACGCAATTAGTCAATCATTTTTCGGTATTCGGATACGGGTACCGGAACCGCGATGGAAAGGCAGTGCTGGCTGTAAAGCCCGAGGGCACCGCCACAGTAAGTAACATCTACCAGTACATCACATCCGAGAGCGCCAGGCACGCCACCCGCACACTTCGCGAAATGGCGGAGCAGGGCGCCACTCGCGATGAACTTAGCGACTACAAAAAGCTTAGCTTTAAGATTGCAACCTTCTCGGGTACATTCAGTTATCGTAATGCCGATGGCCTTATCAACCACACGCCTTATCTGGTTATCGATATCGACGACCTGGCATCCGAGACCGAGGCCCGACAGCTGATGCAGCGGTTTATCGCCGACCCCTATGTCGAAACCGAACTGTGCTTTGTTAGTCCCAAAGGTCGTGGTGTAAAGTGGATTATCTCGCTACCCGAGTGGTGGCAGCCCCTACCCTTTAAGCAGCAGTTCGAGGCCGCCCGCATGCATGTTGTGTTTCACTATGGCGTGGCTGTAGATGCGTCGGGCTCCGATGTGTGCCGTGCCTGCTTTCTGCCTTACGATCCCAAGTGCTATATCAATCCCAAACATTTAAAATAAAGTATCATGAACACCAATCAAAACTCATTTACCGACCTTGAGCACCTTGAGCTCGTGGCCCGCCGCATTGCCGACAGCGGTGCCGACCTTACCAGCGATTACCAATCGTGGATGGCCATTACCTTTGCCTGTGCCTCGCTTGGCGAGGGGGCACGCGAGTGTTATCACCTGATTTGCAGTCAGTACCCAGGCTACAAACGCGACGAGTGCGACCAGAAGTTTACCAACTGTCTTGAAAAAGGCAAGGGCATGGTTACCCTTGGCACCCTGATGAAGTTGGCCGCCGATGCCGGTATCGACATCAGTAAGCCCCGCGGCCGCCGCCCCCAAACCGCCAGCCAAAAGCAGCAGCAAGCTGAAAGCAAGATGAACGATGCCTACAGCATACTGCGCTCGCTGGCCGATTGGCGATTCAACATCTGGCTGAACCGTGCCGAGATTAAGGAACCTAAAAAGGAATGGCGACCGGCGGTAAACCGCGACCTGTCCACCTACTACTGCAGGTTGAAAGCGGCGGGTGTAAATGTAAGTGCTAACGACTTGGAGCACATCATCAACAGTCGCGACTTTGCCATCGATCACGACCCGTTTGTGGAGTACCTGCACTCGCTACCCGAGTGGCATGAGGGCGATCCTGACTATATCCACGAGTTCTTCGTGGGTCACATGATATTCGGCGATCCCGAAAACACCGAGCTCTACGATACCATGTTCCATAAGTGGTTCTTGGGAATGGTCGACCTGTGGCTTGGAAAGGCAGAAGAAAACCCTATCATGCCCGTGCTCCATGGGCATCAGCACATCGGCAAAACCTTCTATGTACGCCATATACTGCCACCGCAGCTGGCATCGTATATGTTCCCCGTCAACCCCTCAACGCGTGTGGATAAGGACTTCGAGATTGCCATGAGCGAAACGCCGCTCATGTTTCTCGACGAGTTCAGTGTAAGCAACCTGCAGAAGTCGGAGGCCTACAAATATGCCATCACAGCCAGTAAGTCGTATCTGCGCGACAGTTACGACCATTTCCGTGAGATGCGCACCCGTAAGGCCTCGCTCATAGCAGCCACAAACCACGATACCTTTATCCGCGAGGCCGAGGGCGATCGTCGTTATCTGGCTGTAAACCTTACCGGCACCGTAAATCTTAACGAGCACCCACTGCCTTATGCCGGTGCTTATGCCCAGGCTCTGTGGCTGCTCGATCATGGTTTCAAGGCCAAGCCCACCCAGCAGGAGAGTGAGCTGATAAGTGAGCACAACCTGCCTTACCTGATTCCCGACGATGTAGACGAGGCCCTGCGCACCTTTGTACGCATGCCATCAGATACCGACAATCCCGAGGCCTACACTGCTGGCGATTTGCTCAATGTGCTCTACACCAAAGGCTTCCGTGGTCCTAAATACACAGCCCAAGCCATCGGCAAGGCCATGAAGGGTATGGGCTTCGAATCCGTAAAGCGCCATGGTCTCAACAAGTATATCGTAGTGATAGCCGATACTGGTCGCCAACAGAGCGAACGTAAGAATGATGTAGATGACGTAGAACCCTTTTAAAACTGCTTTTTGGGGGGATTGGGGGGATGCAGGTGCAGCATTTCTATACGACCGCGAAAAATAAATCCATAAATAGGCCAATCTTAAAAGTGCCGATTTATGGATTTATTTTTATTACTCCATATAATTTACCCCACCTGCTGCACCTGCACCACCCATCCTCTACCCTAACACTAACCCCGCTCTACTATCATAGTAAAGCGGGGTTAGTGTTAGTGGGCGGGGAGTCATCGCCTGGGGGCGATGGCTGGGTGATTAGGGCACCTTAGGGGGTAAGCGTCCAGGTAAGGTTGTTGACACCAGTACTTGAGCTGGCGAAATTCAGGTCAGTCAATCCCGTGCCATCCCATGTGTTGCTGGTTACGGTTACGCCGTTAATGATCACAGCGCCAGTGCTGCCTGGGTCCAAAAATCCTTTTCCTATCGGCCAGGCTTTAGCGTAGTTTCTGGTAGCTTGAACCTGGGTGATGCTTGCAGTAATGGTGATACTGCCAAAGGTGCTATCATATCCGCTGCCGATGCCGGCACCTGCATCACTAGAATTGGCATTAACCGTGCCGCCACTGATGGTGATAGCGCCGCATGAGGAGCCACCGGAGCCGCTGCCGATGCCCGCACCATTCCAGACTGAACTGGCAGTAACCGTGCCGCCACTGATGGTGATAGCGCCGCATGAAGAGCCATTGTAACCGCTGCCAATGCCAGCGCCAAATTGACCAGAACTGGCATAAACCGTGCCGCCACTGATGGTGATAGCGCCACAGGTAGCTTCCCCACCGCTACCGATGCCGGCTGCAAAAATACCGCCGGTGGCAGTGAGAGTGCCTGTGCCATTAATGGTGAGCGTTTTGCCTATGGGGCCTGCCTGAATGCCTGGATAATAATAATAGAATCCCTTAACAGTATTGGTGCCTGTAATGGTGATGGTGGCATTGCCATCACAGGTAAGGCCTGCCCAATCGTAATGATAGTCGTTTACACCTGTGCTATTGATTGTGACATCTTTCAGCTCTACATTGGCACCAGCGGCGATGCTAATCTTGTAGTTGCCAGCGAGAGTACCTGTAAGCACATCGCCATTCTGGGCTATGTAATCGGCTGTAAGCGATGCCAGATTAATGGCAGGATCAACCGTTAGCGTGTATTGGGCTGTGTTTGTTTCGTAAGCATAGGTTTCGGTTTCAGTGGTGGTGGCTTTGATGTTAGCTGTACCTACCCCTTTAATTGTTACCTCGCCAGTTGTGGCATCAACTTCTGCCACTGTCGTATTATCCGATGTGTAAGTTACCACGCCATCGCCCTCGGTTGTTAGGGCGTTGGTAAACTTGGGATCGTTAATATACTTGGGCACGCTGGCAGTAGCAAAACTGATACTACCATCTTTCTTGGTGACTGTTACCTCCACCGTGGTGGTGTTTTCGCTGAAGATTTCGGTGCGGTAGTAGTCGTCCTCGCCTTGGGCCTTGATGGTGATGTGGGCGGTGCCGGGGCTGACGGCGGTGATGAGGCCGGTGGCGTCGACGGTGGCCACGGCGGGGTTATCGGATGAGTAGAGCAACACTACATGAGCCTGTGTAGAAGCCTGTATGGGCTTGCTCTCACCTACTTTCAGCGTTAACTGGGCTCTTAATACCTGCAAGGCAGGGGTAATGGGATTGTCGAGCATGTCGAACAGCTCGCCGCAACTGGTCATCATCAGGGGCAACGTGAGCATCATGCCCCACCCCAAAATCTGTCGGATAATACGTTTCATGTTGAAATTTAGTAATATCTTAATAAGTTAATTAATTTTGCCTGCAAATTTACGAAATAGTTGATAATCAGCCAAATAAAATCGGGAAAAAGTTTGGTAGTCTGGCAATTTTTTTGTATCTTTGCAATGGTAATAATACCACAAAACACATTTAATAAAAACACACAATTATGGCAACAAACGAAATTAAGTTGGGCATCAACTTGCGCCAGAACAAGAATGCCCGCAACTCGGGGTACGGTAAGTACTATCCCGAAATCGACACGCAGACCACTCTCTCGCTGCGAGGCTTTGCCAAGCACATGAGTGATCATGGTTCAATCTATTCGCTCGACATCATCGAGGGCGTGTTGAAGAAAATCACCCAGTGCCTGCCCGAACTCATCAGTCAGGGCGTGCCAGTACGCATGGAGCCCCTGGGCACATTCCTGCCCACCTGCGATGTAGAGAAGCCCATCCTGAACATCGCCGCTATGGAGAATGCCGATCCTAACGAGGTGGTGAAGGGCGTGCACATCCGATTTCTGCCCTACGGTGTGGAGGACGACAACATCACCTCGCGCCGATTCAAGCAGGAATTCTGCTCGCTCGAGTTCCGCAACATTGTGGATACGGTTAAGGTTACCGTGGATGGCAAGGAGAAGAAGGTTACCACGCTGAAGCCTATCGCCACGGCCATAGCCGAGTATAAGTCGGGGCACGAGGCCAGCGCGCCTTCAACCGGCGGTGGTAACACCGGCGGCAATACCGGTGGCGGCAGCAGCCATGAGCCTATCGGTGATTAAAAAAAAAAGAAGGCCGGGAGCTTAATAGCTCTCGGCCTTCGGAAATAAATACTTAAACAATTAGAAGAACAGGTAGCGGTTGTCTACCACACCAGCCTTCTGATACAATTCCTGCATGAAGATGCGAGCAGCCTGAGTGGCCTGCATCTGGAGCTGAGCCTCGGTCTGAGCAGCGTCGAACTTAGCGCCGGCGCGGTTGCTCTTCTTAACTACCTTGAACAGGTAAGCACCACCGTTACCCTTAACCACGTGCTTGCTGAACTCGCCAGCCTTAGCAGCTGCAACGGCACCAGCCAGAGCGGGCTCTGAAGCACCTGTGGCCTGTACGAATACAGGAGCCGAGAATGTGATCTGGTTAACTGAGTCGATGCGAGCACCCTTAGCCTTAGCAGCAGCCAGGTCGTTAACACCGGCCAGCTTAGCCTTGATCTGCTCGAACTTCTTATCGCGGATAACCTCGGCCTTAAGAACCTCCTTCAGGCTGCTCATGTCGCGGTAGCCTACAGGGTTGATCTTAGTGAGGGCTACAACCAGCAGGTGATCGTTGTTACCGCACTCGTACAGTGGGCTAACCTCGCCTGGCTTAGCGTCGAAGATCCACTTCATAGTCTCACGGGTAGAACGCAGGTTGGCTACGTTGTGCTCGTAGTTGAACAGATCCTGACGTGGAGTAACCTTGAAGCCGAACTTAGCAGCGTTCTTCTCCATATCCTCGATAGTCTTGTTCTCGCTTACAAACTGGCTGAACTTGTTGTAAGCCTCAGAGTATGTCTGCTTAGAGAAATCGATAGTGTGCTTGATAACAGCTGCATCGTACTTGTCAACCATAGCCTTGCGAGCGGTAACCTGCAGGATGATGTTGCCCTGAGTAAACTCGAGGTTCTTAACATCGTTTACAGCCAGGTTGTTGATAGCTGCGAGGTAGGTCTTCGACTCCTCGTCGATAGAGCTGCTGTTCTCGTACATAGCTGATGTGAGCCACTGCTTGGTGCCTGGCTGACCGTACTTCTGAGCCAGCTGCTCGAAATCAGCACCAGCCTTCAGAGCTGTGTAGATGCTGTCGGCAGTCTTCTTAGCGGCCTCTACGGTAGCACCGCCAACCTGAATCTGGCGATACTCGATAGAGTCAGGAGCCTGAGTCTTGGCAATCAGCTTAACAACGTTGAGAGTGTTATCGAAAGCGGTCTCGAATACAGCTGAAGTCTGACCTACAGCCATTGAATCGAGCTTAGCAGCGATGTCTGATGGATAAGCGCGCTTGGTAGCAGCCATGCCAGTGTAGGCAAACTGCGACTGGGCCTTGCGAGCCACCTCGGCAGCGTTAGCACCGCTCTGCAGCTTCTGGGCTGCGTCGGTCATAGTCTTCATCAGCTCCTTGCGGTCGGCTGCTGAAGCTACTACCTGGAAATCAACATACTTAATATCGCGGCTCTCAACGTCCTGCTTAAACATCTCCTTCTCCTCGTCGTACTTAGCCTTCAGGTCCTTGTCGTCAACCTTTACATCGTTGTCGTTGATTGAAGAGTAAGCGATAGAAGCCAGCTGGATGTCGCTCTCGGTGTTCTGACCCTCGAAAGCCATCTTAGCTGAGATGGGGTTAGAGAGCAAGCAGTTGCTGAGCAGAGCCTGGTACTTCTGAGCCAGGGTGTTGGTGCGCAGCTGCTTCTCGATGAACTGCCAGTACTTGTAGATGGTCTGGTAGCTCTCAGCCAGCTGAGGATTTGAGCCTGCCTTCTTGTAATCGTCCAGGAACTTGGTGAGCATGGTAACGTCGAAACGACCAGTCTGCTGGTTTACGAATGGGCTCTGCATCAACATGGGGTTTGTACCCTCCTTCATGATGTTCTGCAGCTCCTCGTCGGTAACTGTCAAACCAAGCTTCTCTGCCTCGTTGGCAATGATCTGCTCGTTAACGTACTGACTCCAAACCTGATCCTTAATCTGGTTCAGCTCCTCCTCAGAGAAGTTCTCGCGGTTCTGAGTAATCTTCAGAACGTCCTGATACTCATCAACCAGGGCCTGGAAGTCCTGAACATTGATTTTGTTTCCTAACACTTCGCCAATCTGCTGTCGCTGCTGGTTCTTGGTTGCTTCGCAAGAACGGAAAGCTTCCTCAGCAATGAAGGCGAAAAGGCCTAAGCCGATAATGCAAACGAGGGCTACGCCTCTTTTACGGATTTTTCCTAATGCTGCCATAATGTATTTAAATTTTTAATTATTATTCATAAAACGGGTGCAAAATTAATAAATTTGTTCGAAACGACCTAATTTTTTCGTATAAATTTTGGCTATTCGGTCATGTTTAATCGCACCAATTCGATTTTTGTTGCCGTATTCTTGATGATTTTAAACTCGTAGCGGCCCATTTTTACTACCTCGTTCAGTTTTGGGAACGACTGATACTCGTGCAGAATCAGGCCTCCAAGGGTCATGTATTCATCGCTTTCGGGCAGGTCGAGATCAAACATCTCGTTAATCTTGGCTATCTCCAGTCGGGCTGATAGCATGTATTCGTGGTCGCTCAGTTGTTTGGCCACGTGGTTAGTATTGTCGTGCTCGTCTTCAATCTCGCCTGTAATCTCCTCCATGATATCCTCGAGCGATACCAGTCCGCTGGTGCCGCCAAACTCATCTACCACCACGGCCAGCGAGCGTTTCTGCTGCATCAGCTGGGTCATCAGCTTCGATGCCAGCATGGTCTCGGGTACGAAAGAAATCTCACGTACCAATTGGCAATTTACAATGGACGATTGATAATTGTTTTTGTCCAGTCGGAACATGTCGCTGGAGTGTACATAACCGATGATATGGTCGATATCCTCGTGATACACCAGAATCTTTGAGTGGCCGCTCTCGATAAACACCTGTCGCAGCTGTTCGATGGTGTCGGTATCCTCTACCGCATCAATCTCGGTACGGGGCACCATACAGTCGCGAATCTTGGTCTCCGAGAAGTCGAGCGCATTCTGGAAAATCTTTACTTCTTCCTCGATTTCATCGTCATTATCGGCGTTATCGATACTGGTCTGAACCAGGTAGTCGAGGTCTACTTTCGTAAACTCCTTTTCCTCGCCGGCACTCTTCATGCGGATGCCTATCAGGCGCAACAGTCCCTTCGACAGCAGCGTGGCAAAGCGCGATATGGGGTAAAGCACCACATAGCATATCCACGCAGGCACGGCAAACACCGTGAGCAATGTGTTAGGATTGTTCTTAAAGATAGATTTGGGCAGGAACTCGCCTGTAAACAGCACTACCAGTGTGGATAGCAGCGTATCGGCCGTAACCCTCACCCCGTCGCTTAGTGGCGCAAACAGTGTGGCGTCGAACAGCTGGGCAAACAGGATGCCGTAGATTACCAGTGCGATGTTGTTGCCCACCAGCATGGTTGACACAAAGTTGTTTGGATGCTGGTAGAACACATGGATGATGCGCTGCGAAAAACGGTTCTTTTCGCGATCCATCTCGGCACGCAGGCGGTTGGACGAAATAAAGGCTATCTCCATACCCGAAAAGAAGGCCGAGAACAGCATCGAAACCAGTAGCCAGATAATCGTTGTAGTCATATCATCCGTTTTTTCTATGTTTCTGCAGCTGTGGGCGCAGCGATGGCTGTACCTGTGCGGTATCGGGCTGGGCGCCTGGTTTCTGCGTGGTGGTATCGTTCTGCTCGCCGGTCATATCCTCGCGCTGGAACGATCCCTTCGAGTTGCTGACGGTATAGTGCGTCATATGCTCGTCCGACAGGAAATAGGTGCCCTCCATGCTGCGTTCGGGGGTGGTAACCTTCGAGTATACGTTCGAGTACAGTTCGTGGCGCATACCGTCCCAAAACAGCTCCTCGCTCTCGAACAGCAGGCCGTTAATGTTACGTATGCGTACGCGACCGCGCAGATGCCACAGCTTCTTCTGATCGTAATACTTGGCTGAGTCGGCCTGGATATAGGCTTCTACGTGGAATTTCTCGTCGAACTGCTCGAAGAAAACACCCTTTTCGAACAGCCAGTACGAGGGATTCTTAACCACGTTCACATCCCAGCGCTCGGTTACAATCTTGTATTTGATCACGCCGCTGTCGCTAATCAGCGTATTAACGCCATACGACGTCATCACCGACACCGAATCGCGGTCGTGTATAGCAGCTGCCGTGTGCTCGTGCACCTCGGTACAGCCGCCTAGAATCATTGCTGCAAACGCGGCTACGGCTATTATTCTACCTTCCACTTTGCAAACCATCTCTCGTTGAATGTCAGACCGATGTTCAGGCGGAACATCGTTTCCTTAATCATATTATCAGCCGAACGGTTTACAACCTGTCCGCTGATATTCAGATACGAACGGCCATTGTAGCCGTTCATGATGGGAATACCGAAACCAATGCTGGCCGAGAGCTCTTTGGGGCCCTCTTTACCGTTAATATAATAATAAGGTGTGGCCATACCTACACCCGCACGATAGCGCACGCGCTGCAGGAACTTACGACCCATGGGGCGTGGTGTCCACTCGGCACCCAGGTTAAAGCGGTAACTATCCTTGAGCAATCCCGACTTCATGGTATAGGTCTTGGCCTGTGAGTCGAACGAAGGATAATCTACGCTACCCCACTTCTGCATGGTAAAGTCGGCACCCATACGGAACTGCTGTCCGTGGTTGTAAGCCAAACCAAAACCAAAACTGGTAGGAATGCTCAG
>JAEEGH010031484.1_pt1 | contig 10248 bp, 7 predicted proteins | sample 9134181 | NCBI WGS metagenome assembly JAEEGH01 (sample SAMN16246544, study PRJNA631951) | gut metagenome | biome: gut microbiome; feature: rumen; material: DP-attached | host: Bos | place: Iran: Karaj | collected 2018-10 | reverse complement strand
TCTGAAATAGGCTTGTAGTCTGCATTTTCCTGGATTCCAATATATGCGGGGCGAATGATCTTGTCGACATTTATAAGCTCTTCCATTCTGTGTGCACTCCATCCGACAATTCTCGCGATTGCAAACATCGGTGTATATAATTCCAGAGGAAGTTCCAACATGCTGTAAACAAATCCGCTGTAGAAGTCCACATTCGCACTTACGCCTTTATATATTTTTCTTTCCTCTCCTATTATTTCCGGAGCAAGTCTTTCGATCATGGAATAGAGTTCATACTCAGGCATGCGATGTTTTGACACTGCAAGTTTTTCAACATACTGCTTGAAGATAAGTGCTCTGGGATCAGATACTGAATAGATAGCATGTCCGAATCCGTAGATGAGTCCTGCTTTATCGAATGCTTCTTTATGAAGTATCTTTTTAAGGTATTCTCTTACTTCATCTTCATCTTTATGATCGTGAACATTTTTCCATATGTCATGGAACATCTTCACAACTTTTATATTTGCACCACCGTGCTTGGGACCCTTGAGCGAACCCAGTGCAGCAGCCATTACGGAATATGTGTCAGTTCCGGAAGATGATATTACGTGTGTAGTGAAAGTAGAGTTATTTCCTCCGCCGTGATCCATATGAAGAACAAGAGCGATATCAAGAACCTGTGCTTCAAGTTCCGTATACTTCATATCCGGTCTTAACATTCGAAGAATGTTTTCCGCAGTGGAAAGTACGGGATCCGGTCTGTGAATGTAGAAGCTCTTATCCTTGTAATAATGATTGTATGCGTGATAACCATATACGCTCAGCATGGGAAATACGGATATGAGCATAAGGCACTGACGCATGACATTATCCAGTGATGTATCATCGGAATTCTTATCATACGCATAAAGAGTCAGAACACTCCTTGCCAGGGTATTCATCATATCCTTGCTGGGTGCCTTCATGATGACATCACGGACAAAGTTCTTGGGTAATGATCTTGAATCCGCAAGGACCTCTTTGAAATTCTTCAATTCTTCTTCTGTGGGAAGTTTTCCGTAGAGAATAAGATATGCTGTCTCTTCAAATCCGAATCTGTTTTCATTTACAAAACCCGAAGTAAGATCCCTGACATCTATTCCGCGGTAATACAGACGACCGGCGACGGGAATGCTCTCACCGTTCTTCTCTTCTTTTGCGATGATGGTAGATATTCTTGTAAGCCCTGCCCTTACACCGTTTCCGTTTACGTCACGCAGGCCCTTCTTAACATCATATTGTGAAAATAATTCGGGGGCGATCCTTGAATTGTCCCTGCAAACATCCGCAAGTGCACGGATCTCGGGGGTGGGTTCCATTTTAAAGCTCATTTTAACCTCCTTGCATTCGTGTATTGTTTCGGTTTATTTTCCATCTTTTCCATTCTAACAAAAAAATACGTGTGAGTCAGCAGAACCGTCCCTATGTTTCAAAAAAAATCCCTCCGCGGAAAGCGGAGGGATCTGTATATGTGGTATGGGGTTGGTTTATTTAAAGAAGGAAATTGCTTCAACAAGCTTCTCGGAATTGCTTCTGGTAGAGTCAGAGTTAGCTGCGATCTCTTCAACGGAAGCTGCAATGCCGGTTACAGATGCGCTGACTTCCTGGTTGGAAGCTGCGTTTTCTTCGGAAATCGCACTCAGTGACTGAACCGCATCGGTAATGATCTCCTGGATCTTTTCAAGTTCGCCGACATCATTGGATACGTTGCGGATATGATCCAGTGAAGATTCGATCTCTCTTCCGAGAATCTCAAATTTAGACTGGGTGTCACGGATGTAACTCTGTTCTTCTTTAATGAGATCTGCAACATTACCGGAAAGTTCAACACTTGCTTCGGAATTCTTAACGATCTCATCAACAATGCTTCTGATCTCGCTGGCAGATTTGCTGGACTGATCCGAAAGGCTTCCGATCTCTGTAGCCACGACTGCAAATCCTCTTCCTGCTTCTCCGGCTCTTGCCGCCTCAATTGAAGCATTCAGTGCAAGGAGATTGGTCTGGCTTGCAATGGAAGTGATCATATCGACTGCTTCCTTTATCTTCTGAACTGCATCGTTTGTAGAAGAAATCTGTTTTGTAATGCTGTCCACAGCTTCAACGGTCTGGACTGAGGAATCGGATACCTTGCTGATGTATTCGCTTGCATCATCGTTTGCATTCTTTATGTTATCCGAAGAAGCAGCAAGTGCATCTGAGATCTCGGAAAGAACGGATACGGTATCGCTCATGTTTCCGACCTGTCTGCTGATCTCCTGAACGTTCTCCGCCATTTCGGTAGCACCGTTTGCAAGATCCTCCATGGTACCTGAGATCTGATTAGCATTGATTGAAGAGGTCTCGGAAAGATTGGTGACATTGTTGGCATCATTATGAAGGTCTGAGCTGACCTGCTTGATGTTGCCGAGGATTTCACTGAGCTTATCTCTTAAACTAACGGATGCGTGGATAAGTTCCTGGGTCTCTGTGATATTGGATACGGAATCATTTTTTACATTAAGGTCACCGTCTGCGATCTGAGCGATAACATTAACACTGTTTTTAATGGGAGCTGCGATCTTCTTGGCAAGATATAATACAATGCAAACAAATATCGCAAGAAGGATGATTGCCATGAGGATGACTACGTTAACGAACTTGTTGATGGTGGCATTAACCTTTTCACAGGTAATTCCCGCAAACGCCATACCTACAACTTTGTTATCGGCATCTCTCATGGGAGTGTAATATACATAATAATCAATTCCGTTTATAACAACGTCGTCGGAATAGAAATCATTTCCCTTATTGATAACCTCGGCAATGACCGCATCGGAAGCCTTGGTTCCTTCAATTCTCTTTCCATCGGAACCGACTATGGATGTGGAGAATCTTGTATCGCCTCTGAATATTGTAAGATCCACACCGGAGTTCTTCAGATGGTCAACATACTCTGTTTCGTATGTCATCCATCCGTCTTCAAGAGTCTCGGGATGCTCGAGATCATAGGAATAATCCTTTTCAAGATCCGCCGCAGAAACCTGAAGTGTAGTCTTGGTCTGGTCCTCAAGGCTTGACTTCATGTATTTGATACAGAAGATGGTGAGTGCGACGACAGATACAACAAGCGGTAAAAGTGATACCAGCATGAGCATCTTGTACATAGTGAACTTAGATTTCTTCATAAAATAAACCTCCCACTTATAATTTTTTGCCTCAAAAGAAATGATCCTAAAAAGATAGGAACATTTTATATATAATACCACATTTTCCGCATAAATGCTGTATTTATGCGCTAATAATCGCATTTTTGCTCTATTATATGAAGAAAACACCCTGAAAACATAAATAATTATATGTGTTTCAAATATTTTTTAATGTTTATCGTTAATTTTTTGTTGACAAAGAATATTTAGGGTGATATATTACGATCATCAGCTGATCGATTTATTTTTTTGTATCAACCAAACACATAAAAAATTCATTTCTTTTACGGAGGGAAATAAAAATGAATGAAGCAATCAAACTCGACAGGATCAAAAACAGTTGTAAGGCAGGAAAGATAGTCACCCTGATCTTCACCATCTTCGCCATCGTCGGATGTGTCCTCTCACTTATCGGAGGAATTGCAATCCTCAGTTCCGGAGAAAAATTCGACAATATGATGATAGAAGCTAAGGATGAAGGATATGTATCCGCAAACGTTAACATCGGAACAGCAAGAGTGTTCGGTATCGATATCACAGATCCCGAAAATTTCGAAACCGATCTTCCCGCTGTGCAGGAAGCACTTAACAACCACCCCTACAGCACCATGTACGGAATGCTCTGCATCGTGATCAGTTTCTTATGTGCGGGACTGGCTGTTCTTCTCAAACTCCTGGAATCCGTATTTACACTCATCGAAAGAGAGGGCTCTCCTTTTACCGAAAAGGTCGTAAAAAGAGTACTTATCGCTATGATAATCTTCTCAGTGATCATGTTTCTCGGAAGCGGACTGGGAGCAGGACTCATCTGCGGAATACTTACCTGGGTCGTTTACACTGTCCTAGACTACGGCAAGACCCTTCAGGACCAGTACAACGAGACACTGTAAGGAGGGATGAATATGGGCAAGATAATCTTAAGACTCGACCGCGTTATGGCGGACAGAAAAATGAGTTTGAACGAACTCTCCGAACGTGTCGGAGTATCGAATGTAAATCTATCCAAGATAAAAACTGGCAAGATCAGTGCTATACGCTTCTCTACTCTTGAAGCCATATGTGATTCCCTGAACTGCCAGCCCGGAGATATCTTAGAATACGATCCCAATGCAGAACAGGAAGATAATGAATGACAATACCCGCACAGTAATGTAAACTATGCTGTGCGGGTATTCTTATGAGAAAAAGGAGAATAAAATGAGTGAACAGAACGAACAAAATGAATTGAACGAAAAGAAAGGCTTTATCGGTAAGATCTACAACGACAATATCAAATGGCATGATATCGGGATAATAACCGTTGTCATCGCATACATCATCCTGATCGCAAGCAGCATAGCCGGAGCAATTATATGTCTGCCTCTCAACGGTCCTGTGCAGTCCGATGAAACGGGTTTCTGGTACATTTTTTATGCCTATTTCAGCAACATCGGAGCATGGGTTGTCATACCGCTCTATTGTTTTATAGTTAAGAAAAACCGTTATATCAATTCGGCATTCGGACGCAAACGTGCAGGAAACACCGTCAAAATGCTGCTGATCGGTTTTCTGGCCGGATTTGCTACAAATACAGCATGCATCATAGGAGCATTTTTACACGGAGATATCCATCTGTATTTTGACAGTTTTGCCCCCATAAAGCTCCTGATCCTGTTTATAGCGGTATTTGTCCAGTCATCCGCTGAAGAGATCCTCTGCAGGGGATTCATGTACGAAAGATTCCGTAAGGCTTACAGATGTCCCTGGGTTGCGATCATACTCAATGCGGTGATCTTCTCCTGCCTTCATCTCGGAAATCCCGGCGTAACGCCTCTTGCACTTGCAAATATCGTTGTCGCAGGATTGTTCTTCTCACTGATGGTATATTATACGGACAGCATCTGGTGTGCATTTGCATGTCATACCGCCTGGAACTTCAACCAGAACATAATCTTCGGACTTCCCAACAGCGGTATGGTCTCTCCCTATTCCCTCATGCGTCTCGATGCATCCACGGCATCCGACAGTTTCGCATACAACGTGGGATTCGGAGTTGAAGGAACCTGGCTTGCAACACTGATCCTTGCAGCGTGCTGCATAGTTATGATCGTTGTATTCGAAAAGAAGAAAAAGAACGCGTAAGAATTCCGTAAAAAAGCGGGTCCCACAGGACCCGCTTTTAATGTGCGAAAAATATTATCAGAAATTATCCTCGTGAACCTCGAAGAAGCTCTGGGGATGCTTACAAACGGGGCAGACCTCGGGAGCTTCGGTTCCAACTACTACATGTCCGCAGTTACGGCACTCCCACATGGTAACACCGCTCTTCTTGAACACTTCCATAGCCTTAACGTTCTGAAGGAGCTTGCGATAACGCTCTTCGTGCATCTTCTCGATGGCAGCAACACCACGGAACTGCTCTGCAAGATCATGGAAGCCTTCCTCGTCGGCTTCTTTTGCCATGCGCTCATACATATCGGTCCACTCATGATTCTCACCTTCAGCTGCCGCTAAGAGGTTCTCCTCAGTGGTTCCGATTCCGCCGAGAGCCTTGAACCAGAGCTTAGCGTGCTCTTTTTCATTCTCTGCAGTTTTAAGGAACAGTGCCGCTATCTGCTCATATCCGTTCTTCTTTGCTACGGATGCAAAATAAGTATACTTATTTCTTGCCTGAGACTCTCCTGCGAATGCATCGCGAAGGTTCTGCTCGGTCTTGGTTCCGGCATAAGGATTCTTGCTGTCTGTGGTCTTCTCCATCTTCTCGAAATCGGATGCGGGATGCTTGCACCTGGGGCAGGTGAAATCCTCGGGAAGTTCCTCTCCCTCATACTCATATCCGCAAACCTTACATTTCCAAACTGTGTTAGCCATATGTACCTCCTCTGAATAATTGTTATTACCCTAAAAACTTACCTTTCAATTATAACTTACGTGCCTTCCGTTTACCATCAAATCTTTACTCATAACAGCACGGAAAGTGTCTTGCAAAAAGCCAGATAGGCTCTTATAAATCCCGGATGGTGCTCCGCAACATAATCCGTATCTTCCGCAAGTGCCGCAGCTTCAAGATCCCTTGCGGCCTCAAAGAGATCCAGCTTTCCTATGGTCTTGGAGGAACTCTTCATGGAATGCACCAGAGTCTTATATTCCTTCATATCGCCTGCGGCGAAAAATCCTTCAAGATCCGTGGACTTCTTATCTGAGGAGGATACGTATTCCTCAAGAAGTTCTCTGTAAAAAGCCTTGTCACCTGCGCAATACCTTAATGCCGCATCTGTATCCAGTCCAATATCATTCAGTGTTTCGATGAGTACTGTGATATCTATTCCCGACGCATCATCGTCACCGAAGTAAAGTTCACCGTCTTCATCCGGTCCGAATTCAAGAATATCAGTCTCTCCGGGTCCGAATTCCGGCACATCTCCTTCATCGGGTGCAAATTCAAGAATCTCATCATCTCCGCCCTGTCCGAAGCATCCCTTATCTCCAGACGGTTCAAACTCAAGAATCTCTCTCACGTCTTTCTCTGAAATCTCTCTGCTGCCGGTCTTAATTCTTTCCGGTGAAGTTTTTCTTTTATCTGTTTTGCCTGCTGTGTTTTCCTCTGCACTCAGGATTCTCTTTTCGGTCATATCTGAAGGCAGATACTTCCAAAGTTTGGCTTCAAGATCTTCGATCTCAATGGGTTTTGAAAGATAATCATCAAATCCCGCATTAAGATAAGTTTCCTTTGCACCCACAACAGCATTTGCGGTAAGGGCCACAACTACTGTTCCTTCAGGAATAAGCTTTTCTTCCTTCAAGTGTTCCAGTGTTTCTATGCCATCCATCTTGGGCATCATGTGATCCAGGAAAACAATATTGTAGAACTTTTTCCTGATCTTGCCGATGGCTTCTTCTCCTGAGAATGCAAAATCCGGAACAATGCCATTCTGTTTCATCAGGTTCTTGGCAACCTTACAGTTCATTTCATTGTCATCCACCACAAGAACGCTTGCGGCGGGAGCATAGAGATATTCTCTGCTGCTTTCCTGTTTGCGGGCTCTTTCAAAACGTTCATTTAATTTTCCGATGGGTTCGTCATTTACGATCTCCTGTACGATCCTGAAGGAAAAGCTTGAACCCACACCATACTCACTGCTGACCTTAAGTTCACTGCCCATCATCTCAAGGAGCTTAGTTACGATAGCCATTCCAAGACCCGTTCCCTCAATACCGCGGTTTCTCTTTTCATCAAGGCGTCCGAAGGATTCAAAGAGTTTATCCATGTCCTCGGCTCTTATTCCTATTCCGGTATCGGAAACATCCACATCCAGAGTGATCTTCTTACCATCACGTGCAAATTCTTTTATTGAAAGGGATATGCATCCTTCTTCCGTATATTTTACTGCATTGGTAAGGAGATTGATGATCACCTGACTTACACGCAGATCGTCTCCGAAAAGTGTTACCGGAAGTGTTTCATCTACATCCACATTGAAATCAAGGGATTTAGCCTTTGCTCTTGCAGCAACGGAATTGATCAGATTATTCAACACCGAAGGAAAATCATATTCAGCAGGAATGATCTCCATCTTGCCGTCTTCAATCTTGGAAAAATCAAGGATACTGTTGATAAGGACCAGAAGCGTCTTTCCGGCTTTTTTGATATTGGAAGAATATTCCGTTATTTCTTTGTCCCTGGATTTGTGAAGGATCATCTCATTCATTCCAAGGACAGCATTTATGGGAGTTCTGATCTCATGAGACATCTGGGCAAGGAAATGGCTCTTTGCCTGATTTGCAAGTCTCTCGCTTTCTGCCATCTGAAGGCTTTCCTGTTCACGAAGAGTTTTTTCCTGAATGCTTTTTTTCAGATAATCCAGGACGGACGCGAATCCGAACAGGGCCATACACCTGGGGACCACATAGAACAGTACAAGACTTACAACATCGTCATTGATGGAAAAAGAATTCGAAAGAAGTTTCGCAGCTTCATTTTCCGTGGTACTTACAGTAAGGATAAGCATGTTCGAATCACACAGACCATACTTAAAACCAAAAACCACGGACACTAAAAATCCTATACATGTCAGGATGAAAGTATACGTAACATATTTATTTTCATTATAGAGGATCGCACATACCATGGGGAACAGCATGAACAAAGTACCATGATAGGCAACTTCCACATTTGCGAAGGTGATCATGCCTACCAGAAGAGAGATCATAAGGTAATTTGCCACTATCTTGTCAAAACCGATAATGTACTTTACCAGATAACCTGCAATGGCAAATGAAGTGATTCCGATGAAAGTATGATCCATGATGCTCTGGTCGAGTATGAATATATGAACGACATTAAGCACCCATGCTATGATCATAACGATCCAGGTTACGCGCATACATCTGAGACAATACGCATTAGCTTTTTTATAATCTTCCAAACGTTCCATTATGCCCCCTCATGGCCTTTACCACACTTCTCCGTGCTCTCCGCCGGAGTTTTCGCCGTCATTTCCGAAGCCGTAATAATCTTCGTAGAACTGTCTGTCATCCGCTCTTTCACCCTGGTTTTCATCCAGCTGTTCCTGAATGTGTTCCATGATCTCATGTTCATTCATGGTATCATCGGGAGTTATTTCCTGAACATCTTCACTGCCGTCATCTCCATCGTCCGGTTCATCCTCCGGTTCTTCTTCGGCAGGCTCCTGCTCTTCAGTCTGTTCCGCCATTTCAAGGAGCTCGTCTATCTCATCCTTTAATTTCTGAGCCGCTTCGTCATGCCCGTCTTCATCATCTTCATGTGCACACCCGTCGGCAATAAGAACTTCCCTTGCTTCCTTAAGGATCTTCTCTACCTTTCTCGAAGTGGCATTCGTCATGTTTAAACTGCAGCTTAAATAGAACATGTCCCACTCGTCCTCGGTGATCTCACTCAACATTGCAAGAGCAAGGTTCACCTTCACGGGACATTCTTTTCCGTAAGGGATATCACACTCTATGGCCTTCAGATATGCATCCTTAGCTTCGTCATATTCTTCTTCGTCGAAATAGTAATTTCCCAGGTTATACCAAACGATGTATTCATCAGGCAGTCCCAGTTTTATCAGAAGTTCCGCTATCTCGGGATGGTATTTTCCGTTACGGGCTTCGTTCACGTAATAAGCATTAAGTCCCCATCTTCCGACGAAAAAAAGAGCGGCAAGAAGCGTTACGATCCATGTAAGAAGGATCGCATACCATGCAGGCCTTGATATTCTTATCTTATTTTTTTTCTTTTTCTTTCCTGACATGCTTTCTGCGTGCTCCAACACCTGCCCTTATACTCATGAACAGCTCAAGTGCAATGAGCCCTGCAAGATAAGGGGTGTATTTAAAAAATGTATCCTCATAGTAGGTATAATCACTGTTGGTCTCGGTAACCGTACCGCTCAGAGCCTTTATTTCATCCAGGCAGTCTTCAAGGATAGTCATAAGGCCTTTGTCTGTTCTGTGAACATACTCAACTCCCAGATCATCTGCAATCTTCTCCAGATTATCCTGATCTATATAGCTGAGAGCTATGTCATAAGTATCGGAAGAACGCACGTTAAATCCGTTTTCATCGACCATCTCACCACCCTTACTTGAGCCGTATCCGATGACCGCACCGCCGTCCACAAGACACTCCAGAGCTTCATAACTATAGGGTTCTTTATTGGAACTGGTATCCTCTCCGTCCGACAGGAAAAACACAATGGTCTGTCTGTTTTCTTTTCTGTCGGAGGAAATGAGCATGTTCTCAAGATCATAGTAGGGTACGTCCATGCGGCTTCCGGTAACGTAGTACTTATCGGGAGTCTGAATGTTCTTAAGAAATCTCAGTACAGTGTCCGCATCCTGGGTAAAGGGTGCCGCCACTTCGGAACTGTTTCTGAAGGTTATCAGTCCGAAATTGGCTCCTTCCAGCTCCTCCATTATCTTCTCTATATCTTCCTTAGCTGCGGCAAACCTGGTGGAATCGGGACCGTCCGTAGCCCACATGCTGAGGGGTGGATCAAGTACAAATAGCACGTCAATAGAACAAAGCAGAACATCCGTA
>JAEEGH010031483.1_pt1 | contig 10248 bp, 8 predicted proteins | sample 9134181 | NCBI WGS metagenome assembly JAEEGH01 (sample SAMN16246544, study PRJNA631951) | gut metagenome | biome: gut microbiome; feature: rumen; material: DP-attached | host: Bos | place: Iran: Karaj | collected 2018-10 | reverse complement strand
AGGTGAGGAAAAAGAAAGGCAGCACGATCATGTAGATGACCTGCGTCGAGAATCTTTTCGTCAGTCTTAAAACCGAGCTCATTTCTGCCTTTTTTATCCCGGATAATGGTGGGACGAAACCCGAACCGTCCGAATTTCGTCCCAAAAATAAGCGGTTTTTCCCGCCAAAACAAGTTTTCGCGGCTTTTTTATCCCTAAACCTCCGCTTTCTTTTCCGGCCTGCCCGGTATGGGGTAATTTTGCGCCAGATCAAACTAAAACAGCTATGAAACATTTTCTTTCTTATTTCGAGGAAGTGACGCTGTCCAAGTGGGAGCGTCCCGCGCTCAGTGATTATAAAGGGAGCGACTATACCTACGCGCAGGTCGCCGCACGGATCAAGACAATTCATATTGCATATAAAAACTTAAACTTGAACCCTGGCGACAAAGTCGCCTTTTGCGGTCAGAATTCCGCCCGGTGGGCGATGGCATTTCTTGCCACTACTTCCTACCATGCGGTCACGGTCCCTATACTATACGACTTCACTCCTGACGCTGTGCAGCGTCTTACCGACCATTCTGAAAGTGTGGTCCTGTTTACGGACGAGCGGGTGTTCTCCCATCTGAACCCCCTCGAGGCGACGCATCTGAAAGCCGTCGTCAGCCTGAACAACTACACCTGTCTCTGGGCCCGTGAGCCCCGTTTCGCCCAAGCCTTCACAGATGCCGAGGCGGAATTCTGCCGCTTATTTCCCGACGGACTTCCCAAGAGCGAAGTCCGGTACGAAGGGTCGCTGGACGAGCTGGCCATCATCAACTACACCTCCGGCACGACCGGCAACCCGAAAGGCGTGATGCTGACCGGGCGGAGCCTGAGCGCCAACGTCAATTATGCGATGGAGGCCATCCGCGTCACCCCCGAAGACAGTTCGCTCTCGATGCTGCCGATGGCCCACATGTTCGGCCTGACCTTCGAGTTCCTTTATCCCCTCTGCGGGGGAAGCCACGTCTTCTTCCTGGGCAAGACGCCCAGCCCCTCCACGCTGATGGCCGCCTTCGCGGACGTCAGGCCCTACATCCTGATCACCGTCCCCCTGGTGATGGAAAAGATCATCAAGGGCAAGATCCTGCCCGTGCTGGACAAGCCGGCCATGCGCGTGCTGACCCGCATTCCGGGCATCAGCCATCTGCTGTTCCGCGTCATGCGCGGCAAGCTGATGGAGGCCTTCGGCGGCAAGGTGCGCGAGATCCCGATGGGCGGCGCCGCGCTCAACCCGGCCGTAGAAGAGGTCCTGCGCAAGATGAAGATGCCGTACGCCGTCGGTTACGGCATGACCGAATGCGGCCCGCTGATTTCCTACAAGCCCTGGAACCATTTCCGTCCGGGCACTTGCGGCACGTCGCTGCCCGGCTACAACGAAGTCCGCATCGCATCCCCCGACCCGGAGCATATCGTCGGAGAGGTGCAGGTTCGGGGCGACGTCGTGATGCAGGGTTACTGCAAGAATGAAGAAGCGACCCGCGCCGCCTTCACCGAGGACGGCTGGCTCCGCACCGGCGACCTCGGCGTCATCGACAGCCGCGGCTGCATCAGCCTCAAGGGGCGCAGCAAGTGCATGATCCTCGGTTCCAACGGGCAGAACATCTATCCGGAGGAGATCGAGGCGGTGGCCAACAGCCTCCCGGAGGTCGGCGAATCCCTGGTCGTCTCCCGCGACGGCCGCATCGTCGCGCTGGTCGCCCTCGCCGACGGGGCCGGCTCGGTCTCGGCCGAGTCCCTGAAGAGCCGGATCAACAGCGCCCTTCCCGGCTATTGCCGCCTTTCGGGCCTGGAACTGATGAAAGAGGCCTTCGTGCACACGCCCAAGCACTCCATCAAGCGCTCGCTGTACACCGACCTGAATGCCTGACGGAAGGGGGCAGGGGGTATGATTTTTGCAGCAATTACGCTTATACTTAAACCTTATGTGGAGAAAATTCTGCGGATGGCTGCTGAAAGCTTTAGGATGGACGGCCGTCGAACCGCCGGTTGAAGAAGAGAAATGCATCATCCTGGGCGTGCCCCATACCTCGATCTGGGACTTTGCCATTTCCTACCTGTATTATACTTCCGTAGGCGGATTTGCCCGCTGCATGGTCAAGAAGAGCATGTTCTTCTTCCCCTTGGGCATCCTCATGCGTAAGCTGGGGGCGATCCCCGTGGACCGCAGCAACTCGACCGCCCTGCTGAAGAGCGTCATCGAAGAGATGGAGAAGCCGGGGCCCTTCCACCTGGCCCTGGCGCCGGAAGGCACCCGTAAGCCGGTCAAGCACTGGAAGACAGGCTTCCACCTGATTGCCCGCGAGGCCAATATCCCGGTCTATCTGGGCTATTTCGACTGGAAGACCAAGCGCGTCGGACGCGGCCGGAAGGTCGAGCTCACCGACGACGCCCGCGCCGACATGAAGCGCATCCAGCAAATGTACGAAGACATGCACCTCGTCGGGAAGCACCCCGACCAATACATAACGCACTGATGAGACATAAATTCCAGACTCTCACCGAAGTATTCAACTATTCCATTTCCAAGTTTGCCAAGCGCACGTCTTTCTGTTTTTCTGACGGAAGCGAACGATATACCTACCATGAATTCGGCGACCGCTGCCGGCATCTGTCCGAGCAGCTGGCCAATTTCGGCATCAACAGCGGTGACCGGATCGCAATCCTGTCGCAGAACATGCCCAACTGGCCGATCGCCTATTTTTCCGCCGTTGCGTTCGGGCGCATCGCGGTGCCGATGCTGACCGAGCTCACCCCCAACGAGGTCGGCAACATCATCACCCATTCCGAGGCGAAGGCCGCCTTCGTGTCGAAGCGCCTGTATGACAAGATTCCGGAGGAGGTCCTGTCCAAACTGCGGATCGTTTTCTACACCGACGACCTGAGTATCGCCCGCGTGGGCGACGAGGCCTACACCTGCAACGGGTCGATTTCCGCGCCGACCCCCGACGACCTGGCGTGCATCATCTATACCTCCGGCACCTCCGGCGCCGCCAAAGGCGTAATGCTGAGCCACCGGAACTTCTGCGCCAACATCCTGGAAGCCTGGAAGGCGCAGCCCGTCAACAAGCATGACATCTTCCTGTCGATCCTGCCCCTGGCGCACACCTACGAGATGAGCATCGGCATGCTGTATGCCTTCTCCCACGGTGCGGCGACCTATTATCTCAACCGGCCTCCGACCCCTTCGGTACTGATTCCCTCCTTCTCCAAGATCCGGCCGACGATCATGCTGTCGGTGCCGCTGGTCATCGAAAAGATCTACCGGTCCAGCATCGTGCCGACGGTGGAGAAGAGCCGTTTCCTTTCGCACTTGAAGAAATACTTCCCTGCCTTGCTTTACTGGCTGGTGGGGATGCGGCTCAAGAAGACCTTCGGCGGGCGGATCAAGTTCTTCGGCATCGGCGGTGCCAAGCTGGATATCGAAGTCGAAAAGTTCCTGAAGAAGGCGCATTTCCCTTACGCCATCGGTTACGGCCTGACGGAGACGGCGCCGCTGATCTGCAACGCCAACCCGCGCCAGACCCACCTGGGAACGACCGGCATCGCGGCTTACGGAGTCCAGGTCCGGCTCGAGAACCGTGATCCCGAGACCGGGGAAGGCGAAATCGTGGTCAAGGGTGACAACGTGATGCGCGGCTATTACAAGGACTACGAGCGTACGCAGTCGGTCTTCACGAAGGACGGCTGGTTCCGCACGGGCGACCTGGCCAGCGTGGACAAGCGGGGCCGCTATTCGATCAAGGGGCGCATGGGCAGTGTCATCATCGGCCCTTCCGGGGAGAACATTTATCCCGAAGAGATTGAAAGCGTGATCAACAACATCAACGATATCAGCGAGTCGCTGGTTGTCGAGCGGAACGGGCATCTGGTGGCGCTGGTCCACTTCAACGACAATGTCCTGGACTGGAATTATGAGAGCCAGGACCGTTTCGTCGAGGAGTTGGACCGCCGCAAGGAAGAAATCCTGAAATTTGTCAACGAGCGTGTCAACCGCAGCAGCCGCATCTCCGACGTCGAAGTTGAAAAAGAACCCTTCATAAAGACCGCAACCCTCAAAATCAAGCGTTTCCTTTATAAGGAAAAGAAAGAAAACCAATGACCGAACTTCAAATCGTCCCCGTCGTGGGACGCAAGATGCTCAAGGAATTCATCCGATTCCCCCTGGAGCTTTACAAAGACTGTGACAAATGGGTCCCCTCCTTCGAGGACGACGAATTCAAGTCCCTCGGACCCGACAATCCCTCCCTGTCCTTCTGTGAACGCGAGCTTTATCTGGCCCGGCTCGGCGGCAAGACCGTAGGCCGCGTAGCCGCGATCATCAACCACAAGGCCAACAAGAAATGGAATGAGCATACCGTGCGTTTCGGTTGGATCGACTTTGTCGAGGACATCGAAGTCGCCAAGGCCCTCATCGACCGGGTCATCGCCTGGGGTAAGGAGAAAGGGGCTGAAAAGGTGAAAGGCCCCCTGGGCTTCACCGATATGGACCGCGAAGGCTTGCTGGTCGAAGGTTTCGAGAATGAAAGTCCCTTCACCGTCATCTATAATTATCCCTATTACGGCGAGTATCTCGAGCGCCTGGGCTTCACCAAGGATGTGGACTGGACCCAGCGCTGCATCGACCTGCCTGACCAGCTGCCGCCGGTGCTCCAGATGGCAGGACTCGTGGAAAAGCGGTACGGCGTCCACATTTACAAGGCCGAATCGTTGAAGCAGATGGCCCGTCGCGGACGGGAAATGTTCCATGTCCTGAACGACGCCTTCGCCCCGCTATACGAGTATTCCAAGCTTTCCGAGGAGCAGATTGACGGCTATGTCAAGCAGTATGTGCCCGTCCTCAACAAGGATCTGGTCGCGTTTGCCGTCAATGAAGAGGACCAGCTGGTGGGCTTCACCGTCACGATGCCGCACATCTCGGCCGCCGTGCGCAAGGCCAAGGGCCGGACCCTTCCTTTCGGCTGGATCCCGATCCTGCATTCCCTGCGCCACAACGACACCGTCGAGGCCCTGCTGATCGGCGTGCTGCCGGAATATCAGGCCAAGGGCGCCGCCCTGCTGATGTTCAAGTACCTGCATGAAAATTACATCCGCCTGGGAATCAAGCGGATGTTACTCAACCCGCAGCTGGAAGAGAACCACAAAGTGCAGTCCCTGTTCGCAGGGTACGACCCGAAGCCGTACCAGCGCCGCCGCAGTTATGTGAAAGAAATCTAGGCGAGTGCTTTCAGCACAGCGTCACAGACTTCCCCGACGGTGGTAGGCGCAGCCTCCCCGTCGGGGAATCTCATCTGGAACTTCTCCTCCGTTGCCAGGGAGAGCATGATCATCGAAAGGGAATCGATGCCGAGCTCGCGGACGAGTTCGGTATCGAAATTGACTTCGGAAAGGTCCGTCGCAGGACGGAGGACGGCGATCACTTCCTTGAGGCCGTCGAATACTTCTTGTCTGGTCATACGCGGGCGACTTTCATGCTTCCGGTGCGCTTGAAATCTTCCTTGCGCACGGTGACTTTACGGATCTGGTGGGTGCTGGGCAGGGTGGCGTTGATTTTTTTGACCAGCGCATCCATATAGGCTTCGACTTCCTCCCAGGGCTTGCCGTCAAAGGCAGGCATGAAGGGCAGGATTTCGACGGCGATGACCGGATTGCCGTTGAGGTCATCCTCCTTGACCATCGCGTCACGGACGCAAGGGTCGGCATAGAAGGGCTCCTCGAGGCTCTCGGGGCTGACATTCTCGCCGTTGGACAGGACGATCAGGTTCTTGATGCGGCCGGTGATGTAGAGGAAGCCGTCTTCGTCGAAGTGGACCAGGTCGCCGGTACGGAACCAGCCGTCCTCCGTAAAGGCCTCGGCGGTCTTTTCGGGATCCTTGTAATAGCCGGAGAAGACATTGTCTCCCTTGATCTGGAGTTCGCCGTCCACGACGCGCGTCTGCTGGCCGGGATAGATCTTGCCGATGGAGGTCGGATGCGTGATGGCGTCCGCGTTGGCGGAAGTCAGGTTGGCGGTCTCGGTGAGACCGTAGCCGAAGCAGAACTCCACGCCCAGGCCGGAGAAGATGGTCACGAGGCGCGGCGGCACATTGGCGGCGCCGGCGATGATCATCCTGAGATTCCCGCCCAGGAATCCGGGGCCGTACATCTTGACCAGGCCGGCGAGGATGTCGCAGACACCGGGAACGATGACGAGCACGGTCGGCTTGATGGCCGGCAGCTTGCCGATGGTCGCCTTCATGTCCTCGCAGGTGAAGATCAGGTTGCCGGTATAGAAGCAACCCATCGTGCCGGCGATCAGGCCGAACACATGGCTCAGCGGCAGAAGGGCGATATAGCGGTGGACGCCGATGACCTTGCCGGGCTTGAAGACGGCGTTGTAGTTGCCCCGCATCAGCGCATGATGGCTCAGGACGGCGCCCTTCGGCGTGCCGGTGGTCCCTCCGGTGAAGAAGATGGCGGCCGGTGCGTCGGGATCGGGCACCGTGACAGGCGCCTCCGTGTCCGCGATGCTGGAAGTCGGGAACACTTTCACCCCCTGAAGCTTAGCCGTCAGCGGAGCGAACTCGTCCCTCACGAACATCGCTGCGATGTCAAACTTCATGCAAGAGCCGATGACGGCCATTTCCGGCAGGGAAGCCGGGAAATTCATCGCGACATAGCCGGCCGAGGTGACGGCCAGGAAAAGTTCGATGGCATCCTGGCTGTTGCGGTCGAAGATCGCGATATGGGCGCCCTTCGGAAGACCCTGGGCCTCGATGAAAGCGCGGCGGCGGGCAACCCGCTCTCCTAATTCTTTGTAAGTAATGGTGTTGGTCTGGTCTGAGAGGGCCGGAAGATCGGCGTATTCCCGGGTGAACCAGTCCACGAATTGCCCCATGGTAGGAAGGTAAGGAATCCTTTCGAACTCCTCCTTCGGGAGCATGTCATAGAAGTAATTGGACATTATAGTACGGTTATAGGTTTTACACGTAAAAACATGCAAAGATACAAAATTATTGGAACAGCATGACCTGTCTCAGGCTGATTGCTGCATCGGGGTTGGTGACCCGCACCCGGAAACGCCGGGCAGTCACGGGCGTGAACGGCAGCGTGATGCCGGTGCCATCTCCATCCCCTTCGGCGAGGGTCTGCCAGACGCCGCCGATCCAGGCTTCCACGCGATAGTGCTGACGGATATTGTCCCAGATTTGCCAGGGCTCAACCGTGGCCAGGCACTGAATACCCAGAGCTTCGGGGAGTTCGATTTCAACGGCCGCTTCCCGACTGCCGGCTGCGGCAGTCCAGGTGGACTTATAGTCTTCATCGGAGAGTTCGGGCACGACACGGCCGTCGACCTTCATTGCGAGTCCGGTGGTCGGGACGGCCTGGGTCGGGACATTTTCCTCACACTCGACAGCCAACACCGAGACGGCCGGATGCGGTGCGAACGGAGGCAGTTCGAACCAGGTCTGGTGCCCTTTCCTCCCATGACGGATCCGGACCGAAGGATCGGCCAGAAGGTACGCTTTCCGGACTCTCAGACCATAAGGGACGCTGATGCGGCGGGACCAGTCTTTGATGTGCAGGTACAATGTATTCCCTTTGCGCGTCGCGTAGCCAAAAGGCAGGAAGGGGAAGGGAGACGCCTGCGTGCCGTAGATCGCGTCCCCGTTGACCTTCATCCAGGCGCCGATGCGCTGCAGGTTGTCGCGGCAGACCTGGGGAATGGTGCCGTACTTGTCGGGGCCGATGTTGAGCAGGAGGTTGCCGCCCTTGCTGACGATTTCCACGAGTTTGGTGATCAATTCGTCGGCAGATTTCCAGTTGTCATCGTATGCGCAGTAAGCCCAGTGGCGGTTCATCGTCATGCAAGTCTCCCAGGGCCTACCCTGATATCCTGTAGCGGGGATGAATTGCTCCGGCGTGATCACATCGCCCGTAACGCCCCCGCCGATGCGGTTGTTGAGGATGATCTGCGGATGGGCCCGCACGCGCTCATAGAAACGCATCGCCTGCTCATGCGTAATATCGCCGCCCTGGTCCATCCAGACGATGTCCACGTCCGGCAGGGCCTCCAGTAATTCGTCCACCTGCGGAAGAGCGATCTCATTCAGATAGGTCTCGAAATCCCCATCGTGGGCCGGATCCCAGTCGCAGCCGCCGGCGCCCGGATGATACCAGTCCTGGACATGGGAATAATAGAAACCGAAGCGCAGGCCCTGCTCCCGGCAGGCGCGGTGGAGTTCGGCGACCACGTCCTTGCCGTAGGGCGTCGCGTCCACGATATTGTAGGGACTGACCTTCGAATGGTACATCGCAAACCCGTCGTGGTGCTTGGCCGTGACGACCAGGTAGCGCTGGCCGGCCTCCCGGGCGAGGCGCACCCAGTCGTCGGCGTCGAAACGCACGGGATTGAACTGCGACGCAAGCGCCGAATACTCCGCGATCGGAATCTTCTTGCTGTGCATCATCCACTCGCCGCCGTCGGTCTTGTCGCCGTAGATGCCGGCCAGTTCGGTGTAGATGCCCCAGTGGATGAACATCCCGAACTTGGCTTTCCGGAACCAGTCCATCTTGTCAGGAGCAGCCTCCGGGGCCTCCGCAGGGGCCTTTTTCTGGGAAAAACCGGTCAGGGAAACGAGCGCCAGGAGCGCAGCAAGGAAGATTCGTTTCATTTGATAAGACATTTTCCCAAAGATACGGATTTTATAGGTTCTGCTGTCCCGGTCCTTGTCACAGAATGGCTGAGGAGGCTCGAATAATCATTCTGTGGCAGCGATACCGGCGGAAGAGGCTGTTTCCTCGCCACAGGATGGCCCCGGGAGCCAGACTGTTCATTCTGTGGCACAGGCTTTCTGGAAAGGCTCGGACCCCAGGGCACCGGCCAAGCGTTTCCTCGTAAGGAAAAGATGGATTAGAACGAGTATGAAAGGGTGATCCCGGCTGATCCCCCGAGCCGGTCGATTTTTTTATCAAATGCCCCAAACCATACTACGTCAAAGCTGGGATAATACCCCGATGCAGGACTGAACATGGTGGTAATCTTGTCTTTGGCTATTGGCCGATGCTGGTAGTTTGGAATACCATATAAAACAAGGCTGGCCATTACTGAGATGCGGTTTCCTCCGTTCGTCAGCCATCGAAAGCCACAACCCAGATCTCCATGATAGGTGGGCCAGGTCGTCCTGATACGAAACCCGGCCGACGCTTCAAAGACAGGGGAGCAACGCTTTTTGCCGGGATCGATGACGACATGCCCGAATACAGGGAAACTTATATCGGAGGACTCCATCACAATGGGACAATATTGCCCCGGATGGTCTAAGTTGTAATACAGATTCTTATCATCTCCTTTCATGGGCTTCAGACGGTCCTCTCTGATACCCCCGCTGAAATCCTCTGCCTGGAACCATGAAATCATATAATTGGCACCGAATCCAAAGCCGACTTTAAGCCACTCTTTGATAGGATAATTCCGGCAATAATCAATCAGTGCGGCCTGGTTAAATATCGCTCCATACGTAATCCGTATCTCGTTCTCAGCCTTTGAAGATGCGAAAGAGACGGGGGTGAGGATGGACAGCAGAAGCGCGGAAAGCATCATTTTTTTCATCGGACCGGACATTTTCCCAAAGATACGGATTTTGTGTATATTTGTATGTTTAAGGAAAGACGATGATCCGCAGGCAAGAGCATTTCAATCTGGCGGGGCGCAATACGTTCAGGATGGACGTGGGGTGCGCCTGCTGGGTCGAATACGACAGTCTGGAGGACCTTGCGGAGCTGGACCTGGCGGCGCTCCCGCAACCGGTCCTGCATGTCGGGGCGGGGAGCAACCTGCTCTTCACCGGGGATTTCCCGGGGACGCTGCTGCACTCTGCGGTCAAGTATTACAAGACCGTCGCGGACGCGGAGGAAGAGGTGCTCGTGGAAGTCGGCGCCGGCGTGGTGTTCGACGATTTCTGCGCCTGGGCCTCTGACAATGAGCTTTGGGGCGCGGAAAACCTGTCCGGCATTCCCGGCGAAGTCGGGGCCGCGGCCGTGCAGAACATCGGTGCGTACGGGGCGGAAGTGAAAGACATCATCGCGCAGGTCAAGTGTTTCGACCTCCAGGAGCGGCGGATCGTGACCTTCGCGCCGGCCCAGTGCGCCTACGGCTACCGCGATTCCGCGTTCAAGCATGCGCCGCTCAAGGGCCGCCAGGTGGTACTGGGCGTGCTGTTCCGGCTCTCGAAGGCGCCGCGTCCG
>JAEEGH010031482.1_pt1 | contig 10248 bp, 3 predicted proteins | sample 9134181 | NCBI WGS metagenome assembly JAEEGH01 (sample SAMN16246544, study PRJNA631951) | gut metagenome | biome: gut microbiome; feature: rumen; material: DP-attached | host: Bos | place: Iran: Karaj | collected 2018-10 | reverse complement strand
TCGCGTTTTTCCCATAATTGCAAACAGCGGCGCGGACACTCCGCGCAAGCCACCAAAACGGTCGGAACGGCTCGCCCGGAGAGCCCGCCCCACCCGGGGCAAAGCCCCGTTGGGGGGCATGGAAGAGGCGGTTTCCGGAACCCGGGGGAGCGAAGGGCCACGTCAGAAGAGAGCGGCAAACGCCCGGGCCATCACTTTGTTGCCCCGCGGGGAGGGATGCAACCCGTCTTCCATGTAGAGGGCGGGGTTGGGTTTGCCCCCCTCCATGAACGCCCTCTCAAGGTCCACCAAGCGGATGCCCCGGGAGGCGGCAAGATGGCGGATGGCATCGTTCAGGCGGCGCGTGTCGCGGGCAAATGCGGCATGGCGGTGGATGGGAACCGGGTAGGTCGCGAGGACGGGGGTGACGTTTCGGGTTTGGCAGGCATGGATGATGTGCCCGAGCGACACGGCGATTTGGCCGGGGGATTGTCCGAAAAGGAGATCGTTGATGCCGTACAGGATCAACATCCGGGAGCCGTTGCGTTCGATGATGACGGCGGGGGCGCGCCGGATGCCGGATTCGGCGGTGGAACCGGAAATCCCGTCGTTCGTGACGGTTTTGCCGACAAGGACGGACAAGACTTCCGGGTAGGCCGGCCGGGATTCGCCGGCCGTCAGGGAATCGCCGAACGCCATGACGATTCCGGCATTCCGGGGGGTGTCGGGGGCATTCGCTTTCGGGATGGATGGGACGGTCCGTTGCCCGTCGCCGGGCGCGGCCGGGGCAAGTGCCGCGGGGGCCGCCCCGCAAGAAGGACCATCTGCGCCCATGCCTCCCCCGCCGCGACATCCTGCAACGGCAAAAGCACCGGCCAGGACCAGGCAGGAGGACAGGCCGGAAACGATTTTGGAAAGGTGGTGTTGGACAGCCATTTTCGGACAGGAATCCACCATAGCGCAACACGGAACCCTTGTCGAGGGACGGTTGGCCAAGTTTGCATCCGCGGCGCAATCGCCCCGTTACAAGGCGAATATGGCCTTGTCCCGGGCATGCGGGGAAAAGAAGAAGGCACGGGCAAACCGCCCGTGCCCCCAGGGCGGATGCGGGTGCACATTTCCGCATCCCGCCCTAATTGTTCCCGGACACAACCCTGGATTGGTTTCCGCCCTCCCCGCCCCTGTCCTCACTCGGCGGAGGGCAGCAAGACGCGGAAGAATCCGTTCGGAGCATCGGCGGGCAATTCGACTTCGGTCTCGACGGTGCCTTCGTCCACGGTCGTCCCGCCGGCCAAGGAACGCCATTCCCCCACCAGGGACGGTGTCCATTGGATTTCGTACTCCATGCCCGCTTCCGCCTCGAACCGGATGGTGCATACCCGACCGCGGGCTTCCGGGGCACGCGCCGCCCGCGCGGCCATGCCGCCGTCCGGGCCGTCATCCAACGCCATTCCGGAAATCAGGAGGGCCTTCAGGGCCTTGGCAACCGTCCAGTGGGCATACAACGTCCGCGTTGCGGCCAGCGTCACCGTCGAGTTCGTGTACACCCGCTTCCCCGAGGTCGGATGGTTGAACCAGCCCTGGAACACATGCCCTTCCCATGTCGCCTCCGGGAAGAGACCGTAGGCCGTGTAGATGGCGTTCGTCGTCTTCTGGATTTCCGGCGTGCCGCCGTTGCCCTTGAACGTCGTCACCTGGTTCGTCGTCCACTGGGCGTACAGCGTCCTGGTCGCGGCCAGCGTCACCGTCGAGTTCGTGTACACCCGCTTTCCGCCTTCCGGCGCGTTGAACCAGCCCACGAGCGCGTGTCCCGACCATTTCGCTTCGGGGAACACCCCGTAATCCGCGTAGATGGTGTTGGTCGTCACCTGCGCCAGCGGCTTCCCGCCGTTGCCCAGGAACGTCGTCACCTGCCGGTCGGTCCAGTGCGCATACAGGGTCCGGGCGGTCGCCTGCGTGACCGGGTCCTCCGGCGTGACTTCCGTGCCGCCGGCCGCCGCCGTGAACCAGCCCAGGAAGATGTGGCCCGACCATTTCGGCGCCGGCAGCGCCCCGTACGCCGCCCCGATGGTGTTCGTCACCACCTTGGACGAAGGCGAACCTCCATTGCCCTTGAGCGTTACCACCTGCCGGTCCGTCCAGCGGGCATACAGCGTCCGGGTTGCCGCCAGCGTCACCTTGGAGTTCGTGTACACCTGCTTTCCCTCCGTCTGGCTGTTGAACCAACCCAGGAAGACGTGGCCCGCCCACTCGACCTCCGGGAACGTCCCGTAGGCAGTATAGATGGTGTTGGTCGTCTTTTGGGTCGCCGGCTTGCCGCCGTTGCCCTTGAAGGTCGTCACCTGCCGGTCCGTCCAGTGCGCATACAGCGTCCGTGCGGCCGCCAGCGTCACCTTCGAGGTTTCGTAGACCCGTTTGCCTTCCGTCGGGTCGTTGAACCAGCCCAGGAACGCCTGGCCCGACCGCGTGGCAACCGGCATCTCGCCATATTCCGCGTAGATGGTGTTCGTCGTCGCCTGCGTCGCGGGTTTGCCGCCGTTGCCCTTGAAGGTCGTCACCTGCTGGTCCGTCCAGTGGGCGTACAGCGTCCTGGCCGGCGCCGGCGTCACCATGTCGGCGGCCGTCACCTGTTCGCCCCCGACGGCCTTGGTGAACCATCCCAGGAAGATGTGGCCCGTCCACTTCGGCGTCGGCAAGGTCCCGTAGGCCACACCCATTGCATTGGTCATCTTCTGGATGGCCGGCGTTCCGCCGTTGCCATCGAACGTTGTCACCTGGTCCACCGGATATTCGGCCGGATCGAATGGGCTGGTTCCGGCCGCGACCTCGACATCGTTGCGCACGCCGTCGCCGTCGGTGTCGTCGTAGATGCTCGGGGCCGTGATGGAGAGTGCCGAGGGCAGCCACCCGCCGGCCTCCTCGTCCCAGATGCAATCATCCGGAATCGCCCGCGGCGCGAAAGGCCGCAGTTGCGCGTGCCGCAGCAGGATCGAGTGCGGAGCGCTCTCCCACAGGTAGCCCACGTAGGAAGCCGGATCCAGGCCGGTGACCGTTGCCGGTGTCACCTCGCCCGTCGGCAAATAGTCGAGATGGATTTCCATTCCGGGAATGGCGCTTTCCACCGCAACGCTCAGGGCCGGTTCCGAGGCATCGGCCAGCGGAATGTTGATCTCCGCCTCGGTTCCCGCTTCCACGCGGAACTCAACGGGCCGCGGCCGCAGGTATCCGTCCTTCTTCAGCAGCAGGATGTGCGCATGGCTGGCCGCGGCCGAGAGGTTGCCGACCGTCAAGGGCGTCACGCCCAGCGGTGCGTCCGCGTAGTCCACCCAAACCTCCGCACCGGCCGGATCGGTCACGATCCGCACGCTGCCCGATTCAGGGGAGAAGTGGGGGTTGGCGGCCACGGTCGCGCTTTCCCGCCCCGCCACAGGGGCCGGCACCGGCATCTGGGCGCCGGTTTCGGGGCGCTTCACGGTCACAAGGTGCGGCAGGAGCTCCGTCCCGTCAAGTGTTGAAGGGCCGTCGGCCACTTCTCCCAAATCAATCAAGCCGTTCCCGTCCGGTTCCACCGGCCACATGTCCAGGTACGCCGCCGTCCCCGTCGGCAATTCAACCACGCTGCAACTGGCTTCGCTGCACGCCTCCCCGTCGGAGGCGAGATGCGCTTCCACCCCTGCCAGGGCCACCCCTTCGCCCGGCACGAGGTCGAAATCCAGCCCGGCGACCGGACCGTCCATCGTCGAGATTCCGGCCATGCCGACATCCACCGCCCCGGCGGCCTCCACCCGCAGGGAGTAGTTGCCCGGCAGCACGCCATCGACGAGCCACGCACCCGACTCGTCCGCATACGCATATCCGACCGCGTCGCCTTCCGCGTCCAGCAGGAGGACCTTCACGCTTCCGGCCGGCGCTTCCCCTTCCACCGCCACCGTTCCCCGAACCGCCACCCGTTCCCACGGTTCCCACACCGACGGGTCGCGGCCGTAGCGGGGCTCCAGCACATCCGCCACGCTGTCCCCGTCGCTGTCCGCCAGCAATGCCACGCAATGGTAAGGACCGGCCTCGACCCCCAAAGTCGCCCCTTGAACAAAAGCCGGTACTTCCCCAGCCGACCATGTGTCGCCCCACAGGCTCACGTTGCCCCCCTGGTCAAGCGCCATTCCGAAATATCCGCCTGCACTCACGGCCACAAAACCTTCATCCGATCCGGGAACATCCCGCATCCCATACCAATTGTGGGAGTCGCCCCACCCTGTCAGTGCCCCGTCCGCTTTCAAGGCCACTCCGGCGACATCGCTGTGAGTGGCACAAAGGGCCGTGACATCGTACAAGTCCCCGGGAACATCCGTTGCGCCGGAATCGGAGAATCCCCAGGCCCTTACGCTTCCATCCGCCATCAGCGCCAGCCCGAAATTTGATCCGATGGCTATGTCCACCACGTCCGCCATCCCGTACGGCATCTCAGCAACCAATCCGGTTCCCCATGCCACGACGCTCCCGTCCGCTTTGAGCGCAAGGACGGAGCCCGAACCTGCGGCGATTTTCACAACATCCGACAGTTCTTCGGGAATGGTCCCAATCAAATCCGTGTCAGACATTCCCCACCCCACCACGCTCCCGTCCCTCTTCACCGCGAACGCCTGGCCCGAACTCCAGCTGTTGGCCTCGGCCGCAACCCATGACACCCCGGACAAACCATCTGGCACATTGCATGCGCCGTAGCCGTTGTTGCCCCAAGCTGCCACCGTCCCGTCCGCCAGCAACGCGACCTCGAAAGCGTTTTCCCATTGGCTTCCGGCATCCACCTGCACTACCCCGGAGAGTCCGGCTGGAACAGGGTGGAGCTCCCAGTCACTCCCCCACACCACCGGCACGCCACTCGGGGCTTCTTCCAGAACGAATCCCCCGCTCGTTGCCGTGCCCAGCGGTGTTGTCACCGTCAGGGTGTACGTCCCGAAGTCGCCCGCCCCCAGCGACGCGATGTCCAGCCGCTCCGTCGTGGCCACTTCCACCCCGTCCCGCTTCCACGAATAGGAGGCGTCCGTCAAATCCCCGTAGGGCTTCGCCCGCAACACCAGCCGGTTCCCCGTGACCGGTGCCCCCGTCAACTTGTAGATATGCCCCACCGCAGGAGCCGCATCCACCGTCACCGTTGCTGTCCGCCCCGTCACCGTCCCCAGGGCGCTCGTCGCCTCCGCGTAGTAGGAAGCCGTTGCCCGCATGTCCGCCACTGCAAGCGCATCGCCATACCCCACCTCGTTCCCATCCGCGTCATGCCACGTCACGTCGACAGGCAGGGAACTGGTAACATCCGCCTGCAACAGCACGTTCTGCCCGTAGGACACCGTCACATCCTCCGGCCCGGCCACCGTCAGCACCCCCACCTGCCATTCCGCCGTGACCGTGCGCGCAAGGTCCGCCGCCGATACCGTGCACTGCACCGTGTGCATCGCCGTGTCCGTCCGCCGGTAGGTGTAATTGGTCTTTGTCCCGGCAACCACCCCGTCGTCCACGCTCCATTCGTACGACAGCGTCCCGCCGGACGGATGCGTCGCTTTCACCCAGAACTTTTTGGACGTCGCCGTCTTCAGGTTCACGTACCCCTGTACCGGAGATGTCTTCGCCAGCGCCGGACGGATGGCCGGATTCTCCGCCACTTCCAAGGTCAGCGGACGTCTTGCCGTCGCCCCGTTGGCGTCCGTTACCACCGCCGTAAACGTGAAGAGGCCGGGGTTCTGCGGCACCCCCTGGAGCACCCCCGCCTCCGTCAGCCCAAACCCCTCCGGCAACCCCCGCGGGGCGAACACGATGTCGGCCGCGTTGTCCAGGCTCCCTGCATTGCTCATGGCCGACACCAGCGACGACTCGCCGTCCCCCGCGCTGATGCCGACAAAACCACCCGTTGCGTTCCCCGCTCCGTACGCCAGCACGATCCGCCCATCCGCGAACAGTGTGGCCGAGCAGTTCACCGCCCCGCCTCCCAGATACTCCGCCCCCCACCGGACCTTCACCCAATCGGCCCCCATTTCCACGTACACGTCGCCGGAGTACGTCCCCAAATCGCGCCACAGCACCGCGATGACGGGATTTCCCAGAAACCGCCCCTCGTCGTAGCTCCAGTAGTAGAAATAGTCATCCCCGAAAGAAATCGTCCCGTTGCTGTTGATTTTTGCAGTCGTGTAGGAGTTGCCGAAGAAGGGAAACGCGAACGGCAAAGCCAAGTCCCAACACCCGTCATCCTCCTGCCACCCCTGGGCCGTACCCGTTTCCGCGTATGTTCCCGTCTGCGCCCCCTCTTGGTACCCCTCGCCAACCGCTGTCCAGGAATAAGGCAACACACCTCCGGACGCCGCCAGCACTGACTCATAAGCCACCAACTCCGTCGCTTCGGGAAGCTCCTCAGTCGAAATGGCCAACTCCGCCGATGCCGTCCCGTTCCAAACCAAGACCGACAACCCGGCCAGGGCACCCAGCATCCACTTCATCCACTTTTTCATGCGCGTTCGTCCTTCAGCCCCATGTTAGGTTCCCGAGCCGCCTCTCCGGGACAGGGAAGAGGTTGCCCGACTGGTATCCGCCGCATCCCCGGACCGTCAATAATCCCAACCGCAGGGAAAGCGCATGCGCACCTTCCCCCACGGCCCATGGGATCGAGGGACAAACTCGGGAATCCGCCGACACACCATCCGCGATTCAAAATCGACTTTTGGTTGCATCATCCCCGAAACATCGCCATGTGTCAATTTCCGATTTGAGTTTTAATCACTGTGCCTGTTCCAAGGCGTATACGAACTTGCCCCGGGCATGCGGTTTCGCATATACTGCCCATCCATATTGGAATTCCCTTGGCACACAACGGAGGAACCGAATGCAGGCGATGAACAATTGGTTGTTGGCAGGAATCGTGTGGTGGACGGCCGGGATGGCAATGGTCGCCCGGGCCATCGACACGGTGGAGCTTCCGGCCGCGGGGGTGATGTCCGATGCGCAACTCTCGGTGGGGCGGATTTACAAGCTGACGGGGGCGGCATTCGCCGGGAACCGGCTGGTCCTGCGGGCGAAGGCGAACGGGGATTTGGCGGGCGCCCAGTATTCCTGGAAACGGGATGGCGTCGAGGTCTCGATGTCGGAACGGCTGGACATCGCGTCGCTGAAGGCGAGCGACTTCGGTACGTACACGCTGACGGTGAAAACCGACGGGGGGACGGCCACCAGCGAAGGATTCAAGGTGTCGCCCGCACCGGCCGGGGTGCCGGTGACTTGGGGCGACGGCGAGATTGCGGAAATGCCGCCCCCCCCGGGGGTGAGCGGCATGGTGCAGCTTGCCGCGGGGAGCGAACTCACCGCGGCATTGCTCTCGGACGGAACCGTCTCGGTGTGGGGCAACGACCAGGGCAGCGGAGCGTGCGCGGTCCCGGCGGGGCTGTCGGACGTTTCGCAGGTTGCGATCGGCGGCTCCTCCTGGGCCGGACAAGCCGTGTTTGCGGTGAAAAACGACGGGAGCGTCACCTCGTGGGGGCGGACGTGCCATGTCGAAACCTATTGGGACGACTGGGCGCATGCCGAATACAACGAGCAAACGGAAGAGTGGAAATACACGGGCGACTGGACAACCTGGACCAACGGGGTGGATCTGGCCGGGACGATGCCGTCCGACTTGGCGGATGTCGTGAAATTGTCGCTGGACTCCGACTATGCATTGGCGTTGACGGCCGACGGCCGCGTCGTGGGCTGGGGGAGCGAGTACACACAGGCGGCGGAGGTTCCGGAAGGGTTGTCCGACGTGGTGGACATTGCGGCGGGGGGCGGTTTTGCGCTGGCATTGAAGGCGGACGGGACGGTGGAGGCATGGGGCTACTCGTGGGAAGGGGCGACGGAGGTGCCCGCCAGTGTCACCTCCGCCGTGGCCGTGGCAGCCGTGGAATGGGTTGCCGGCATCGCCCTGTTGGCCGACGGGCGGCTGGAGGCATGGGGAGACCAGGAGAACTACTACGGCCTGACGGAAGTGCCCGTTTCCACGGCCGGCTTCACGGCCGCGGTGTCGGGGGCCAACTTCCCGACGGCGGCGGCCTTGGACGCGGAAGGGTACGTCCATGTCTGGGGCGGGGCCTACCAAACCGGAATGCACGACGTGCCGGCCGGCTTGCAAGGGTCCGTCTCGGGAATCGCCTTGGGCGAGAGCCACTGCACGGCTTTGGCGGCGGACACGGACGGAGACAGCATCGCGGACGTTCTGGAACCCCTGTACGGACGCAATCCGGAGGCATGGGAACCCTGGGAACGCGTGACGGTCGGCGGGACGGTGACGGTGGAGGGAGCTCCGCCGCCCGGGCCGCTGGCGGTCAGCCTTCTGGACGCCGCAGGCAATGCGGTCGGGCGCGCCGAGGCGGACGAGGAGGGGCGGTGGCTCATCGACGGGGTGATCCCGGGAACCTATGCCTTGCGGGTGGAAGCCCCCGGTGCGGTGGATCCTGACGTGGCCGAAGTGTCGACGATGGGCGGCGCGGTGGGCGGCCTGGATTTCGATTTGCCGCGGGGCGAAGGCCGGGCGATGGCGAAAGTGGAAGCCCACCTCGCCGGCAACGGGGAGTGGCTCGACGAAGAGGACTGTTCCGTGGTCCCACTGCCGGAGGGAACGGCAATCTACCTGGACATGTGGCCGACGAAACCGGGACAGGACGGCTTGCTCGACCTGGGCGAAGTGGCCACCTCGATTTCCGGGCTCGACGGCACGGTGCTCCTGCCGCACCTCGTGTCCGTGAAGCGCCCGGAGAGCGGAGCGCAAGCGCCGGTACAGGCTCCCGTGGAAGGACAGGAAGGCGCAACCGTGGAAGCCTGCCCCCACTTTTCCTCCGAATCGGGCAGCGTGCGGATCGTGACCGAGCCGGCCGGCGCGGAGGTCTGGGTGGACTACGCGGACAAACCGCTGGGCGTGACGCCCTTGACGGTCGGGAACCTCTCGGCCGCGGCCAGCCATGCGCACATCCTGCTGCTGAAGAAGGACGGATACCTGCGGCCGCGGCCCGTGGAGTTCCGCGTGGAAGCGGGAACGGAGGCGGAAATCAGCATTCCGCTGGCCGCCGCGTCGGAACCGGCGATGAGCGTCGCGGTCGGAAGCGCGGTCCCCGGAATGGACATCTATGTCGACTACCTGCCGGCGGGCGATGTGACGCCGGCAACGGTCGGCGGAATGGACCCCGCATCGTACGAGGGCGACCTGTGGCACAGCGCGTCCCACTCGATCCTGCTGCGGCACCCCAAGATGAGGCCTTTCGCGCCGCGTGCGGTCCCCGACTTCGTGTGGGACGAAGAATCCGGCGAGTGGGTTCCGTGCTTGGACACGACGCTCGACATCACGGCGCCGAACACCTACGACGACAGCGACGGCGACGGCGTGCGCAACGACCGGGAACTGTCCGGCGGCGACAACCCGTTCGACCCGTCCGACAATGCAACGGCGGGAACCCCGGTGCCGGTTCCGAACACCTGGTTGGACAAGCATGTCAACGCCTTGGCCGCCGCGGGAGGGGACCGCGAGGCGGCGGCGGTGGCGGACTACGACGGGGATGGCAAGACCGCTTGGGAGGAATATGTCGCCGGGACCAATCCCGAGGACAAGGCGGACGTGTTCCGGGTCACTTCCCTGCAATACAAGGATGGGGCATGGCAGGTGGAATGCGAACCCAAAGACGAGAAAACCCGTGCGTACCAAATCGAGGCGGCGTCCTCGCTTTCCGGGGAATTCAATCCCGTCCGCACGGATGAAGAAGAGGGCGACCGGCGCTTCTTCCGGGTAGGCGTTTCCCTGAAATAGGCATCCTCCGCCCGTTCCCGGGGCAGGTTCGCCGGACACCGGCCGCCCGCCCCGGTTTGTTTTCGCCGGGGACAAGATTGTTTTCAGGCTTTCGCCGGACGGTGGCAGGGGGTACAAACTGGATTGCATGGAACGCAACAGGACAATGCCCCACAAAAAAGCCCGCGGCGGAACCGGATGCCCACAAGGGAACCGGTGCTGGGGGGTATGGCCGGCCGGCGCCGCCGCTTGTGTCGCCTTGGCTCCGTGGGTGGTGCTTCCCGAAGCCGGGGATGCCTTCGAACTGCCGAAGCGTCTGGTCTGGGGCGGGCTCGCGGCGTGGTTGGCGTGGGGCGTGCTGCGGGGAAAACGCTATTCAGGAGCGCTTGGGTTGCAGGCGGCTTGGTGGGGGCTGTTCGCGTGGATGGGGGTGCGGAATTTCCTGGGAGATGGCTGGGGGCATTGGGCGGCCCCAT
>JAEEGH010031481.1_pt1 | contig 10248 bp, 10 predicted proteins | sample 9134181 | NCBI WGS metagenome assembly JAEEGH01 (sample SAMN16246544, study PRJNA631951) | gut metagenome | biome: gut microbiome; feature: rumen; material: DP-attached | host: Bos | place: Iran: Karaj | collected 2018-10 | reverse complement strand
TTCGGCAACCGCTATTTCGCAGGCCGCAACAAGCTTAAGAACCGCAGCAGGGCGTGGTTCCGCAATGAAGTGGCCATTAGTCAGGAAGCCCTCGAGGAGATTACGGCCGCCTGCCAGTACTTGTCCGAAACCCGCACTGGCGCCCTGATTGTCTTCAGGCACAAATCCTCGCTCGACAATTTCATCGAGACCGGTGACCGTATCGATGCGGCAGTGCACCGCCGCCTCATCGAGAACCTCTTCTTCAAGAATTCGCCCCTTCACGACGGAGCCCTCATAATGACCCAGAACAGGATCGTGGCAGCCCGCTGCATCCTGCCCCTCACTGACCGCGCAGACATCAACCCGAGCTACGGAATGCGCCACCGCGCCGCCATCGGCATTTCTGAAGTGACCGATGCCGAAGTGGTCGTGGTGTCCGAAGAGACCGGCGTAATATCATACGTGGCGGACGGCCAGATAACTCCTATGCAGAGCATAGCCGAGCTGAGGCTGAAGCTTGAAAATTCATACAGCAAATGATAAGCGAACAGAAGATAGGCTTTGACAAGGTCCGCAGCCAGGTGCGCTCCAAATGTCTGTCGAAATACGCGCTTGCCCGCGTCGACGGCGAGCAGTATTGCGCCGACAGGCAGCAGATACTGCACCGCCTGCAGCTCACCGACGAGATGAGGCTTATCTGTATGTTCGAAGATACCTTCCCCTCAGAAGGCTTCACTGACTCCCGGGAGCTGCTGCTGCCGCTGACATCGGAAAGCACTTCCATCTCCCTGCCGTCCCTGGTGATACTTCGCACTACCCTCGACACCGTTCGTAAGGTGGTGACATTCTTCGACCGCAGCAAGGACGGAGTCTACCCCAATCTCAAGGAGATGTCGCGCCCGGTGGCATATTTTCCCGAAGTGGGCCGCCGCATCGACTCGATAATCGACCGCTACGGCAATGTGCGGGACAACGCCTCCGACACGCTGGCCAGCATCCGCCGGCTCATCAGAGAGAAGGAGAAAGCGGTCTCGAAGGTCACTGCCGCAATCCTCAAAAAGGCCCAGGGCGACGGATATGTAGAGGAAGACGCGGGCGTGGCGATGAGGGACGGCAAGGCGCTGATCCCGGTGGCCGCGGCAAACAAGCACCGTATCCCCGGCATAGTCTACGACCAGAGCGCCAGCGGCAAGACGGTCTTCATCGAGCCGATAGAGATAGTGGAGATGAACAACCGTCTCTACGAGCTGCATCAGGACGAGCAGGCCGAAATAGCCCGCATCCTCGCCCAGTTCACCGACTTCTTGCGTCCCTACCTGCCGGAGCTCCTGCAGGCCGCCGAATTCCTCGGCGAGATTGACTTCATCCGCGCCAAGGCCCTTGTGGCCCTCGATATGATAGCCGGAATGCCGGTCATTTCGGAAGACGGAGAAGTATGGCTGCGCAAGGCCCGCCATCCGCTGCTCGAGAAGGCTCTGGCCCGCGAAGGCAAAAAGATAGTGCCGCTCAACCTCCATCTCGACCGAAGCAAGCGCATCCTGGTCATCTCCGGCCCGAACGCCGGCGGCAAGTCGGTCTGCCTCAAGACCGTCGGCTTGCTGCAGTATATGTTCCAGTGGGGCCTGCTCGTCCCTACGTCGGAAGTGTCGGAATTCGTGATATTCGACGATATGTTCATCGACATCGGCGACGACCAGTCGCTGGAGAACGACCTTTCCACCTACAGTTCACATCTTCAGAACCTCAAGGAGATAGTGCTCCGCTCCGGCAAGAAGTCGCTGGTGCTGATCGACGAGTTCGGCAGCGGCACCGAGCCGGCCGCCGGAGGTGCCATCGCAGAGGCTGTGCTTGCGCAGATAGAGGAGAACGGAGCCTACGGTGTCATCACGACCCACTATACCAATCTGAAACTTTACGCTGAGAACAGCCGTGGCTGCGCCAACGGTGCAATGATGTTCGATGTGGAGAACATACAGCCGCTCTTCCAGCTGGAGCAGGGCCTGCCCGGCAATTCTTTTGCCTTCGAGCTGGCCCGCAAGATCGGCTTCCCCGAATTCATCGTCAAGAGCGCCCAGGAGAAGGCAGGAAGCGACTTCGTAGATATGGAACGCCAGCTGCGCAAGATCGCCCGCAACCGCAAGGCGCTGGACGAGAAGCTCACCAAGGTCCGCTCAGCCGACAAGACCCTCGAAGGCCTGACCGACCGCTACCAGAAAGAGCTGGCAGAGATCAAGGCTCTCAAGAAGAGCATCCTCGACGAGGCGCGCGCCGAAGCCAAGGAGATAGTGAAGGAGGCCAACAAGCAGGTGGAACGCACTGTGCGTGAAATCCGCGAGAGCCAGGCCGAGAAAGAAAAGACCAAAGCCGCCAGGGCGTCTCTGTCGGAGTACGCAGCCAAGCTGGAGGAGGAGAACGTTTCGAAGAGCGACAAGGCCATCGAGAAGAAGATGGAGCAGATTGCCGCCCGCAAGGAACGCGAGCGCAAACGCAAGGAGGCCCGCGCCCGCAGGCAGGGCATCCAGGAGGCTGCGGAGGCGGAAAAGCAGGCCAAGGCTGCCGCCGAAGAAGCAGCCCGCCCGCTGCAGGTCGGCGACAAGGTGCGAGTCATCGGCAGCGACCTCATCGGCGAGGTCACCAAGCTCACCGCCCGCAAGGTGTCGGTTTCAATAGGATCTATCACATCCACGATGGCCCGCGAAAGGGTGCAGAGGATTTCCGCGACGGAATACAAGACCGCAATGAAGACCAATGCCGCCGGCGCAGGCCACGCGACATATTCGTCAGATATCTACAGCAACGACTCTGTGAACCAGCGCAGGCTCAACTTCACCCCCTCGATCGACGTGAGGGGCGAGAGAGTCAACGACGCCATCGACAAGGTGCTGCATTTTATGGACGACGCCTTGATGGTGGGCGGAGGGCAGGTGACCATCCTCCACGGCAAGGGCAACGGCGTCCTGCGTGAAGAAATCCGCAAATATCTCAAGACCATCGGCGGCGTAGAGTCCTTCGGCGACGCGCCTCTCGACCAGGGTGGCGCCGGCATCACGGTCGTCAAGCTCCTCTAACTGCAAAAACAGGTGAGTTGCATCCTCCAGACGTTGGGTTTGGTGAGGATGGGCCACTGGGCGATTTCTTTCCAGAATCCAGACTTAACAACAGCCCGCTGCGCAAGCTTATCTGTCAAGAACAATCTTGATGATATTATCGAAAATGCCATCGAATTCTTGAATGACAACCTCACATTCTTTCCCTTCGAACAATGCTTTTATGCATTTCATTTCTGCCCATAACCCTTGGACATTGTCATTATCCCAATAAACCACTAATTCGTGAATGGTATTGTCATTGAAAATTGTAGGGCAGAATATCCTATACTTGACATATTCTTGCATAGGGTTTTCAACGACTGAATCGTAGTTGTCATCGGCATATTGGTATCTGAAATAATTGAAAACATTTGACAGATAATATGTATCTTGTTGATAATCGCTGATCCAGAAATACGATCCTGAACCGTCACGTATAGGCTGTGGACTATGATAACGCTTAAAATCGGCATTCGGTTTTGAAAGGATAATCTCCAGTGAATACTTATCAGGATTGATTTCCCCCTCCCAATTATTACCCCGCGAGTTTTTAATATATCGTTCTGCAGCTAACGGAGCAACCAGATCATTTCCCTCCTTATCAATGAAACTAACAGAAATAGAATAATCGTATCCCCCTTTATCAAACAGATTATCTTTCGCTGTGAATTCTGGTTCAGTCTCCATCTTTGAATTACAAGCAACTATGCTTACACACAACACGCATAGCAGCACCAAAGCATTCATCGTTTTCATCTTCTTCATAGGCTTATAAAGATTAAGGGACAGAAACATAAATATTAGTTCTTAAGTACTGGGGATTCCCCTCTTCGTACTCTACATCATTAGATGCAAACCAGCCATTATATGTTGCATTATGATGCGCAAATAACTCTATTTGTTGCATCTATAATGTATAAATGGATATAATCAATTACTATGGAGTTGGATATGATACAAAGACCATCTCGATAATCCTTACCGAGAAGACTCCAAATTCCCTAGACGCAAAGAAAAGCCGCCTCAAGAAAATGATTATGGAATCCGACGCAAAAGACAAGGAGGAATACTTCAAATACTTCTGACGGCGACGCGCCCCTCGACCAGGGTGGCGCCGGCATCACGGTCGTCAAGCTCCAGTAGCAAGTCTTATCTTAAAGTGCCGATATATTATCCACTAATTCGTGGAAATTATTAAACAGATTATTATATTTGCAGTATAAACTTTGGATAGTATGTGATAAGCATAACCAGCAAAAGAAGCCGAGATGGGGTACGATGGAGCGACATATGAGGAGGTTCGGCAATTTCTGGATCAGATGAAAAGCTGGTTATCGTTGCTTGGCGGGTACGTGATTTTTGATAATCGCGACAAAAATGTTCAGTTTATGGTTGACATGGACTGGAACAAGTCCGATAAAAAGAAAGAGTGGTTACTGAAATTGGAACCTGAAGATTACTTTGAAGGGCCGGAACCTAATGAGATACCGGGATTGAATCCTGTCTGGAAGTTTGGAAAGAGAATAGAGGGACATTTGTGCTATATCAAGATATTCTTGATACCCAAAAACCGGGTGTACTGTATTTCCTTCCACTTTGCTGAACATAATATGTATTTACCACTGATGGGCAAAACAGAAACTGTATGAATCATATTGTTGATAAACCCAGTCCAATTACTGGAGGTTTGCTCGAGTTGCGGACGGAACCCTCCACTGTAGAGTACCGTGGGGAAACAATTAATTACGAGAAGTCGTTCTATCATTGCGTGGACAGTAAATTGGAGTTTACTGATGAAGAATTGGAAGCCGCCAATCTCAAACTCATCTATGATAGCTATCGCCGTCGTCACAAGATTCCGTTAGCAGAAGAATTAAAAGAAATTAGAGAAAGTTATGGGATACCTGCGACTGCGATGTCATTAATTCTTGGCCTTGGGGAAAATCAATACGGCTTGTATGAGGATGGAGTGGTTCCTACTCCTTCTATCGGCAGGCTCCTGAATCTTGTCAGGGAACCAGGTTTTATGATAGAGCAATTGGTGGCTTCTCGTTCAAAGTTCACGGAGAAACAATATCGGAAGTATTATTATTTCATATTGGCCTCGATGCCCCCCACAGTTTACGAAACAGAAAGAGAAGGTTTTGCAGATTATTGTACATATCCTTCGTTCCCCTCTGCTGAAATAAACATTAAGCAACCGGCCTCGTATCAAAGAAGGAGTTCTTATAATGAATACATCTACGCCCCAGCCTGCTGATAGCCCCAAAATCCGCCTGTCGCTAGTAGGCGAACCAGTTATTGACATTCCTGCTCCGACTCAAATGGGCGGAGACATAGATTCTGCCAATCTGAAAATTCAGTACAATGTTTTGGTTCGAGTGATTCGTCCAGAATCCAGAGTTGCCGTTATTGTTTCTATGACATACTTGTCTGAGCATACAAAACTATTCTCTGGAAGACTTACTACAGTTTTTGATGTTGTAGACCTCTCGGCTTTCACACCCGAGAAAGAGGGGGAAGACTCTTTCCGTATTGAGAATGATTTTCTTCCCATGCTCATAAACATTGCCTTCAGTACCACTCGAGGTTATTTTGCCAGAGAACTTCAAGGATCCATCCTGGCTTCTTACCCCTTCCCCATGATTTCAATGGAGAATATTAGAAAGCGGACTACATATCAACTCGTGTAGGAAAACCTATCCCGCAACTCTCTTCTCGTATTTGCGACCAAGTCGCAACAAAAAAAGGATGACCGCGGGGCCATCCTTTTTCATATTGCGGTGAGCAATGGACTTAGTCGCTGAGGGAGAAGCGGCGGAAATCAGCGATTATTTAGATTCAGCCCGATGTCCGGATGGTGATGTCTGGTTTAATACTGCAACTCCCAGGGAGTTATAGGAATCGTTTCATGTGCAAAACGGATTGTAATGACATCTCCTGCTGTTGAGTTAATCACAATGTATATGTCACAGTCTTTATTATATGTCGCTAATTTGCAAGACTTGACCGATACTTCCCTTATCTTTTCATTATCACCTTCGTAAACTCCATGATTCATCGGAATATCAAGGCGACTTCCAAGACCCAGAGATTCATCTAAGCCGTTAATTACTATCTGATCGACCCATTCGCGCAAATCTTTGACTTCTTTCCGACTTCCGCAATTTCCATTGATTTCAACAATAGTATTCACAAAAGGATCGGGAGGTGAAGAGTATTTCTCCGGATATAGTTTAATGCGAAAATAAACGTAATCAAGCCCAACAACAGAGCCGCCGCCATGGTAAGCAGAACCAATAGAATATGTGTTAACTATATTGTCTGCTCTGGCGGACCGTATGATAAGTGCATTACCATAAGTATTGTCAATAGCCATTTTTTCACAGGAAGAAAGCGCGGCTATGATCATTAGCATCAATAAAGATATACGAATACCTTTCATCATTAAGGCTTTTTTAAGTATATGTTATATCTAGTGTATTGATAATCCCCATTCCCTGAGTCATAGTCATTCTTTACAAACCATCCATTGCAATTTAAGTGATTTTTATCAAAACACCAATTCATGTGCAGATAATAACTGAATATTGTTCCTCCTTCAATACCAGGATTGTTGTGAGAATACATCCCCTGTGTAAAAGTACCAGCACCATACGGTTGATTTTCGGTATAGAAAACCATTTGATTTGAATAACCATTTACTCCGTCACAAACCCAGTAATGACCTGAAACATTTAAAATGTCCCATATAGATGAAACTGGTCCGTCTGTTCCTGTCATGATGAAAGGCCTCATACAATTTAACAAAGTGTCTTTTGCTGCATCATAATTATGAACCTTCGGCAACAACTCAATATATCCCAAAGAATCTAGTCCAGCTATCACATTTGAGATATTTGCCGATGAACCACTTTGCCCGTATGTCATTTGAAATTTCTGTCCGAGCATCCTGATTAGGTGCGGTTGACGCGATAAACTAGATGAGTCTGGATCTGCTGATATTTGATTCCAAGTGAAAGGAGTATTACTCCAAGACATATTCGTTGGGTACTCAAAAAATTTCATTATCTGTCCTGCCGCTATAGCAGTACATCCTGCCGGATAGTGAGATGGACACAAATCATTGAATGGGAAATCTTGATGCCATTGTGTGGAAAGAAGCGGGCCGATATGATAGTATGTAGGATATATATACCCTATTACCGTTTCGCTTGGATCAGAATGATTTTGCGCTGCATTGCTACAAATAGCATCGTATAAATCATCATAGCCCCACTCATTGAAGTAATACTCAGCATTAGATAGCGACGAGAAAGTCCACCCTTCACTGCCATATTGTGCTTGCAATCTTTCTATTTCAGCCCAGCAGGAGTCCTCTCCTGCGCTGCGGGTCTGAGGACGGCGAGCAGCAAGAAGTTGTTGCGCCGGATCTACGTAAGTGCCATCATAGCGTGCCCATAGGTTCTGCATCTGGGTTTTGGTGGCTTCATCGAGCGATCCACTGCTCTTGATGCCTACTTTCGTCTCATCGAGCCATACATCTACCGGCCCCATATCGTCCTGAAGTTCAAATGAGCCTTTGTCAGAATAGGCAAGGATTGGATAGTAGTTCCTTGTTGAACCGACGATGACAAAACCACCATCTTCATAGTTGAAAATGTACATAAGATCCTGGCCATCTTCCCTAACAGCAGCAGAGGAACTAACCCTCTTTGAGGTTGAACTCTTTGTGGCAACGCCAAGATTACCGGCTTCGGAGCGCATGAACCTGTCTGCGATTCCCTGAGCCTCGTTATGGGTAACATTGATACTGGGCGCCTTGCTTACTATTTGCTGATCTATGGCAGATGCAGCGTCAAAGCCGACATTGTCGATTTCGTTGCAAGAAAATAGCAGAGTTGCTGCAAGAGACAATACTACTATAAACGAATAATGTTTCATGGATTATGGCTTTTTTATTGGTTAATTGTTATTGTTGCATTATCACAACACGAATTCGCCGTAATATGACTGTCCAGAAAGAAGGATTATATCCAGCCTGTACAATCCAGAGAGACCACTTATAGGGATAATGATTGAGCCAAAAGATGTGTCAAATACTGTCTCATAATCATCGCCTGTAGTGGAAGTGAGTCTAATCTCTACGCTTCCTATATTGCTAGTGCAACCGAGGACTACATAATGATCCCAGACCTGGGCAAGGAAAGGAACCTGTTCCGGAGAACGATTTTCACCAGAACCTGGATCTTCAATGATAATAGGAATAGGATACTCGTCTGATTTGGCATCAATAGTAGTAGAAAGAAGTATAGCAGCTGATGCTGCCAAGAGTAATTTGAAAAATGCTTTCATTTTAAATTAGGTGTTTAGACGTTTATTCAAAGTTAGGCCATATTATAGCAGGGTAATTCAATGTCAATCTTACAAAAATGGTCATTGCGTACCGTATAATACCCTAATTTTCAATACTTTGAAGAAGTTGGACGAAATAAAAGTCTTACATTCGCCGAAAAGTGGTGACGATTCTGTTGTATTTGAGATATTTTACATATCTCAAATATGTCTTGCATGGAGCAATCTCTAGCCCTTTTATTAAATTTGATTATGAAACATCTTTATTGGTTTTTTCTTGTCATAATCCTGACTGCTTGTAGTGAGGCGGCCATCCAGGGCAAGTTGGATGAAATTGACACCTATGTCGACAGTGACCCGCAGTCGGCGCTTGCAGCTGTGAACGAGCTGGACATAAGTGATGTCAAATCTGAGAAAGTAAAAGCGCACTATTCTTTGCTTCACAGCAAGGCTATCGACAAGTGCTACATAGACACTACCGATGTCTCTGTGATTATTGACGCTGTGAAATACTATTCTCGGCATGGCAATCCCGACCAGAAGATGCAGACTTATTACTATCTGGGACGAATCCACGGCAATGCAGGCAGATATACGGAATCCCTCCTCGCCCTCACACAGGCGCTTGAGGCAGGTGAGGCGTCATCCGATGTGAAATACAAAGGAAGGGTATATATAGCAATGGCGGATGCCCACAACCGTAACTACAATGTAGTTGAAGAAGGACGTTGTGTTGATAAAGCGCTGGACTATTTCGAGGAGTCCGGTGATTCAATCCAGATCAATGCTGCGAAATATAGAAAAGCCGTAAGCTGTATAAATCTGAGAGATTTTGAACAATCTGATTCTTTATTTCAGTCTCTACTTTTGATTAAAGACTTGCGGTCTTCACTAAAAGCTAAATGCTTTGTCAAATATGCTTATCTTCTATCTGTAATCGACGATTCTGATTATCAAAGAACTTATCAATTGTTTCAGGATGCTATTTCTTCCGGAGCCGAATTTTCAAAGAAGGATGTGGCTGCTTATGCTTATATACTTTGGTGCAAGGGGGATACTGTTGGTTCGGAGAAAGTGTTTAGCGATCTTGAACGAAGAGATTCATCGGTAGTCGGTGTAACATCCTGGTGGAAAAGCAGAATAAAGAAAAAAGAAGGCTTATTCAAAGAGGCGTATGAATACCTTGATGATGCAATGACGTATGCCTCAGAAGTGGAAGACAATGCTCTCCAACAGTCTCTTTCTATCGCACAGCGGGATTATTATTCTGCAATTGCGGCCCAACAAAAGACACTGGCGGACAATCGTAAGAAGATATCTATCCTGATAGCTGTGGCCGCCATCGCCATCATACTTCTGATCCTCGGCATAATACTTAATGTTATCAGACGGATTAAGGAACGGGAGTTCAACGCCCTGACGGACCTCGAATATCTGAAAGACCATCTGATGGATGTACAGAAATCCTCTGCCGAGAAAGACGCCAGGATTGAATCTCTCCAGGCGAAGTTCCAGGAAGTTTTCCGGGAGCACTTCAGGTATATAGCCCAACTTTATGAAACCTACGAAATGAATCGCACCCGTGGATACAGCGGCATTTCGACATATAAGCATATACAGGATGTCTTCAAAGCGATCAAGGGAGAAGAGGAGACAGCTCACATATTCGAGAAAACCATCGACAAGGATATGGATGGGCTTATTACCCGTTTCCGTGCAGATTATCCCGATTTAAAGGAGATAGACTATCTGCTGTTCTGCTAGTACGTGGCCGGCTATGAGACAAAGACCATCTCGATAGCCCTTACCTAGAAGACTCCAA
>JAEEGH010031478.1_pt1 | contig 10248 bp, 13 predicted proteins | sample 9134181 | NCBI WGS metagenome assembly JAEEGH01 (sample SAMN16246544, study PRJNA631951) | gut metagenome | biome: gut microbiome; feature: rumen; material: DP-attached | host: Bos | place: Iran: Karaj | collected 2018-10 | reverse complement strand
CGAAGAATTCATGAGGAAATATCTATGAGAATAAGAAGAATCTTTGCACTTCTTGTATTGGCATCAGTCGTGTTGGCGGCAGCATCATGCAGCACGCAGCAGAGCGCTGAGTCAGTTACTTCGGCTGTGCAGACAACGGAGACAAGCGCGTCTTCTGAGGATACAACCATGAGTGAGCAGACGAAAGCAACAACAGAACAGAGCATTGAAGCCAAAGCCGGAGCCTTTGACATGGTAAACAAAAAGGTCAGACTCAACAGCGGATATGACATGCCTATAATGGGACTCGGCACATATTCGCTCGATCACGATACCTGTGTCAATTCCGTAAAAGCACTTCTCAGGAACGGCGGAAGACTGATCGATACGGCATATATGTACGGCAATGAGGACGCGGTAGGTGAAGGCGTCAGACAGGCGATGGAAGAGTATAACATTCCGCGTGAAGAGATATTCGTCATCACCAAGATATATCCAAGCCAGTTTAGCGAACCGGAAAAAGCGATAGATACGGCGCTTGAAAAGCTTGATATAGGATATATAGACATGATGCTCCTCCACCATCCGGGAGCAGGAGATATAGATGCCTACAAGGCGATGGAAAAGTATGTTGCGCAGGGAAAGATCCGCTCTTTGGGACTTTCAAACTGGTATGTGAAGGAACTTACGGATTTTCTTCCCAAGGTATCCATAACTCCGGCGCTTGTACAAAACGAGATACATCCTTACTATCAGGAAAAGGATGTGGTCCCGTTCATTCAGGAAAAAGGAATCGTTGTCCAGTGCTGGTATCCTCTCGGAGGAAGAGGTCATACTTCAGAACTCCTCAATGACGGGACAATCAGCTCGATCGCAGAGGCACACGGAGTGTCTTCGGCACAGGTGATCCTGCGGTGGGATCTGCAAAGAGGAATAGTTGTGATCCCGGGTTCGAGCAATCCGGATCACATAAAGGAGAATCTCGATCTGTTCGGCTTTGAACTTTCGGATGAAGAGATGGCAAGGATAAATGCTCTCGACCGGAACGAAAAGCACGACTGGTATTAACGGGGTATACTTATATGAGAATGAACATTGCAGCCGCTTTGATGGCCGGCACGATCCTGGTGACTCTGACGGGGTGTTCTCCGGCTCTTGAATCTACAACAACAGCTGCAGCGCAGATTACGGCTCCGGCTGAAAAAAAGTCCGAAACAACGACTGAGAAGACTGCCGCAACCACAGCATCTGAAATGACCACTCAGACAGAAGAGACGACTACCGTCACGGAGGCAGCGGAATCAATGACATTAAAGATCGGAGAAAGGAAAGTTCCGGTGACCTGGGAAGACAACGCATCAGTTGAGGAACTTAAGAAACTGGCAGCAAACGAACTTACGATCAAGATGTCGAAATACGGCGGTTTTGAACAGGTAGGTTCCATTGGCAGGAGCATTACGAGCAATGACAAACAGACAAAGACTGCGCCCGGAGATATAGTTCTTTATTCAGGCAATCAGATGGTCATATTTTATGGAACCAATTCATGGGCATATACAAGACTCGGAAAGATCAACATGTCCAAGAACGAACTGAAAGATCTTCTGGGCAAAAGCAACGTAACCGTCACTCTCACTTTGGAATAAAACGGCGTTTAACTGATCCGGCTGTCTTTTATCCTTTGATCATTTCCTGCAGGCGTTCAGGAAGACGTTAGTGTTAGAATGATTAAAGCACGGATAAAGGAGCCTTTCATGATGAACGCCATAAACTCTGAAGTAATGGGCGAGCTCTCCCTATTTGATTCGGAAAGAAACGTTTTCAACAAACCGGGCGATAATAAGTCTGTAGGCCTTTCCGTCTGGTCTGCCCCGTGGGAGAAGGAAAAGGCGAACAAAGCGTATTATCACGTGGTCAATGACACTTTCGGAGATAATTAGTGACATGATAGTTCGAACAGTCGGAGACAAAGGTAATCCCGCAATCTTAATGATCCCGGGAATGTTCTGTACATATGAGATGCCCGGGATAATCGCGGAATACTTAAAAGATGACTATTACATTATCCTGCCGACACTGGACGGGCATCACAAGGAAGAACCGGTCTACCATTCCAAACAGGAAGACGCGGCGAAGATAATATCCTGGCTTCACGAAAACGGCATTGAGCGCTTAGCTCTCCTGCAGGGCACCTCCATGGGCGCGGAAGTGGCATTGGAAGTTGCAGACAAGATAAACATACCTGTTGAAAGTTATCTTTTTGACGGAGGTCCGTTCTTCCATTTCCCGAGATTTTTCCGTGCGTTCATGGCGGTGAAGTTCATGTCATTCATGAAAAAGACCAAGGGCAAAGAGAAGGATCAGGCCATACAGGCTCTGATGGACGACGCGTTTGTCAGAAAGCTTGGCGGAGATTCCCTTGAAGCGTACAGAGGCCTGATGAACGGCTTTTGCGAGGTAAGCCAGTGGATAGAAAAGGATTCCGTAAGACGAATATCTGACACCTGCTATAAGTGCGATCTTCCGGATCTTGACGAAGAAAAGGTCAGAAGATTCACCTTCCTGTATTCCGAGAAAGAACCTGCGCGCCAAGCGGAAAAGCGCCTCAGAAAGAAGTATCCTTCCGCAAAGTATGTCATCAAGCAGGGATTCGGTCACGGCGGTTTCCAGGGTGAACAGCCGCAGCAGTATTCGGAGTTTGTAAGAAGTTTATTGAAGAACAAGACATGAAGATCTACGTAGCACCGCTCGAAGGCATCACAGGTCATATATTCCGCAAAACTTTCAACGAAGTCTACGGAGGCGTTGATAAGTACTTTGCGCCATTCATAACACCTTCCGAGAAGTGTGCCGTGACGCCCCGCGATAAGAAGGAACTCTCGCCCGAGAACAACAAGGGAATATACCTGGTCCCACAGATCCTGACGTGCAGATCCGACGGTTTTATAAGCGCGATGAAAGAACTGAAGGACATGAGCTTTAATGAAGTCAACCTGAACCTGGGATGCCCTTCAGGTACCGTATGCGCAAAAGGCAAGGGAGCAGGGTTCCTGCCCGAGACAACTGCCCTTACAAAGTTCCTGGATGAGATATATTCGGCGGGTGAAACTGTAGGCATGAAGATATCGATAAAGACCAGACTCGGCTACTTTGATCCCGAAGAATTCTATGATCTTGCAGAGATATTTAACGCCTTCCCCGTAAGCGAGCTGATCGTTCATCCGAGGATAAGAGGTGACTTCTATAAGGGAGAACCCAGGAAAGAATATTTCGCATACGCATTGAAACATGTAAAATGCCCGCTCGTATATAACGGCAACGTCTTTACTCCCGATGATTACAGCGGGCTTTGTGCCCTGTTCGGAACGAACCTTGATCCCGTTATGCTGGGAAGAGGACTGATAACCGATCTGTCGCTTGCGGACAAGCTCAAGGGGAAAGATACGTCTGATGCAGGTACCAGATTCAGGCGCTTCCACGATACCATATACCACGAGTATCAGAAGGTAATGTCGCCTGACATCAACGTCCTTTACAAGATGAAAGAACTGTGGACTTACTGGGCTTCTTTTCTCGATGTGAAAAGCCGCGACATAAAGAGCATTCAAAAGGCCAAAAAGTACGCAGAGTACGAAGATGCGGTAAACAGGATATTACCCTGATGGTATAATTATCTTGTCTAAACCTGTTTAGGAGGATAGCAAAATGAAAAAGATTTTAGCACTGATCATTTCAGCCACGATGCTCTTGTCGCTTTCTTCATGCAATTCGTCAAAAGCGACATCAACATCTGCCAAGGAAACCACAAAAGCTGCCGCTGCCGGTGAAGGTGCAGGCGGCAATACGGATGCAACCAAGAAAAATGCAGACGCAGGAGCCATTGTGCTTCTCCCCGGTGAGCTCTACCAGTTTGATAAAGATGCTGACGGCGGCCCTGTGATAAAGGGTTTGACCTTGAAAGGCAATCAATACGGGTCTGCTGAATTCAATGATAAGGCTCCTGACGTAAAGGGCATAAGATGCATTTTCGCGCTGAACGAGTGGGTCGAGTTCCATCCTGATACGAGCGTCAACGACGGTTTATGGGTATACGTATATAAGCATGCAGACGATGCCAAAGTTTATACGGATATGGGCTTCACCGAAGAAGACACCAAAGTGCTCGCTGTATGCAATCTGTCAAGGCCCGAGGAGGCAGGCTATCAGTGGGGCGCTCTCTATTTGAATCCGGATAGTGCACAGCCCGGTGTATACGATATCGTAATCGTTAAGGACGGCAAAGCTGTTGCGGTAATGAAAGCCAATTTCGCCAAAGAGAATTCTCTTGGAGACAAATCTGATGACGATCTCAGAGCCATGATGAAGGATTTCTGATCTAAAGCTCAAGTGAGATCACTATTGCAGCCCGGAGCGATCCGGGCTGTTTTTTATGGCATATATCCATACATTTACAAATATCGATATGTATGATACTATCCATTTGTTTAATGGAGGTGACTTGATATGGGATACAGAGAGGATGCGCGTAAGATCAAGGCTTTGGCTGATGAGAACCGCCTGGCGATCATGATGTCGCTTCAGCAGAAGGAGAAATGTGCCTGCTATCTTTTAGAAGAACTCAACATTTCCCAATCGACACTTTCACATCACATGAAGCTCCTGTGTGACAGCGGACTTGTTGATTACCGTAAGGAAGGAAAATGGATGCACTATTCTCTTTCGAAAGAAGGGGCAATTGCTTTTCGAGACATGATAGACGGATATATCCGGACTGACAAGTAAACTGAAGGGATATGCATATGGAATTCAAAGACAAAGTGTTTATCGTAACCGGAGCTAGTTCCGGTATGGGTAAGAGCTGTACAGATCTCCTGCTCGATAAGGGAGCTTATGTAACCGGCATCGACATAAATGACGGCACGGTAGAGCATGAAAGATACTCGCACTGTAAGGCTGATGTCCTGGCAGAAGATAAGATTCAAAAGTGCGTCTCGGAAGTAGGTTCCAAATACGGACATATTGACGGTCTGGTCAACGCTGCCGGTATCTTTGCCAAAAACAAACCGTTCTACGAATTAACGACCGAAGAATGGAACAAGGTGATCTCGGTAAATGCCACGGGGACGTTTATCGTATCTAAAGCGGCCGCACCGAAGATGATCGCTCAAAAGCACGGCAAGATAGTTAATATTTGCTGCATAAGATCTGAAATATATAAGAACAACATGGCGGAATATGCTGCTTCAAAGGGAGCGGTAAAGTCCATGACATCTGCCATGGCTTTGGATCTTGCTCCGTATAACGTTCAGGTAAACTGTGTAGCCCCCGGATTCATATACACGGGAATGACAGCGTCTTCATTTGACATAACCGAAGTTAGAGCGAAGTCAGAAGAGCTGATACCGAACGGAAGGATCGGCATGCCAAAAGACATAGCATCAGTCGTATTGTTCCTTTTATCAGACATGTCGGATTATATGACGGGAACCATGTTATATGCAGACGGCGGATATCACATACAGAAGTGATCCGGTAATACCATTTGAGATAGGGATAATCGTATGTTGTTTAGAGTTAAAGAATGTTCAGATAATGAAGTCATCAAAGCGTTATTTGTTGAGTATTCGCATATCAAGGGAGCCGAAAAAAGATATCAAGCCTCATCTGATTGTCGATCCAGCTTCTCTGGTCGGCTTCATGAATGACATCCTCAGGATTTAAGTTTCCCAAAAGAAAAGGCGACTTTGGATCGTGCTTTTTCATGTTCTGTCTGACGAGATCAGGATCGGTATTCGCATAGCAGTATCTGCAAAGATGACCGCATGTATCGTATGCTCCGATGTCTGTTCCCAGAAGGCACGCGCATTCGCCGTTTCGTTGGTTCTTCCCCTTCTTCGGGACAGAAAGATTAGTGTGGAGTGCTGTCTCATAGGTCTTGACAGTCATGCAGCCGGAGCAGTCCGCGCCGTACTCTGCAAGGCTCGTTCCTTCTGCACACGGCCTTATGGTCATGCCGTATTTCCCGGCGATCTCAATAAATGCCTTGCCTATCTTAAGCTTGTCTCCGGCAGATACTTCGCGTGCTTCAGGGAAGTTCTTCTCGACCTTTTTGTAGATATCTATAAAGCTAATTACGCATGTCTTTGTGTATCCGCAAAGAGTCTTCGCCATCTCCTCGAACTTATCAATATGCCAATTTACTGTATGGCTGCTGTCCACCAGGATCGGGTCGTATCGCCAGCCCATGCTGTCAACGCCAACTTTGTCTGACAGTGTCTTAAAGCTCTCCATCACCTTCTGCTTGTCGGGAACATTAGGCTCTATGTCTTTACCGTATGGTGTTATGGTGACGAACCAGTACTGCCCGTAGGGATCCAAGTGTTCCATCTTACCGAGCATCGGAACAGGGTTCTTGGTGCAGAAAGAAATGAGATCGACAACGTCAGGCGACAGGCTGTACCTCGTCACCTGCACGGGATTATAAGGATTCCTTACAAGAACGAATCCTTCTTTTATCCTGTTTATGAACCACTCGGAATAAAAGGCCGGGATATCGGTCCTCATCCCCGTCTGAATTATCACTTCATTTCTCCTTTGAGGTCTTCGAGCACTTCCCCGATATCGCCCTCGATCAGGATCGATCTGTCTTTTATCTGCTCCGGACATTCGGCATCTGAGAAATTGATGCAGGCATATGTTGCGTTGGGGTTATCAAAGGTCCTCTGCCAGAACGGATACTTGATAATGACCGGTGTGTTGTATCCTACACCGAGTTCCAGATAAAGTACCTTTCCCTTATGTGTCTCGTTGAATTCCTCGTAACGCTTTGCAGCCTCGTGCCAGCCTTCGTCTTCGACAAACTTGTCGTCAGATCTGAGATTCATCGTAAGTGGCTTGCCGCAGTTGGGACATTTCGGGATGAGTTCAGTTGGGATCCTCATGCCTGACTGCTTCTCGTACATGTTAAGGATCATGTCTTTGTTGTCGTAGGTCACGTCCCTGCACGGTTCGCTGCACTGGAAAAGGCCGTAATCACCCTGGGTATAGAAGAGCCTTTTCTTGTCGAATCCCGCCTTCTGGAAGCAGTGGTCCACGTTGGTCGTGATGACGAAATAATCCTTATCTTTTACAAGCTCAAAGAGCTCTTCGTAAACAGGCTTGGGTATATCCATATAACGGTTGATGTAGATATATCTTGACCAGTATGCCCACATCTCCTCGGGTGTGGGATAAGGATAGAATCCGCCCGAATACATGTCCTTGAAGCCGTACTTTTCGCTGAAGTCAGAGAAGTGCTTATCGAACCGCTCACCGCTGTAGGTGAAGCCCGCTGAAGTAGACAGTCCCGCGCCTGCACCGATCAGGACGCAATCTGCTTCTTCCAGTGCTGACCTGAGCTTTCTTATCTTATCCGAGTAGTCTTGTGTATATCTCATAGTCAATATCCTTCCATACATTGAATATCACTTCGATATTGCTGTTCTTTGTCTTGCGGAACTCCTCAACTGTCTCTACCGCGATCTCCGCTGCCCTCTGATTAGGGAAACAGAATACCCCTGTAGAGATGCAGCAGAATGCGATGCTAGAGACGTTATTCTCCAATGCAGTCTCAAGACATGACACATAGCAGGACCTTAAAAGGTCCTCGTCCTGCTGTGTCAATGCGCCCGATACGATAGGACCTACCGTGTGGATAACGTATCTGCTCGGAAGATTATATGCGGGCGTGATCTTCGCAAGTCCGGTCTGCTCTTCATGTCCCTGCTTTCTGATTATGTCAGCGCAGCTGTTTCTGAGCCTTATCCCGGCATACGTGTGAATACAGTTATCTATGCATGAGTGACACGGGGAGTAGCATCCTGTAAGTCCCGAGTTGGCCGCGTTTACTATTGCATCGCACCTTAATGCCGTTATGTCGCCCTGCCATATGTAAAGTCCGTTTCTGACCGGCTTAAGATCCTTGATATCTGTGATGCCTCTTTTGCTTATCTCTTCTTTGAGGTATTCGTCCTGGACTTCTAAGAACTCATCTGAGATATCTGCCGGCAGTCTTACATTGAACAGGCCGCGAAGCAGCATCTTCTGTTCCCGCTCGCTGCCGGGAACGGATATCTCCTCTTTGTCGGGACGTTCATCTATCAGATGCCTTATCAGGTATAATCTTCTCTCATTCTGATCCATAAGAGCCCTCCGATGTCATGTCTGTCTTTCAAAAACTGCTTATGAACTTAGTGATCTCAGTGCTTATCCTGTCGCTTTCGTAGTAGTGGACATAATGGCCGCAGTTAAGCTGTATGAGCTTGGCGTTATTGTTTTTTGCGAACTCATTTTGGAACCTGATCCAGTTTGCAGATACCTGCTTGCCGTCAGATACGAACATCAGGAGCGGGCAATCTATTGCCCCTGCTTCTTCAACGAGCTTGGCATTATCGTAGACAGTCCCGGCTTCATTTATATAGCAGTCGTTCATTCCGTTTCTTTTCCACAGGAGCTTTTGCTGACCTTTATCTTCTTTATCAAGACCGCGCTTGTTCAGCGGATACCAGAAAAGAAGTCCTTTCCTGTGGAGCTTTTGAAGCTTATGCATCTGAGCGATCTTATCATCCACGCCTTCTTGTCCCCAACTGATATATTGGGCCGGGACTGCCATATCCAGGCCCGCTATCGCCTTTATCTCATCAGGGTATCTCTGTCTCCACCTGATCGCTTCAAGTCCCGAAAGTGAGTGCGGAAGCAGTATGAAGGGGCCTTGTTCGCCCAAGTTCTCCAAAGCCTGTCTGTGATAGGAGATCAGCGAATCGATATCTGTCCTGGCATTGTACAGATCTGAGTACCCGTATCCGAACTTCTCTATGACTATTATCCTGAACTTATCTTCCAGCTTCCGGTACAATATCTTGAAATCTAATGAAGGCGCAACCGTCCCCGAGCCTGACAGGAAAACGAGCTTTTGGCCGTCTTTCTTCCCTGCCCTGAATATATGCATCTTGTGACCTTCCACGGTCACATATTCACCGTTATGGTGGAGCTTATCTGCCACTTGTTCTGTCTCCCGTTATTTACTGACAGAACTATTATACTAATCCTCAGGCGTTTTCTTTAAGGAACGCAGCAGTCTGTCCGCATATTCGGGTCATGGCCTGCTCATTACACTTGCAAATGCCTTTGCAGTGCGGATGTCAAAGTCTTTAAAGTGATTGCCCTCATTCCATTCGAGGACACAGTCAAAGCCCTCCTGGGCAAGGAACGAATCAAGCTCTCTTATCTTGTCGCCGACCGTCGCCATGACCGGATTTCTGGTCTTCTCTTCCTTATCTCCAAGGCTTAAGTAGATCTTGCTGCACTGAGGCTTTCTCTCCCTGATATAGTCCAGGAATTCCGGAAACCATACAGAGGGCGAAGCAGCCGCAACGCCTTCGAACCTATCGGTCTGAACCGATGCCCACAGCGCGAAAAGCCCTGCCAGCGAATAGCCTCCGATGTAATACTTTTTGTCTTTGTCAGTGCAAAGAGACAATATTTCCGAAAGCGTATCTGATGCGCCGTTGCCGAAGTTTTCGATACCGAAGACGGCAGGAGCTTCCCACGGCGAAAGATCTTTGTTCCAGTCACTGACCTTTAGAGCGGTCATGCAGAGATCCATGCCCGTGAGGCTTTTTATCAGGTCAAACTCCTTTTCAATGCCTGCAAGATCGTGATCGTCAACAGGCTGTATAAGACAGACCTTGGCATTTGGATCACCGAACACGTAAGTCTTCATATTGTCTCCTTAATCTCCTTAAACAGATCAACCGTTCTTTTCGTTATCGTATGATTTATTAATGATCCATATTTTCCCTTTCTATATATTTTTCGCGATTTCAAATACTTTTCCCAGATACTTACCGGCGTTTTCATCCCTGTGAGCATTATTACCATAGCCTCTGGTCATCTCATCAAAAGCATATACTTCGCAGGTTTTTGCTCTGTTTCTGATCCGGTCACCAACCATAACCGTCTTCATTGCTTCCAGCTGATCTCTTCTTATCTCATCTTTTAATGACCCGCCCATGGTAATCAGAAATAAAGCTTTTTCCAGACATTTCATGGATGGTTTATCCCCATATGCAAATCCGTAAGTCCATACCCGTTGAAACCATCCCTCTAACATAGCAGGAGACGAAGTCCAAAAATCAGGATAAATAAAGGCTACCGCATCCGCTTCATTTATCTTTTTCTGCTCTAAAAGAACGTCCTCCGCTACAGGACTATCCAGATCATAAAATCCTT
>JAEEGH010031477.1_pt1 | contig 10248 bp, 8 predicted proteins | sample 9134181 | NCBI WGS metagenome assembly JAEEGH01 (sample SAMN16246544, study PRJNA631951) | gut metagenome | biome: gut microbiome; feature: rumen; material: DP-attached | host: Bos | place: Iran: Karaj | collected 2018-10 | reverse complement strand
GACATAGGGCGCCGGGTCCGCCGTATAGTTCGTCGTGATTACAATTTTCTGAGCGAAACCCGTACAAGCCAAGGCCAATACGGAAGAAACGAATAAGATATTTTTCATCTTAATCTCCAAACATGTTATACACCAGAGATAAAGATATATCGCGAAAAGCCCCGCGGAACGCCCCGGGATTAACTTATCATTGACAATTTTTCAAAAGCGGGGGAGGAATTCTTCGCTATTCTGCAGGTTCGGCGGTGTCTTTGACGCAGCGGACGGAGAAGTAGCTATCTACATAAATCCAGTAGCCGTCGTAGCGGGAGACATAGTTGTGGCGGCTTCCCGGAATAGACAGCGTGCTTGAGCTGCCGGCGAAGAAGGCGGCGAAATAGTGGTCGCTTCCGTCGGCGCTGAACATGGTGGGGAGTGCGGCGAATCCGAATGCGTCGCTACCATTCTCGTTTGTGTGGATGAATCCGTCTTCGTAGCGGTAAACCCATCCACCCAAAGCCTTCAGCTTGCTAGGACCTTCGTAATCTTCGTCGCTTTGGGCGAGATCCAGAAGCGCGGTCATCTCTTTTTCGTTGGGCAGGCGCCATCCATCGGGACAGATTCCCTGGATATGGTCTTTTGCCTCTCTGCAACCGCCCAAGTTGGTGAAATTGCATCCGTACAATTCGTACAGCCTGACAGAGTCCGCCAGGGCGGCGTATGTGTACATGCGCCCGAAGGTGTTGCAATACCGTTCATCGTTCCGGAAGCACTTGCTTTCTCCAAGAAGACTTATCGTGCGGATACTGTCGGCGTAGTTCAGGTTCTGAGCCATCCAGGTTGTCCCCTGAATTTCGACGGTCTTGTAGACATGGCCGTCGCGCGGGTCGGTCATCTCGCCGTATTGAATGTTGGGGTTCAGGAGAAGATCCTTGGATAAGTCTAGGCTCCAGTCCTGCACGCTAATCCAGCCGCTGTCCGAGCAGTAGTACCTGTTGTCAGTGCTGTCATTGTTGTCGCTGAAGCCCCTTGTCGTATAAATGGCTCCAAGGTTCTTGGCGGAGCATTCTGCTCCGTAGGTATCGATCTGTTTTATAGTTGCTGGGTACCATTTTTTATTTCCGCAAACATAATAGGGGTATTGTGTGTTGATGAGCGTATTCTCGATGCGCTTGACTTCTCCGGCTCTATCTTCGGTGCATTCGCCGATACCGTAGACTTTGCCCCTAAACTTGTTGATGTATATGTCGAAGTGGTTGGTCTCGGAAGACAATTCCCAATTGAGAATGTTGGATCTGATATTGATAAAGCGGGAGGTATCAATTTCATCGACAACTTGGGCTTTCAGCTCTTCATCATCCCACTTGCCGTCGGTAGTGAAGTCTTCTGTGAAGGCTGCTCTCCAGGATACTTCATCGGTAGGATCTGGATTGATGATGTATCTGGTAAAGAGAATGCATGTGGCAAGGAGGGCGGCATCTCCATCTCCCAATTTGAGAATGTCGAGCTCTTCGAAGTTGCCTATATCTCCGGTAAATCCAAATTCCCTTAGGAATTCCTGTTCGGCCTTTCTCTTGGCGGCGGGGAAGTTCATTCCCGAATCGTAGAGGTTGAAGATGCGCTTGTAGGTCATGGTGGTCATGAGGTTGACGTTCACCTTGTCGTGGGTGGACAAGTCGACGAGTGCCCTGAGTGTAGTAGCTTTATTTCTGGCTACGTATATTTCGTTCCTGAAATCCCCGCTGGCTTCGATGATGGCGTACTGTGAAACGAGCGATACGTCGGAAATGGAATAGTTGCCACTGTCGCTCAGGATGGTTCCTGTAATTTTTTTCCCAGTTTCTTCGAGCGTTTCGCCGTCCAGTTCGATGATGGTGACGCTGGCGCCTTTTTGGAGAGGACCTTTTTGAGCGAAGCCGCTGATGGTCTTGCCTTCGATGGGTACGACGGGAATCTTATCGTAGGCGTTGTCGGCGATGATTTCTGCCGAATCGACGGGGGTTCCAGAAGCTTCGCCGTCATCCTGCGAACTAGATGTATCTCCGCCGCCACAGGCGAAAAGGACTGCCGCGACAAAGCAGATGATGAAAGATAGTCCTATGAATTGTGCATTCAAACGACTATGGATTTTCTTGTCCATGAGTTCTCCTATTTACCCTCTGATGCTGTAAATATAGTAAAGGAAATGCCCGCGCTCGGTGGCGGGCATGACAAGAGGAGTGTGCGGGGATGACAAAAACTGTTACGCGGGGGGGGTTACTTTCCAGAGGAAACAATCACCTTGGCGGTCTTCAGAATCTTGTTCTTGAGCTTGTAGCCCTTCTGGAACACGGTGACCACGTGGCCTTCGGGCACGGTCTCGCTGGGCTGCTGCATCAGGGCTTCGTGCATGTTCGGGTCGAATTCTGCGCCGGTCGGGTCGATTTGCTCGAGGCCCGCGTCGGTCAAAATCTTTGCGAACTGGTTGTAAATCATCTGCATGCCTTTTTCGAAGGCTTCCAAATCCTGGGCCTTGTTTTCGCTCGCGAAAGCGCGCTCGAAGTTGTCCTGCACTTCGGAGAGCTTTTCCAGGAGTTTGCCGTTCGCAGTCTCGATAAGTTCGAGCTGTTCCTTGGCGCTACGGCGGCGGAAGTTGTCGAATTCGGCCATCAGGCGCAGGTTACGGTCGTTGGCGGCAGCGAGTTCGGCTTTGAGCACGTCCTCGGCAGATTCTGTAGATTCGGGAGCTTGGTCAGCGGGCTGGTCTGCGGTTTCAGCGGGTTGCTCGGCGGCAGCTTCGGCCTGAGCTTCGTCAGCCTTGTTCGCCTCGGCTTCCATCTTCATAGCGTCTTCGGCGGCCTTGAGGACGTCTTGTTCAAATTTTGCCTTTTCTTCTGCGGTCGGTTCCTGTTCGTTTTTATCTTCAGCCATTTCAATTTGCCTTATATATAATCGCCCGAGAAAACCCTGCGGGCGCACGTTTTACATTTTTCGTGCCAAAGATAGCAATTTTTATGCCAATTCAAAGCGGGGAAGCCCTGTTTCAATTTAAAACGACAGTTTGGCACATGCTTTACCCGGGATAGATTTTTTGTCAATGGGAAATTTCCCTATTTGCGTCAAATAACGCCATTCCTGACCTATATTCATATTGTTGTTTGTATGGGGTAAACATGAAAAAACGCATCCTATGGACTGCGGCTATGGCCGCATCCTTCTCTTTGGTCGTACCTGCGGCGGCAAAAACGCTCCCGACTGCGACCGAAATCTTCAACCAGATGGGCTTCGGCATCAACATCGGCAACACGATGGAGGTTCCGGGCAATCCGACCGGCTGGGGCAACAAGTTCCCGACGGAGGCCTACATCGATTCCGTGAAAGCGGCGGGTTTCAGCACCATCCGCATCCCGTGCGCCTGGGATAGTCACGCCAAAGACGGTGTCATTAACCAGAGCTGGATGGATTCGGTTCAGGTGGTGGTCGACCGATGCATGCGAGCCGGACTTGTTACGATTCTGAACATCCACTGGGACGGCGGCTGGCTCGAAGGCAACCTGAGCGACGACAAGAAAGACGAGGTAAACGCCAAGCAGAAAGCCTACTGGACGCAAATTGCCACGCATTTCAAGGATTATAATGAGCGTTTGCTTTTCGCGAGTGCAAACGAACCCGCCACGACTGACGACAATTACCAGCACGAGACGGAAATCCTGATGACGTACCATCAGACCTTCGTGGACGCCGTGCGCGCGACGGGCGGCAACAACGGGAGTCGTACGCTGATCATCCAGGGACCTTCGACGAGCATAGACCGCAGCTGCGAGGTTATGCCCGTGAGCAAACTCCCCAATGATGTCATCGAAAATCGCCTGATGGTGGAGGTGCATTATTACGATCCGTACACGTACACGCTCATGAACGAGCCCGCCGACTGGGGTGCTATCGTCGAGCCGCAGTATTACTGGGGAACGGAAAACCTGGCAACGGGCGAGGACATCGTACACAACTGTGGCTACAATTCCTGGACAAACGCGATGGGGGACCCCTGCACCGGCGACCGCATGGATGACCAGTTCGGGAAAATGAAGGCGAACTTCGTGGACCAGGGCGTGCCCGTGATTATCGGTGAATTTGGCGCAAACGACCGCGTAGGCGTGCTTACCGGTTCGAATTACGATATGCACCGGCAAGGCCGACTCGCCTATTACGACTACCTGATGAATTCCGCCAAGAGGAACAAGGTCGTACCCATCGCCTGGGACACCGGCCACGAAGGCGAAAACAATATGACCGTCATCCGCAGGCAGAGTGAACCCGACGGCTCCGTGTTCGACAAGGACATACTCAACATCATGCGCAAGGCCTACGGGCTTGGCGATTACGTGAACAACGGGATTACGCATGTGGAAAATTTCGTGGATGGCGGCACTCCATCATCGAGCTCCAGCGTCGCTTCGCCAGGTTCATCCAGCTCGGTACCTCTGTGCGACGCGATGATTCCCGAATGTGGCTGGACGGGCTTGCGCTCGGTGCCTTCTGCCACGGTAAAATTCTCCACAGGACTTGCCCGCGATGGAAGTTTGCTCCGGGCATCTGCCAACATCCGTCTGTTCGACATGAACGGCAACCTGGTACGCAGCGCTGGCAAGAACATGAACCTGCAGGGACTGAACCGCGGGCTCTACGTGGCGAAAAGCGGCAAGGAATTCCTGAAAGTCGACATCAGGTAGGTGACACGAAAAAAAGCCCAAAAGGAGAACGGAGGTATAGAACCTCCGTTTTTTGATTAAATTCCGATTATTTAGTTTACATAATCCGCATTATCGGCAATAGAGCGTGGGCTAATTTTCGAGGATTAGAATCACGGCAAAACGCCACTTTTGGTTCCTGCGCCTTTTTGGAGCCAAGGCTTTCTCGTTAATTTGTTATATTGTCCTTAGACAGACGAACCATGAGATTTACAGAAAAAATATGGGACTAGGGAGATTTACGAGCATGCTTCGACTTTTTGTTCGTTCGCCGGGAATGGCGGCTTTTCTGCTTATATCCTTCCTTTGCCTCGTAATGTTCTCTAGCTGTGCCGTCACCAAGAAGATTACGGCGGCCGATATCCTTTCCAAGACAAAGCTGGAATTCGAGGCTATCTCGCTGGACTCGGTCAATATCAATAAGGCGCTTTTCCCGGAAAAGGGACTCTCGTCAAGCCTGCTGCCGAACCCCCAGGTCGTCACAACGCTGCAGAATTTCTCCCGCGGCATTATCGAGAAGGAACTCGGGACGGCCTGCCTGGGTATCGCTCTTTCGGCGACGAACGGGAGCAAGGACACGCTGTGGATCCGCTCGTTCAACGCGAACATCACGCTCGACACGATTATCACGCTGCCGGTGTCGCTCAAGGATTCCAGCCTGCTCAAGCCCGGCAAGAACAGCCTGTCCGTCAAGACGCAGTTCCCGCTGGACTGGCGCATCTTCAAGCTGCCCACCGTCCGGCATTTCAAGATTGTGGGCGTCATCGAGGTCGCCCTGGATTCCGACGGCAAGACAATTCCGCTAGACTTTAACATCGAACGCGACATTTCCGACGAGGAAATGAACAACATCATGGAAACCGTAACGACTTCCATTATCAATGGCATCGTGAACAACTGGGTTGGGGCTATTTTGCCCGGAGGCTTTTAAATGACTCGCAAGTTTGTACCGCAAGATTTTAATCCCGATAACGTCGCACTGGTGACTTCCCTATTCCAATCGCTCCTCACCGCCGAGCTCGCGCCCTCGCCCGACGCCCTGCGCAACTGGATTTTCAATTGGAGCGAGCTGGATTCCGTGTTGGCCGAGGTTTCCAGCCGCCGCTACGTGGCGATGACGCTGAACACCCAGGACGAGGCCGCCGCCAAGGCCTACGGGGATTTTATTGAAAATATCGAGCCCATCTCGAACGAGTACGACGACAAGCTGAACAAGAAGCTCGTCGCCCACCCCTGCTTCAACAACCTGAAGGGCGAATTCGGCATCTGGTTCAAGAGCGTCCAGGTTTCGCTGGACTTGTTCGACCCGAGAAACATCCCCCTCTCGACCGAAGAAACCAAGGCTATCCAGGACTACCAGAAGATTACCGGCGGCATGAGCGTCGAGTTCGACGGAAGCGTCAAGACGCTGCAGCAGGTCGGAGCCTACCTCGAAAGGACGGACCGTGACTTGCGCGAAAAGGCCTGGCGAACCGTGTGGGAACGCCGCCTCCAGGACAAGAAGCCGCTCGACGACGCCTTCGACAAGCTTTTCCAGATCCGCAACAAGATTGCCAAGAACGCGCACTGCAAGGACTACATCGACTACATCTTCCTCGCCAAGCGCCGCTTCGACTACACTCCGGACGACTGCAAGGCCTTCCACGAGAGCATCGAGAAGCTTGTTCTCCCCCTCCAGCGCGAAATGTACAAGCGTCGCGCCCAGAAGATGGGTCTCGAACGCCTGCGCCCGTGGGACCTGGATGTTGATCCGCTGAACCGTCCGCCGCTGACTCCGTACAAGACCGGCGAGGAACTTATCGAGAAGGTCGACCAGATTTTCGAGGGTGTCCACCCGCAGGCGGGCAAGTGGGCTCGCGAGATGCAGGCCAAGAAGCTCATCGATCCGGATTCCAGGCTCGGCAAGGCCCCGGGCGGCTACCAGATCGGTTTCGACGAGAGCCGCCTCCCCTTCATCTTCATGAACTCGGCCGCCACGGACCGCGACATCTACACGCTTTTGCACGAATCGGGCCACTCGTTCCACCAGTTTGCGCTTGCAAACCAGCCGATTTTCCCGTACCGCGACGTGCCGGCGGAATTTGCCGAGGTGGCGAGCATGAGCATGGAACTCATCGGCATGTCGAACCTCAAGCCGTTCTACGGCGACGACAATGAATCCATCCAGCGCAGCGTCTTGGGCGAACTGGCCGACGTCGTCTGGCTTTTCCCGTGGGTGGCGAGCATCGACAGCTTCCAGCACAGGCTTTACGAATATCCCGAACATACGGCAGAAGACCGCAGCGACATCTGGGACGAAATCATGTCCCGCTACGACGCTGGCGTGGACTACTCCGGGCTCGAGGCTGTCCGCCGGAACCTCTGGCAGAAGCAGCTCCACCTATTCGAGTGCCCGTTCTACTATATTGAATATGGTATTGCTCAGCTGGGCGCCCTGCAGGTCTGGGCGAACTTCAAGAAGGAAGGTCCGGCTGCCATCGACAAACTCTTCAAGGCTGAAAGCCTCGGTTACAGCGTGTCAATCCCCGAAATGTTCAGCACGGCAGGCATCAAGTTCGACTTCACCCCGAAGACCATTGAGCCGCTGGTGCAGACCGTTTGGGACGAAATTAGCAAGATGTAGGGTATGAGGCACGAGGTTCGAGACGCGAGGCACGAGACTTGTGGCAATATTTTTTGTTTTTTTCGCAAAAAATATGCAAAAAAGCGCCCAAGTCGCTTGACAAACGAAATGGAATAAACTATATTTGGCTCCACATCCTAAGGAGGGATGGCCGAGTGGTTGAAGGCGCACGCTTGGAAAGCGTGTTTACTTTACGGTAACGAGGGTTCGAATCCCTCTCCCTCTTCTAAAACTTTTTCCAGAGGTCCAAATGCCTGATCAGAGAGTTTACCTGGACGACATCTATTCCAATGAACAATGTCAGGGCTCTGTATTTCGTGCTGTCGTCATGATGGCACATGAGGCTCGCTTCATCAACAAGCAAGCAGGACAGGGATTCATCCAGCTCACCAAGAAGCCGACCACGATCGCTATGTACAAGTTCAAGGAAGGCAAGCTCTCGATGACCGAAAAGACCTCCAACGACGCTCCCGCCGAATCTGCCAATGCCGCAGCTTTCGCCCCGGAAGCCGAAGCCTCCTCTCCCATCACGGAAATCTCTCCGGACGTGAGTGCCCAGGCTGACGACGCCTTCGGCATGTAATACTCCGGAATCGGAAAAGAAATTGGACCGTTCAAACGAACGGTCTTTTTTTGTGTTCGCTGAAAAACGTAAGTCTTTATTTTTCAACGACTTACGTTAAACTGCTGATTCGTGATTTCCCAATTAAAAAGGCCGCTTTGCAAGCGGCCTTCCATGTTTCAAGTTCTGCACCTATTTGCGGAATATGACGGTATGCGAGGCGCGGTTGCGACCGAGTGGCTGCCTGCCGAGGCTCCTGCCCTTGAGGTCAAATGCCCTGGCCGGAGCGAGGTCAACTTTCGGATCCCGGATTCGGGCGATTGACGCCTTTGACGAGTCTCCGGTTTTGGAAGAATCCGCAACTTTTGAGGTGTCGGCCGGCTTGGTCGTGTCCGCCACCTTGGATGTGTCGGGCGTCTTGGTTGTATCCGCGACCTTTGTCGTATCCGGCGTCTTTGTAGAATCTTTGGCCTTCGTCGTGTCCGGGGCCTTGGAGGTGTCGGGCGCGGAGGAATCCTCCTCGATTTGCCAGATGAAGTCGTCGGTATTCTTCTTCGGGTTCTGTACCACGGAGTTGTCTACAGCCTGCAGGTAATGGCCGCTCTTGGCGTTTTTGAGGTACAGGGCGTTCGGGGTGTTCACCTCCGCCCCTTCGAAAACGTACCGCTGGTGCCCACCGCCGTTATAGCCGTAGGTCGAAGCCTTCACGCCCGCCGCAGTCGATTCGTTCGGGATATCCACCACGCGGCTCCCGAGTTTAATATAATAGGTGACCGGATTGTCGCCCACGGAGAAAATCTTCACGAAGGTCTCTTTCTTGGAGCAGTCCATCAGTTCAAGCGCATTGTCGGAGGTAATGCCCATGCACTTGGAGTTGGCGAGGGACTTGATCCTCCCCTGCTTATAGAACGCCTCTTTAAATAGCTGCTGGTGGATAAAATCGACGAGCTGCACATGGATAATCAGGTCCTTCTCGGACTTGACTTCGCTGGCCTGGTTCAACCCGTACGGCCAGATATGCTGCCTGTCGCAATGGAGCTCGTCACTCGACTTGCCGCTCAGTTCACGGAGCTTAGCCTGGACCTTGTCGTTCCTGAAAACTCCGTCCTGGCATGCATCCCAGTATTCCTGGGTCGTGCCGATACCCATCGTATGCCCCATCTCGTGCATGGCTGTCGGGACCACCATGTAACTGCGGTTTTCGCCAAAACGCAGGTCGCCGTTGCTGCTCGCCTCGGCCGTAGGCACTCCCGGCGAGTAATAGACGTTGATGAACTTGGAGAGGTTCGAGTAAGTATTGTACAGCTTGACCGCCGAATCCATGACGGCAGTGATGCGCTTGTAGGCATCCTCTTCGTCGGCAGTCGGGTTTGCCGACTTGTGGAGCGTGTACGAGACACCGCCCTCCGCAAAAGAGACGGTCGAAAAAAGGGCGACTGCAATCCCGGCGACAAGGAACGTACGCAAAGACATAAATACTCCTTAAGAACCCATACTCCCTAAAACTAAATTTCCCCGGGGCAAAGTGCAAGTAAAAAGAGATGCCATAATGCATTGTTTGTTGACCGGACTGTCCATTTTTTGTGGCGAAACCGCCATATTTTGATTATTGGCTTTTTTACGTAAGTCGTTGAATTATATAAAGTTACGAAATTTCAAAAACACGCCGCCAAAGGGGTGTTGTTGGCTAAAATTCGCATTCGGGATGCAACAACACGAAACAGGGCGCCCGCAGCAGCAGGATATCGGACCCCAGCAAAAAAAGGGAAAGATTCCAGGTGCGCATTATGGAATAAAGATTTATATTGCCTTAAAGGAACATGCGTTACGGCAGTCTTAAAATCGAAAAGGTCTACTGGTCCACGAGGGAGGTCTCCGAGATGATCGGGGTGCCGGAGTATACCCTGCGTTATTGGGAAAAGCATATTCCCGAACTTAGCGTCCCCCGGAACCGGGCCGGCAAGCGGAGCTGGCGAAAACAGGACATCGACCTCGTGAAGGAACTGAAGGCGAAGAACGCCAAGCCCCTCCCCCCGCACGATCCCGACCCGGAAGTTCTCCGGGAACTCCGCGCACAGGTCCTGCAGGCCCTGTCCAAGCTGCGCAAGTGAGCGCTCCCCCATCAACGCTTTCACCATTGATATTTTTTCGTTCCCGTGTTTCCAAACGGGTGCGATTTTGCTAAATTTAGCCCCGTAACTTTAAACCGGCGGCCTAGGTCGCCACACAATCAAGAGGTAAATCAAATGGCAGTTTCTTACAAGGAACTCGGCCTGGTGAACACCAGGGAAATGTTTGCAAAGGCTGTTAAGGGTGGCTACGCTATCCCGGCTTTCAACTTCAACACCATGGAACAG
>JAEEGH010031476.1_pt1 | contig 10249 bp, 6 predicted proteins | sample 9134181 | NCBI WGS metagenome assembly JAEEGH01 (sample SAMN16246544, study PRJNA631951) | gut metagenome | biome: gut microbiome; feature: rumen; material: DP-attached | host: Bos | place: Iran: Karaj | collected 2018-10 | reverse complement strand
TTTTTATGCAAGAAGAAAAAATAAAAAAAATATCTTATCATAATAAAGAAGAATATAAATATAATCATTCAACTCCTCCTTCTTATTTAAAAGATTTTAACTATCCTTCTCTTTCAAGAAAAGATTTAATGTATTTATCTTCATTAAATTCACGTGATTATCCTTTACGTTTCTTTAAAAAATTAAATACAAAACGTGATTGGTCTGCTAATTTATATAATTTAGACATTGAAAAATCGGTTCCATTTCGTTCTAATGTTTTTACTAATAAAATTGATTTTATTAATAAGCTTGATGATATAGAAAAAAGCCATCCAAATAAGATTAAAAATAATATAAATTACAATAAACAAATTTTTAATTTAAATACTCATGATATTGATGGTGCTTATCCAAGTAAACATGAATTTTCAAAAAGAATTACAAATCCTGTAGAACCAGTTTATAAATTACCTTCATGTGAAATTCTTGAAGAAGACCCTCCAAATAAATTTATTAGAAATAATTTAGATATTACTGATATTCCAGGAACAAAACCAAAACCAATTTATCGAAAAAAAATTAATAATAATGATGATAATAATTATGATATATCTGGTTCACATCCGAAAAAACAATATGAAAGAAAAATATTTTATGAAAATTATGATTACACTGATGTTAATATTGATAATGAACATAAAAAGTTTTTTAATAATAAAAATAATAGAAATACAAATCCTTTAGAACCTCATTACGGCAGTTTATATGGAGGATTTATTGAAAAAAGTGTGTCATTAAATCCTTATTTTCATATAAAAAATAGAGGAAGAATATATATGAGTAATGATGATATTTTTGGGAGCATTAGTGGAAGTAAAAATAAATATAATTTATTTTTAAATAAACCGAATTTTGCTTTGGATGTTAAAGATATTGAAGGTTCAAAAACTGGGACTTTGAAAAGATGTAGTAAAAATATGATATTAAATAGAAATTCAAATCCTTTAATTCCTAAATATGAATATTTAGGTATGAAAGAAAACAAAGCGAATGAGAGATATTATAAAAATAATGATGATGATAAAAATAATGATAATAATGACAATAATAATAATAATGAAATTACAGAAGAAAAAAATGAATCATCAAAAAAAGAAAAACAAGAAAATAAAAATAAAAAATTACAAAAAAAAAAAAAAGAACAAAAACAATGTAGAAGATGAAGATGATATTGTAAAAGATCCAGAAAATAGTATGACATTAGAAGAATATTTAAAAAGTCGTCAAATAAATAAAATAGATGAAAAAGATGAAAAAAAAACTTTAATTCAAACAGATCCAAATTTAATATCAAATTTAGAAATTAAAAAAAGAGAATATGATAATTATTTAGAATTAAAAAATGATAATAAAAAAAGTAAAAAGAAAAATAAAAAAACTAAAGAAAAAGATAAAAATGAAATTGATTTAAATGATAAAATTGCTTTTAAATATAATGAAAATGCAAATATGGAAATTGATAAAACAGCTAAAATTGTAGGAAATGAATTTGATTATTTACATAAATTAAAAAATAATGAAAATAATAATAATAAAAATAATTATGAAAATGGAAGAAAAGGAGGATATCAAAGAGGAAATAAAAAAAATTATTATAAAAATTATTAAAAATTAAATTTAATTAATATTTAATAATTATTAAATTATTATTTTTCATATATATTATTTATATATAAATAAATATATTAATTTTTTTATTTTTTAAATATATTTAAAATAGTAACAAATATAATTAAAATAAATTATATTTTTCTAATTTATTAAAAAAAAATATTTTATATTATTTCATTTAATATATATATTATCATATTATCTTAATAAATAAAAATTTTTATTTACATAAAATTTATAAAATAAATGAATTTAAATTATTTTTAAAAATCAAAACATAAATGAGGAAAAAACAAAATATCTGAATTTATTTAATAAAATAAATGCTGGAAATATATTTTATAATTCATATATATATAATATACAAATAAAAACTCATTAAATAATAATAAAATAAGAAATATTTATTATTATTTTAAATTATTATTCTATTCATAATCAAATATTTCTCTAAATTTTGACATCATTGCAGCTATTCCAATATTATCTTTTACACTGATATTAAATGTCTCACATTTTATATTATTTTTTGATATAATTTCTTTTAATTTACTATCATCTAATTTTACTTTTATATCTGATTTATTTCCAATAAAAAATATTAGTTTATCAAAATATTTAATTTTCTTATCCAAAATTTCAATTGCAGAATTTAATGAACTTTGACTACTCATATCATAAAAAATAAAATAACAATCAGCATCAATAATTTGATTTGTATTTATACAAACTATGAATTTTATTTTATAAGGTTTTGTATTAATTACACAATTTTTATTTGTAATTTCTTCTTCGAAAGATGGAATGTAAAAATTATCAAATTTATTATTGCAATATTTTAAAACAAATGATGTTTTACCTGATTCCTCTGGACCATATATAGCTATATATTTTTCATTTAAATTTTTATTAGGCATTAAGTTAATTAATTCAGGTTTATTTGATAAAGTTTCTTTGTTAGTTTGAATTTGATTATTACTATTTGTTGGAGTGTTATTATTATTATTATTATTAATATTTCCTTCTGTAAAATCAGATGAACTATTTTTATGCTTAATAGCTGTACTATTTGTATTATTATTAGTTGTTATATTATTATTAACATTATTATTATTATTATTATTAACATTATTATTATTATTGTTATTATTATTATTATTGTTATTATCATTATTATTATTATTAATAGTATTAAAATTATTATTTTTATTATTATTATCTTCATTTGATTTAAATTTGAAGTCATTTTTTATTATTTTATGATTAACTTTTTCATTTTTTTTTGAGCCTGTATTTGTATTAAAATCAATATTATTAATAAGATTTTGCTCTTGTTTATATTTTTTTAATAAAATTTTTTGTCCTGTTTTTTGATTAAATTCTTCTTTTTGGTCAGTTAAAGTATTTTCATTAATTTTTAATTTATCCAAATTTTCATTATTTTTATTAATATCTTGTTTTAAGTCTTCAATAGAAATATTTCCTCCTTGTTTATCTTTAGATTCATTAATTAAACATTGACACATAACATTCCCCATTTTATATTATTTTTTTGAATAATTTTTTATAAATTAAATTAATTATTATTTTATTAAAAAAAAAAAATTATAATAAATAATTAATTATATTATTATTATTTTATGGAATTCAATGAAAATAACAATAATAACAAAACAATAAAATTTTTAATATTAATATTTTACTTAATAATTTCATTTATTTTAGAAAAATTATATAATAATTATTTATTTAATAAATCTCTTGAAATTGAAGAATATTTATTCAAAACAACTTCAAATAAAATTATAATATTTTTTAAATTCATTACACATTTTGGTTCACAAACTTTTATTATTCCTTTAATAATGATATTATTTTTTACATTTCCTTTACATTTATCATATATTTTTATACTTATAATAATTAATGTATGTTATTTCAATGGAATTTTAAAAATTTTTTATTCAAATCCGCGTCCGTTTTGGATTAAAAATGAAATTATGAGAAAATGTGAAGGTAGCTATGGAAATCCTTCTGGTCATTCTTTTATGAGTTTTGCTGTTTATTTATCATTATGGAAAGTTTTTACAAATTATGATTATTTTAATAAAAATTTTTTTGGAAAAATATTTAAAATTTTTTCGTTGTTTTTTACTATTGTTTTTTGTTTTTTTATTTTATTAAGTAGAATTTATTTATCTGTTCATTCTATTAATCAAATTATTTATGGAAGTTCTTTTGGTTTGGCTTTGTTTTTTTATTTTTTTTATGTTTTGAAATTTCATGAAATGAATGGAAAAAATTTTTTTTTAAAATATATTCAAGGTAAAAATAATATTATATTTCATACAATAAAATATTTAGTGTTTTTAATGATATTGTTTTTAGTGTATAATTTTAAAAATGATAATGAAATTAAAAATACTTATAAAGAAATGTTATTAAATATTTGTCCAAAATTAAAAGAATATAAAAATTTTAAAAATGATGGAATTTTTAATGGTCTGACAATTTTTTTTGTAATGGGAGCTCATTATGGATTGTATTTTTTTTTGAATAAAATTTTAATTTATAGACCTTATAAAGATGAAGAAATAAATAATTGGAATAAAGGAGGAGATAAAATTGGTTTTATTAAAAGAATTTTAATTTTAATTCCTATGGGATCACCTATGATTTTATGTGTTATTTTTCCCGATAAAGATATTAATTTATTCTTTGTTTATCTTTTTAAAGTTGTTATTCCATATTTTTTAACAGGATTTTGTTTGTTTGGAGTTTATATTTATATTATTATAAAATTGAAAATTGGATATATTAAAATTTATGATGATTTTAGATTTGGAACTGAGGTGGAAAGCAATTTTCCTAAGGATGTAAATATTTCTGGTGAGAATGGTATTGTCCCAGTGAAACTTAAAAAAAATGTAAATCTCGATAAATAAATTACATATATACTACAAATACTACAAACCAAGAATAATTAATAAAATATATATTATTTTAGATTTAATTATAAATAATAATTATATATATTTAATATAATTTAATTTTTTTAATATAAATTATATTATAATATGATTTTATTTATTATCATTCTCGGAAACACTTTTATTTTTAAAAAAATAAATAAATCCTTTATAAACAGGAGGATTTTCCCATTCATTAACTCTCAAATCATTAAAATATGTCCAAACATTATCTTTTTTTCTAATATGACAAACATAATGACCATGTGTAGCATTTTTACCTAAATGTGTGATATACCCATAAATATCATATAAACTTCCATTTCCTTTATTAATTTCTTTATTATCATCATTTTCTTTATCATCTACATCATCATCAACAATATCTTCTGGATGTGAAAACAAGAAATCAACAGCGGCATCAACATTTCCATTTGTTTTTTTAAGTGCGATTATACTTTTTTCTTTAGTAAATCCCATTGAAACTAAAGAATTAACATTATCATCAGAGAAATTTTGATTTTTTTGATTTTTTTTAACTTTAATTTTTGGTAAAGGTTGTTTTATTTCAGGATTATCAACATTTTCACAATACCATCCCATAGCTAAATCGGGATTATTATTATTTTTAAACAAAGCCCATTTTGCTCCTAATTCAGGAATTCCGCATTGCAATAAAAAATTAATATCATCTGTTTTAAATTCAGGTTCTTTTTCTTCTTCTAAATCATTTAACTCATCAGTGCCGCTTTCAATGACTTTTTCATTTGGTTTTGAATGATCTCTACAAAAAACTTTCAAATCAAAATCTAATAATTTCAAATCTAATTGAACTTCTAATTTTACAGGCACCCAATCATTAAAAACAAATCTTTCAAAAACTAATATTAAATATTTAGGAAAATTTAATATTTTTTGCGTACTGATCCAATTTGTTTTTTCTTTACAATTTGGGCATGAAATATCATTTAAAATTTCTTCTCCTAAAAATTTATTTATACAATCATCAATTGAAATTTTACTATTTTCATCTTTGCATTCTTTCCAATTCACAACATTTAAATTCAAAGACCAATTTTTTGTTTTTCTATATTTCACAGAATGACATTTACAACATTCAATTCTTCTTTCTATTTCAAATTCAAAAAGTTCCAAAGGATTAATTTTTCTATTTTTATCAAAATGTTTCATTTTTTCGAGAAGATGATTTAAATATTCATATGCATCTTGTTGATGATTGGTTGAAAATTCAGGATGATCTTTCCCAAAAAAATATTTAAAACTCGAAGGTTTAATTCCATCTTGATATTCCTCAATTTCATTCTCATTAGTAGGAAGTTTTTTAGTTTTTTTCATACTATACATTCCACTATGTAAACCATACATAATTTTACTCATTTGACATAAAAAACATTCAGCGGGATTTTTATAACAAGTATTTAAATGTTCTAAAGCACTATCGAAATACCATTTTTTAAATTGCTCAATATTAAATAATATTTGAATTACACTGTTCATATAACATGAATTTCCAATATTTTCTAATCCAGTGTTGCCTGGACCATATAAAGGAATTAAAACTTTTCCTTCTTCTATTGTTTTAGATAATGTGAAGTTTATATTAATATCTAAATTCATTTCTGTCACTGTTTTATCTGTTTTTTTTTGAGTTGCTATGTCAATTCCCATTGCTTTTAAATGCTCTGCTAAATTCTCATCTTTTACATCATTATCACATGCATAACAATATAAACTCGCCTCTCCATTAGGTGTTATTGTTCCGGTTTTTACAACTAAAGGATGAGATGTTTTTTTATAATGCTCTATTGCATGTTGATTACCACCTGTTTCTTTTCGACCACAACTTAAATTTCCACATGTTAAACATAACCATAAATTACTTGATAAATCACAATCATTACATTTTGCTATACTTTTTTCTGCTATTTTTATACCTTCATTTTGATGTAAAGTTAATGTATGTTCACAAGGAAATATTTCTTCTTCCCAAGCTTTAATTCCGCTTTTTTCGTTTTCTGATGAAGACATTAAAATACTTTGAATTAAATCCTTTATTTTTTGAGATTGAGATGATGATGGAAGAGTTTTGTTACATTTTAGACATTTTATTTCTATTGATTGTTCCCATTTTTCGTCTGAAAAATCTGCTCCTCCGGGTTTGCCTATTGCGAGTTTTGTTATTTGTTGAGGCTTTTTTTCTTCGTTTGGATTTGGTTCAATTTTATATTCTTTTAAACACATTACTATTGGGTGATTTGATTGTTTAAAATGAAGATCACTGTGATTAAATATTTCATTTAAACAATAGCCTTGAAAACATTTGAGACATATATTCAAACCGTTTTTACTTTTCTATAGTTATATAAAATTATATATAATTATAAAAATTAAATCTTACTGAATCATCATAACATTTCATACATTGATCTTTATATATTTTTCTTCCAGCTACACTAAATGTAATATTTTCATCATTAAAATGTTCACATGGATTTTCCATTTTAATTTTAATAATATAAATTTAAATTATTAATAATATATAAATTCTTAATAATATGATAATAATATTATTAAAAATAATCGATATAAAAAATTATTTATATTAAAATAATAATAATAAAATAATAAATAATTAATTTATATAATATTATTTATAAATTTTTTTATATATTTTAATTTATTTTTTATTAAAAAAAATCTCATTCTTCTTTTTGATATATAAATACATAAGCTGTAGAACTACTATTATTCATTTCAATTTTTGAACAATAATCATCATTAAATTCAAACCATTTATCATTAATATTAATATAAGCATAATAATGTCCAAAATCTAAACTTCCAGAATGGTTCATAATACCAATTAATTTATATTTAGTTTTTTGATTATGGGCACATTCTTTATCAGAATATTTACTCATATCTAAAGAATCATCAAATTCAATTTTTCCTCTATTTTTATTTCTTCTATAATTTAAATAAGTACTTTCACTTATTCTTTGTAAACTTATAATTAAAATTTCAGGAAACATACAAATTTTCATAAATTTTTTATGCATTTGTTTTTTTTTACATTTATCACATTTAGTTTCCCATTCAAGTTCTGAATCTTCATAATTTATATCTAACAAATCAGTTAATTTCTTAACATTTGATGAATCAGAAAAAATTAAAGGAATATCTAAAAATTTATCGAAACTATATGATTCATATCCACAATTACATTGAAAAATATTAATATTTTGTCCATAAAACGTATCAACAACAATTGAATTTTCTCTATCTTTATATAATTTATCATAATCTTTAAATAATTCTAATTTATTTTTTCCTTTATCATTTAATTCTTTGTATTTCGGTGTTCCTTTGACTGTGTTTAATACTTGACTGATTTCTTCTAATAATAATCGACAAAATTCTTGACTGTCATGTTGAGCTCTACGAAATTCATTGTGTTTTTTAGCAAATGCGTCTTTAAATTCCTTTGGATTTAATGAATTATTCCATTTTGAAGGTGTAAAATTTTGAAATGATTTACATATATCATAAAATTTTTCTGAAATTGAAGAATTTGGAATTAAATCTTTATTTTTTATTAATTTTTCTATAAAAGGTCCGGAATGAATTAATGTTTGTAGACATGTGTTCATATAACATGTATTTCCTATATTTTTTAAACCGATTTTTGATTCGATTATATTTTTTGTTTCTTGGGAAATTTTTTTGTTTATTGTATTTTCTGTGGTTTTTGTTGTAAAAGAAGAAGTTGTATTATTATTATTGCTGTTTGTTGTTATTGTTGATCTTGTTGATGATGTAATTGAATTTGTGTTTTTATTAAAATTATTGGTTCGTTCTGATGCTGTTTGATTCATTTTAAGAATTTCATTGTGTTTGTTTAATTTATTTTCTTCTATTGAAGGTTGATTATTGTTTAATTTATTTTGTGATGAATTATAAATTGTATTTGAAAAAGGTTTTTGGCTATTTGTATTTGAACTTGCAATTGTATTTTTATTTGTTGGTTGTGAATTTAATTTTGATTTTTCTTGTTCATTAATATTATTTGTTTGGTTATTTATATTATTATTTTTATTTAAATTATTATCTTTATTTATAAAATATTTATTGTAATTATTTTCATTTAATAATTTTTTTTCTTTTTCTTTTTCTAATTGAGTATTTATTATGTTTTCATCTTTTTTTTGTTTGTTTTGACTATTTTCATTATATTTATTATTTAAGTTTTGATCATTATTTACATTATAATAGTCAATATTACTTTTTTTAAGATTTTCATCACCTTTAATATTATTATTATAAAATTTATCAACATAATTTAATACTTCTTCTTCTTTTTTTTTATCAAATATAAAATTATCTTTATTTTCTTTTTTTGAATTATTTTCTAATTTTTTTTCTAATTTTTCAATATTTTTTTTTTGTTCATTCCATTCATTGTTAATATTATTTTTTTTATTTTTATCATCATTTTTGTTTAAAGAATTTTTTGTAACATAGTTTTTACGTTTTTCTTTAATTAAATTTTCTTTTTTATTGTTAATATTATTATTATTATTATTGTTTTGAACAGAATTATAGCCATATTTATTTTTGTAAAAAGTTGAATTTTGATTATTTTTAGTTGCTTTACTTGCATTTTGAATGCCACCAACTTTATCTTTATTATTTATTTTATATGAATCCTCAATTTTATTTTCAAAATTATATAATGCTGAATTATGTAAATTATATTTTGGAACTTCATTTTGATTAAATCTATTATTTATTTTATTATTATTTTTAAGATTTTGATTAGGTGTATTTCTTTTAATTTTAAAATTTTGATTTTTTTGTTTTTCTTCGGGTAAATTATTACTTACTGATGTTTAATTAATAAAATAATAAATATATATATTTTACAATTTTTTTGTTTTAACCAAGACATATTTAACTTATAATATTTTTATAGAAAAATAAATAATTATATTTACATAAATTAATTTTACTTGATTATTTAAATTATATAATTAATTAATTTTAAATAAATAATTATAAAATAATACATTAAATAATTAATTAAAAATTATAATAAAATATTTATAAATCAATTTTATAATTTTTTTATTTAATAATTATTTAATATTAATTATTAATTGAATTTATTTAATATTATTATTATTATTATTATTTATATAACAAAACATTAAAAAATATTAACATATATTTAAAAACAAATTAATTAATTTTTTTTTCTTCTATTTGTTCTAAACCCGAAATTTCAGAATCCATTTTTTTTTTTGAATTTTCTAATTTAATACTTAAATTATATTTTTTAAAAAGCTTTGAATGAATAGAAGATAATCTATTATTTCTTGAATTGAGTCTTAAATATTTATGTTTATTAAATTTTTTATTTTTATTATCCTTTTTTTCTTTTTCTGATTTTAATAAAGATTTTTCTATTCTTAATGATTTAGCTTTTTTTATTAAAGCAATTTTTTCATTAAAATGCTTAATTAAATGATCATATTTTTCTTCTTTATTGATTTTTTTATTTTTTTTTTTATAATTTTTAACTTCTTTTTTTTTTATTTTTATTTTTT
>JAEEGH010031471.1_pt1 | contig 10250 bp, 14 predicted proteins | sample 9134181 | NCBI WGS metagenome assembly JAEEGH01 (sample SAMN16246544, study PRJNA631951) | gut metagenome | biome: gut microbiome; feature: rumen; material: DP-attached | host: Bos | place: Iran: Karaj | collected 2018-10 | reverse complement strand
GTTAGAACCTTTTGACGTGTTGAAAACACGTTATTCTATTAACCCCACACTAAGCCGAATGGCGCAGTGTGGGGTTGTGCTATCATCTGAAGGAATGCGTGCCGAAGGTACGCTACAACAATAAAATACATAATTCTTGCGTTATAATGATATGAGTTATACCACATCGTATTATCATATTGTCTTTCGCACCTATTGCAGTGAACCGACAATACCAGTTGACCACGAACGCGAGTTATATGCCTACATCTATGGTATTGCAAAGAATCTCCGTTGTCAGACTTACCGTATAGGTGGTATGCCAGATCACGTGCATATTTTTGTCTCTCTTCCTCCTGCGCTGCCACTGTCTGAGTTTGTCCAGCGAGTAAAAACTGATTCAAGCAAATGGATGAAGAATAATCCCAATTATCCGCATTTCAAGGGTTGGGGGCGCGAGTATGCAGGATTTAGCTATAGTCTACAAGACAAAGATAAAATTGTGGGTTACATTATGCGACAGAAAGAGCACCACCGCGTCGTTTCCTTTGCAGAAGAGTATCGTGCATTCCTTGAAGAGAACGGTGTGATTATTAACGACCAATACTTTCTTAAGGATGTGTAGTAGCGTGTTTTCAACACGCATTCGTAGTGTGTATCAAACACCCCACATTGCGCTCCGTTGTCGCTTAATGTGGGGTTAATAGGATAATGTGCCTCCGGCACATCTTGCTAAATGTATGGTTAATAGGATAATGTGCTCTGAAATATCTTGCTTGATGTATGATTAATATGATAATGTGCCTTCGGCACATTTGGGGAACTGGCAAAATATTTTTTGCCAATTGGTTATTTTGTTGTATCTTTGCAATCTGAACAGAAACAAAACAACTACTATGAAAAGCAGAAAAATTGTAATAGTTATTGCTCTTGTGGCAGTGGTATTCTCCATTGCCGGCTGCGTGAAAGTAGAGAAGGAGTGCACCTTCAATCACTGGCGTTGGCCCCAAAAAGAAGGCGGCGAAGCACGAGCCCCCCGTATGATAAGCACCCAATACCTGACAATTGCCGAGCTCGCATCGCAATATGACGACTTGGTACACGGCGACACGGTGAAGCTCTGCACATTCGTCTGCGCCGACACTTCCGAACAATACAAGCCACTTTTCCTGGCCGACAGCAAAGAGTACCGCTATAAATATACCGCTCCCGGCTACTTTATGACCTACAAACATCTGCCTCTCTCTATGGTGCGGCACAGCCAATACGGCGATGACAGTTGGAACAGCTCCGTGTGCTTACGCGACCTTCCCGACTCGGTTGCCAGCCACGCCGACACAGCCAAATGCTATGTCGAAGGACGCATAGATTTTTCAGATCAAGGAGGATGCGCCGAAAAAATGCAGCTTTATATTTCACCCGACCAAATAAAAACAAGGCTATGAAAACAAGGAGATTTCATTCCATCATAATGGTCGCCGCCGCACTTTTTGTCTTCAACGGCTGCGGAGCATACAATCCCCAATGTGTAGACATCCCTCTTATCGAACGCAAAGGAGAGGTCAAGCTTGAAGGTGGGGCGGTCGTCTTGGACAAGACTTTGGTCGGACACATTTCGACTGCAGCAGGTATAACAGATCACATTGCTATCCAGGGGCATATACACGGATTAGCTAACAAGAGCGGGCTTGGAATAAAATATATGCAACTTGCGACGGGCTATTACAACAAAATGGGCAGATTGAACACCGAGTTGTATTTAGGCTACGGCTTCAATACGTTTGCATACAATATGACGAGCGATGCAGACCCCGATCCTTATGGCCGAGAGGATGGAAATAACCATATTGCTTTTGCACAATTCAACTGCGGCTGGAACCACTTGGCCAACTCGCATATAGACATTGCTTTCGGCCTGAAAGTGGGATATATGCACGATTCGCGAATACGCACCAACTACTACTACGATTGGTACTATGGCGACAACTTGGGCAGTTGGTCCACCGAACAGTCCATCGTTGGCAACCGTCTGCTATTGGAACCAACAGCCGAAATCCGTGCAGGATGGACGCATTTCAAACCATCATTGATAGTTGGCTATTTCCACACTTTCCCCCAAGATTATATGTATGGCCCTCGACTGAGCATCCGACTGGGACTAACCTACAGATTCTGAACGACTCAAGAGTCTGACGTCATTTCAGATTCAGCTTCAATCCGAAGCTCATACGGATATTGGATTCGCCGTCTAAATCCTCTATTAAATTGCCGAAGGCGAAACCGCCATAGTCATAACACACTGTGGCAATAAGCTGACGTGTCAAATGCACTTCCATTCCAATGCCGTCCCACACACCGTCGGTCTCGTCGCTACGGCAGCTGCCCGCACGCTGGCTTCGGCTTGGGCTTCGAGCGCCTGATGCTCTTCGTTACCGGAATGGGCAACATCCGCGACGTCATCCCCTTCCCGAGAACCCCCAAGACGGCAGAGTTCTAAAAAAGACAAGAGGCCTTGAAATTTCAAGGCCTCTTTTTTATTAAAAAAACACATTAGTTACTATTCCATTTTGCCACTCGTTCCGACCAGGCTTCTTCACTGTCACAAAGCCAGATTATGCCTTCGACTAATCCGATGATGGCAGGGACTCCTGTCCAACAGAAAAGAATGTCAAGAACTCCTCTCAGAGTTTGGCCAGTGTAGAAATGACCAACGCCAATATCACCAAGCAGAATGCTCAACACGCCTGCTGCCACTTGATTTGGATTGTCTGATAGTTGGTCTATAAGCAATTGTTGTTCTTCCTCTGTCAGAAACGAAGCGCCTTTTATGGCATCAAAACAAGAATCAACAATGGTCTTAGACTCAATGTTCTCGTAAAGAATTGTGTTGGTGGTTTGGTCATTATTAGCCTCAGCTAATAACGTTTGTGCTGATGCAGTTGCTATTCCGAGCATAGCGGTGACCATTAAAGCAAATACTTTTTTCATTGTGTAGTGTTTTTATAAGGTTTTGTGAATTATTGCTGTCATATCATCTGCCATCATTTCAGGTTCAGCTTCAATCCGATGCTCATACGGGTGTTGGATTCACCGTCTAAATTCTCTATGAAAACGCCGAAGGGGAAGCCGCCATAGTCATAATACAATGTGGCGATAAGCTGACGGGTCAAATGCACCTCCATACCAATGCCGCCCCACACACCGTCTGTCTCGCCGCTAAGTCCGAAACCGCCACGCAACACATAGTCGATTGCAAAGTCGCTGCCTATCGGGAGGGCGTGGATTGCCATTAAGACTCCTCCTGTTACGTGCAAATCGTTGTCATCCCAATGATAATTGAATCTCAAGTCGCTGTTTGCTCCGTAGCTAAGTTCGTGGCCAAATGGAAAGCTGTGCATCGTCGACAGGTAGCCGCCCACCTCGAAGCGTTTCCAAAGCCGCATCGATACCGTCGTGCCGATGGCGCGGTTGGGACGGTTGATGAGAAAACCCGAGCCGAGCTGGACATTCTGGGTCCCTACTTGATTGAAGGTTGCACCGACGCTGACGCGTTGCCAGATGCTTGTCTTCTGTGCATTGGCGGTGGTGGCAAAAAGCATTGCCAATATGATAGATATTTTGATTGCAGTCTTCATTTCTTTAAAAGTTTAATGGTTTGACACAACGTTAATACGTGAAGCTGATACCTACCGAGAATGGATAGAGTTTCTGCCCCATCACCGGCTTGGCGGGCGTGTTATCGCCGCGGGTGCGGAACAGGGGTGTCAGCAAGGTTTCGGCAAAGAACGATACACATTTGTAGCCGATGTCCAGACGCAGGCCCAGCTGGAATGGGTAGATGAATTTGCCAAGCTGTTCGTCGCTTGTCCGGGCTATAGACAGTTCGTCCATATAGTGTCCGTGGCGGTGGAGGACCGACTGTTTGCGTGCGACGGCAAAGCCGGGTCTCAGTTCACCGCCTATGTGCAGCCCTTTGTAGTCGGAACGCGAACGCCATTCAAGCCTAATGGGGAGAAACAGGGTCGTTGTCCAGAAATCGCTGCCCCATAGTATTTTGCCGTGCCGTTGCTCTTCGGCGGCAAAGAGCGAAGAGGCGTCGATGGCCTTAAGGTCGGTGATGCCTGTTTCAGCGTCGGTCTCCAGCGACAGGTAGGCGTTGTCGGCGCGGAAACAACCAGCATTCATTCCGAAACCGGCCGAAATGTCCCAATGCGACTTCTGGTAGAACGCCCACCGGGCTGATAAGGAGAAATAACTGACAGAGCGTATACCCCAGATGATGTTGCCCGTCGGGGCGTTGAAACCGCCGAAGGGGGTGCTGCCCAAAGTGCATATACCGACCGACCAATCTGCAAACATAGGTATTTCCCGGTAATCCCTGGTGAGCGGCGAGAAGAACGACTCTTGCACATTACCGCCTATTTCAATTACGCGGGCCGAACCGTATGCGTTGGTTTTCTTCCTCTTGGCTTCGATTTTACGGTAGCGTATCCAGCCATAGTCTTTGGCGTCGATATATGCCTCGTCGGCCACTACATTATGGGTCACATCGATGATGCTGCCATTCTCGGCGTTGAGGGTCAGCGTTTGCAGGTGTATCTCCTTGTCCGACATACTGCTCAGGGTGATTTTTGAATATCCTTTGGCGTTGAGTGTCAGGTTCTTGCTGTTGGTGTGTACCTGGATGCCACTGTTGTATGGAAAATCATTGCTATTGAACGACAGTTTGCGGCTTTCGCTGTCGAATTTGATTTTGCCTTCGGGGAACCGCAGCGAGTCGGCTTCCTCCAGTGTACCGTAGGTGACGATGGCAATGTAGTTGGCTGTGTCATACACCACACTGATATCTTTCGTTGCACTGGCCTCTATAGTGCTCGGCGCCCAAGGCAGTTTCTGTGTCAGCACAATGGGGAAGCTTTGTGCCTTTGCGATGCCGCCTATGACCAGCAAGACAATCAGCGGCATAATGTTTTTTCTGAATGCTTTCATATTATCACGTTTTATTATTGTTTCAAATCATTTAATCATAAAACTCTCAAACCTTTCAACCCTCAAACCCTCTAACTCTCACCCCTTCACTCATAGTACGCCAGGGTTGTGTCGGGCCGTTGCGTGCGACGTTGCAAACCGGCAGCAATTAATTCTATTGTCCTTCCGACAAGGCTCTTCTTCTCTTCGGTTGCCAGAAAAGAGTTTTCCACAATGTAGCCGCGAGAAACGTCAGGGTGGGTGGTCGAGGGGTTACGCATCTGCACCACATCAACCAGTTGGTCTGTCTCGACTACTATCACGCGGCCTCCAACCAACCGCGCTTTCTTTGCCGGTTGGACAACGCTGTTTTCAGCAATACATTCGTGAGAGGCAGGCTCATTCTCAATAATGGGTATCAAATCTTCTTCATAGTTGGTGACTTCCTGTCCAAATTGATGCTCGCCTGTCTGTGTTGCCGAAGGAGTGAGGGACTTGCTTTCGGCCTTTGCAAAATAGACGGGTTCGCGCTTTTCAGGACGGGCGTACAGGCTGTCGGGCAAAAGTGTATCGGCCGCCATTGTTTTGATGGTGTCAATATGTGCTATGACAGGTTGTCTGTGGCTCTGCTGCAATAAAGTGCGGACCACTCCGGCTGCGATGACAAAAAGTGCTATGGCTGCCGCTATGCTTATCCATTTTTTATAGCGTAGGATGGGCACTATTGTAGCCTCCTTGTGCAGCATCCGTTCCTTGCCTGGCATAGTGGCCGTAGGCGCTGTGACGCGCAAGGCAGGGGAGGTTATCTCTTCCAGTTCCTCGCGCAATTCGGGATGCTCGTCGAGGAAAGCTTCCACGGCAGCTATCTCTGTCGGGTTTAGCTCCCCGTCGGCATAGCGCATCAGGTATCCTTCATAATTCTCGTTGGTTATCATTTTCGGTAATCCTCCAAAAGTTTTTTCATTGTTTTCCTGGCTCTGAAAAGATATACACCCACTTGCTGTTCGTTTAGTCCTGTGATTTCGGACATCTCTCTGTATTCATATCCTTCCAGGTCTTTCATCAGTATCAGCTGCCTTTGCACTTCCGGCAGTTGGTTCAAGGCCCACTGCATAGCATCGCGCAGTTCGAAGCTGACGTGTTGCTCGTATTCCTCTCTCTCAGGCCTCAGAGCATCTCTGGCTCCTATCTCCACCATCTGGTGCCGGTGGGCGTCTACCAATCGCCTGTATAACATCCGCATTAGGTAGCCCTTGGCTCTGGCGGTGTCGACTGATTCCCGATTCTCCCACATAGTAACGAAGACATCTTGTACGGCATCCTCGCTGGCGGCACCGTAGCCGGTGTAGCGCAGCGCAAACCTATATAGGTCGTCGCCATACAGCTTTACGCAGTCGTTATACTCTTTTATGGTCATCGGCAAAGCGTGTGCTTCTCGTTTGGATTTTTTTTTCTTCGTTTACATATAATATACGTCTTTCATACGACAAATATTACATCTTTTTCGATTATTATTTGATTTTTTTAAGCGGATATAGTGCGATAAGCGGAAAAAGTTGTATTTTTGCATTTTGTTTTGCAAGAATAGTATTATACAATATTGATGGACAATAGAGACGATGCAAAGTATATGCGGCGCTGCTTTCAGTTGGCTGCCAATGGGCTGGGGCGTGTGCGCCCAAACCCGCTGGTGGGATGCGTTGTTGTGAAAGATGGCCGCATTGTCAGCGAAGGCTACCATCAGCAATATGGCGGCAACCACGCCGAACGTAATGCCTTGCTTAATTATGAATTTCGAATTATGAATTCTGAAGAGGCTGACGCAACAAATTCAAAATTCAACTTTCAAAATTCAACATTATATGTGAATCTCGAGCCCTGTTCTCACTTTGGCAAAACGCCACCGTGTGCCGACCTTATCATCGAAAAGAGGATAAAAAAAGTTGTCTGTTGTAACGACGACCCCAATCCGCTCGTGGCAGGCAAGGGTTTCGCCAAACTTGAGGCCGCAGGCATCGAAGTCGTGCGCCACGTGCTTGAGGATGAGGGACGTGAGTTGAACCGCCGTTTCTTCACCTTTATGGAGAAGCAGCGGCCGTACATTATCCTGAAATGGGCTGAAAGCGCTGATGGCTTTATGGCTCCCGAAGGAAAGGAGAAATACTGGATCAGTAACGAATTTCAGACTATTATGAGCCATAGGATGCGCACCGAGGAGGCTGCCATCCTTGTCGGCTCGCAGACCTATCTCGACGACCGTCCGCAGTTGACAGCACGCCTCTATGGTGGCAACCAGCCGCAGCCAATCGTGCTTGATCGTAGAGGAAGATTGACAGATGTGCCCGACCATTGGCTGCATCTCCGTTGTCAGACTCCCGACGAGCTGATGCATACGCTTTTCGAAAAGAAAATCCAGTCGCTTATTGTCGAGGGTGGGCGCCAGATACTGGATGCATTTATCACCGCAGGCCTCTATGATGAGGTTGTCATCTTCCGCGGTCCCAAGGAGTTCGGCTCTGGTCTGAAGGCTCCTAAAGTGCCGCCAATAGCCCCAAACCGCTTGCATATATATTGATTGATAGCTATGTTTGACGATACGTACCATACCATAAAGGCTCCCAGCGAGGGGCTCTATAAGGAGAAGGGCAGCAAGTTCCTGGCTTTTGCTTTCCCAGTACGAACGGTTGAGGAGGTGAAGGCGCACCTTGACCAGTTGCGCAAGGACTATTTCGATGCCCGCCATCACTGCTATGCTTACATTCTCGGTCCTCGCAAGGACGCTTTCCGTGCCAACGACGACGGCGAGCCCAGTGGCACAGGCGGACGGCCTATCCACGGCCAGTTGCTCAGTGCCGATTTGACGGACACGCTTGTCGTTGTGGTGCGCTATTTCGGTGGTATCCTGCTTGGTGCCTCGGGTCTTGCCAATGCCTATAAGACGGCCGCACGCGATGCCATCAACAACGCGGAAATCATAGAGAAGACCATCGATATCCGCTACCGCCTTCATTTCGAATACGCACTGATGAACGATGTGATGCGCATCATCAAGGAGTACAACCTGGTGCCTCTCAACCAGGACTTCAACCTCGACTGCCGCCTTGATGTCGAAGTGCGCCAGTCGCTCAGCGTCCGCTTCTATGATGCCATTGCAAACCTTAGAGCTGTGAAAATAGAAAGCATTTAGAGTTAGGAATTAAAAATTAAGAATAAAAATGGACTGACGCGGATTCGGTGATTTAAAGCTTATAGTTAAAATGCATATTATTAATTAATTATAGGAGTTTAATGCATTTTTTTTCATTGACCTGTAATATTTTGGCATAGTGAAACGACTTATATGCGAAAAACAACCAATAAAACACTACAGCAATGAAAACCTTAAAGAAATTCTCAAACATCATCATCCCGGCATCCATAGTATTAGGCAACTTTGCAGCGGGTATCGTTGTGGCTGAAGTCATCATAGCCGTGCTTGCCTAAAACCGACCCTCGCAGCCTATGACCCGCGCAGAATACAACGACAACATACAGTACTGGTCCGGCAATGTCCTACGCTTTGCCGTGTGGAACTGTGGCGATCGTATGCGCGGCGAGGATGCAATGCAGGAAGCCTTTGCCCGCCTGTGGGAGATAAAAGAACAGGTGTCGGTCGAGAAAGGGCTGGGATTCCTGCTGACAGTGGCGCGGCGCTATCTCGTAGACTGCTTCCGTCACGACGCAGTGGTGGCAAAGGCGCACGCAGAGATGGCTCAGACCGCCGAAACCACCACCGAGCAAAAAGGCTATGGTCTCAGCGACGAAATGCTCGAAGCCCTCAACAGCCTGCCCGAAGTGCAGCGGTCTATAATCCAGCTCCGCGACGTTGACGGCTACAGTTACAAAGAGATCGCCCAGATGCTCGACCTCAGCGACCAACAGGTGCAAGTCTACCTGTTCAGGGCACGCACCAATATGAAGAAATATCTGACTAAAAAGTAAAAACCTATTAACCATATAAACCTTTCAACGTATCAACGTATCAACCTTTCAACGTATCAACGTATCAACATATCAACGTATCAACATATCAACGTATCAACAATTCAACGAAAATGAAACTCAACGAAGAAAACATAGAACTCTACCTGTTCCGATACAAGGAGGGCCTGCTCGACGCCACTGAGACCGCCGAGGTCGAGCGCGCGCTTGCATCGCATCCCGAATGGCAGGAACTGGCAGACCTCTATGACCCGGAACTTACCCTGCCGGCAGGCGCCACAATGCCTTATGCTGACATCGACTCGCTGCGCGACGGAGGCCCAAAGGCACACAATGAAGTCACTCCTATCAAACTTCGTGACAACGACGCACCGCGCCGCCGCATTGTGCCGTTCTGGACAGCCTTTGCCGCTGCCGCCTGTCTGTTGCTCTTCGTCACCACGATTGTGCGGTTCCTTGGCGGCTCCGATGGCCAGAGCGAAGCTCCCGTGTTGGCAGATGTAGTAATCGACGACACTCTGAATCCCTATCAGTCCGATGCCGATACCTTTGCCTCTGTGCAGTCGCCGGCCGCTACCGAGAACGCGAGTTCAGTGGTGCGGGCCTCACAGTATGAGGAGCCGGCTCTGTTGGCAGAGATAGAGCAACCTGAACTCAAGCCCGCTGCGGTCGAAGAGATGGCTGTCGACACCAACAGAAGCAAATACGACCTCGACGAGCCTACCCTGCGCGAAGTCAATGACCCGATGGATCAGGAAGTGCTCTACGCCAATATCATTGACTGGCGTACAGGTGATTCCGAGTCCACCGAAACGCCCTCGCGCCGTCAGCCATTGCGCGACATAGCACGCAAAGCAACCTCAATCATCGCCACCGCTGCATCTGGCTACGAGGAAAGCCGCGAGAATGTAGAGGGTGCAATCGAAGAAAGAATACAATCCAACCAATTTGTCAATAGTTTAATAGCAACATTAGAATGAAAACACGCATCTCACTCATCAGCTTCGCCCTTTTGATGGCTGCAAGCCTTAGCAGCTGGGCACAGACAAAAACCGTTCGCGAGAACATACCCTGCAATAGCATAACCAACATCAAGGCTCTTGGCAAAACCCATCTCGTATGGATTCACGACAAGGAATGCTATGTCCAGATCTCGTACGACCAGCAACAGATCGATCCGAAGGGGGAATACTATGTCTCTGTCGACAATAATACGCTGACCTTCAACGACGGAACTGGTAAACTGAATTACGAGCTCCACCTCGACAGCAACAACGTCGAAATCACCCTTGATGGTTCGGAGGTGGAGGTGACATTCCCCA
>JAEEGH010031469.1_pt1 | contig 10250 bp, 8 predicted proteins | sample 9134181 | NCBI WGS metagenome assembly JAEEGH01 (sample SAMN16246544, study PRJNA631951) | gut metagenome | biome: gut microbiome; feature: rumen; material: DP-attached | host: Bos | place: Iran: Karaj | collected 2018-10 | reverse complement strand
TAAAAATGTTTTCCGTGTCATCATTTCAAATCTGAATACGTTTAGTGAATTCTATTTTGAAGTGCAACACACTTCAAAAGTCAAAGATATACAATCATTTCCACTATTCCTACGGCGCCCTGAATCCGGAAAGCTCTTGGGTATTTCATTATTTCCGCCCGTGGAAGGATTTGGTGGAGCGGCGTTATCTCTTATTGGTTAGATGAGACACTTCTTCAATTCAAAACGTAATCCGATAATTGAAACTCGGCATGATGGGCAGAAGTGAGACCTGGCGCCATTCGCGTGAGCGGTCATCATAGATGATGGAGAACGGATTGTGGCGGTTCAGGACGTTATAGATTCCCACGTTCAGTTCTTGTGGATGCCGGGTCTTGAACTTGAAATTGCAACCCAGGTCCAGCCGGATGTAAGGTGGCATCTCGTAGTTGTTCACCGAGGTAAAGTAGTCCAGGGTGTACTCCTGGCCGAAAAAGGTCACCGCAGGATATTCGCCCGCGGCGACAGTCTCCCAATGGCCGGACTGGAGCGTAAACAACCCGGTCAATGCGATGCTTCGCCGTTCAGTATCGGAAATTAAAAATGAGGTGGTGACATTGAGAATATGCCTGCGGTCGAACTTCGCCGGGAAGGTTACTCCGTCATTGACCTCTTCAAACGTCCGGTCCGTCTGGGACAGTGTATAGGCTACTCGCCAGTCAAGTCGCTCTCCGTCTTTCTCATAAAGGAACTCGACGCCCCTCGAGGTGCCAGTCCCGACTTTGATGTTGTGGCTCCATCCCGCGATGGCCGGGCTGAACAGCTGGCTTGCATCGGAGAAATACACCAGATTCTTCATGCGCTTGTCATAGGCGCCGACCGTGATGCGGTGTTCGCCGAAGGAGGCGAACAGACCGGCGTAGAACTGCTGCGCCTTTTCCGGGGGGCGTGTCGATCCGGTCGGGACCAGCAGGTCCACGGACCAGCCGAGGGGAATGCCTTCCAGGGTATGGTAGTACTGGGTCGTCCAGTCGGCCGTCGCTTCCGCCGCCAGCCAATTCGTCAAGTTCAACCTGGCCAGAAGTCCGGCTTCCGGATTCACGCGCCATTTCCAGGATGGGTCTTCCGCTTCGTCAGCCGCATAGATATTCAATTTGCCGGAGGCCATGAGTGAAAACCGTTCGCCGGCCGTCAGGTCGAACTGTGTGTGAAAGGTGGTAATGGAGGAATGGCTGATATGGTCTGTCTTGGGGGAATCCAGCGGTGTCCACGGTCCGCCGCCCTTGAAGGTGGAGGATGTCCCCGGGTTGAACCAGGCAAAACGCTCCCGCACGCCGAGGCGGATGTCACAGACGCTCCGTATCGGCCGGGAAAAGACCACATCCGCCGTCAATTCGTTCAGAGAGCTGATAATGGCGAGATTATTCAGTGTCCCGCTCATGTCACGGATCAGTCCCTGGCGGCCGTAGAAGCGGTTGAAAGCCACACCGTCTTCGACGGACCAGCCTCCGCCCAGATATCCTTCGTGACGGAGATTCGCGATGAAGTTGCTCCAACCCATGCTCTCGTCGGAATCGCCTCCATAACGGTAACTGTAGGCGTCCTGACTACCGAACACGCTAAGCGCAAGGCTGTTGTCGGCATTGACCAACCATTTGACTTTGGCAAAACCGTCATATACGATGGCACGGGGCCGGCTGAGGCTGTCCAGCGCTCCGCCCACGACCGATTGGATAACCCGGAACTCCGGTCCCAGCGGGGATGCCCTCAGCGAGCTGATGAGAGAAACCTTGTTACGGACAAGGGGCATTGATACGGTCCCCCCAAGGACGAACGTGCTCGCGGAAACGCTATACGACGGCTTGGTAAAACTCCCGTCTGCGGTCGTCAGGCGGATATGAGAGGCCGTGATATTACTCTCATCCCCATGGAATCCTCCCACACGGAAACTGGCGTCCGAGACAATGTCAGACGGATAGGCGCTCGATAGACCCAGCAAGTGGCTTCCACCATACAAGGGAACGCCGTCGAGTGTCGTCAGATTACTGCCGATGTTGCCGCCGCGTACATAGATGGCGGACGATCCCTCCGCTCCGGTCGACACGCCAGGCAGAGTCTGGATATACTTGATGACATCCGCATCACCCGTCGCGGATACCATCGACCGCAACTCCGGCAAAGCGATGATACGTGTTCCCGCATCCCGCTCGACAATCCGGTCTGACACGATCCGCGATGAACGAATCGTGTCCCGCATCTCCCCGACATTCTGCGCATTGACGGAAAATACCGCCATGTACAGGAGGAGTAGAACCGGTATCAAGCGTCTGCTGACCATCCTGCCTCGTCAAGAATCACTTCCCTTGATTCGCCTGCGCCGCACGGGAGAACGGTGTCGACCCCCACTCGACAATGACCTGCCCTTTCAACCATACCTCGGTATAATTCCCGGTATCGGCATCAATGAAAAGATGAAGGCTCTCGTCGGTGCCGGTAACTGATATATCTTGCGTAATCATTACTAACCATGCACGATAATTCGGCGAGACATATTCGTGAATCTCCTCCGGGTCTTCCCAAAGTACCCCAAATTCGGAATACTTCAGAACCGTGCCGGGCTCAATGATGTCTTTGCTTGCGAACCAATCACTCTTAGGATGCTGCTTGATAATCTTCTCAACCTTTTTTATCGCAGCATCCATCGTAAGCGGGAAAGAATCCTTCTGACAGGCCGTCAATGCGACGAGCGTCATGAATAAAGCAATCAATCTTTTCATAATCATCAAGTTATGGTATCTTAATGTGAAAGGAATCCGATCCGGTACTTGGTCTCGCTGCCAAAAATACCGACGCCCCCTTCGATGTTTGAATAAACGCCCTCCGTCGAGTAGATCCGGGTGATATCATGATCCAACTTACGGTTCTTGACATAGACGCTCCGCAGATACTCGTCGTACTCGTCAGAGACAAAAGAAAAGACAAAATGGTCCTGATGCGGCTCGCCCACCTTGGGATACTCGATCGGACCGGCCAGCATATGGAAGCGGGAGGTATCCAAATGCTCGATGCGTACAAACTGATCATGTTGCGGCAGTTCCGGCATCATGCGGCGCATGTTGTGGAAAGCCGGCCACGAAATCGCCAGATTGTAACCGTCAAAATCGCCCTCGAAAGAAAGCTCGGAAAACTTGTGCCCATTGATGTTGAAGTCATCCGCATAGGGATGATCCGTCACGATATAGGGATAATACTCATCACACGATTCAAGGGTCTTATGGATACCCTTTGCGAAAACCCAGACAGGGGAAGTCTTTATCTGACGTCCCTTATTTCGTGGATCGCGTTCAATCTGAAAATACATGGAGTGATCGTCCATTGAGTGGACTTCATGGAGATCAGTAAAGTAAGCAGGCCGGTAGGCAATCGGACAAGTCGTTTCAGCCCAGATCGGATCTCGCCCGGGTATTTCGACCGTCAGGCGATAATGTTTCCCGCCCTCGATTGGGATAGGGTATTTTTCATCCGATTCCCACCTGTTCCCGTCGACATAATGGAATTGGAACTTTTCCGTGAACATAGAGGTTTTAACATACACCTTCGCCTCTGTTATCGGGATATATTCTTTTGCAGATTTCCCCTTCACGTACTGCAAGTACAACGTCTGCACTTCGGAGTCCGGAGACAGTAGGCAATTCACCATCACGGGCAAGTCCTTCTCCCCAGGGTCCATTATGATGGTCTCGACGCACGAAACCGCTCCGATGCACGCCAGCAAGCATATGATGATATATGCGATTTGTTTCATCTTATATACTATACAACGAACATCCCAAAATACGTCTTTCAGGAAGCGTGCTTTACCAAGACAGGCTGCTTCCGTCCAGCGGGTTCTTGGCCTTGATGTTTGAAAACTCGCCGGAATTCCACCAGGCGCGGTAGGCATCGGCCGCCTTTCTTTGGGTGGCCGGGTAGGCCTCTGTTCCATAATAGACACGGCCGCTCGTCTGCTCGTCGAAGAGGAGCGGGTTCAGGGAAGGATATCCCATGAACACCTTGGTCTTTTCGCTATCGACTTCGGCCACCCGAATGCCCTCGATCATCCAAAGGGCATACATGCCGAGAGAACTCACAGACAGGTAGGAAGACAGCGGGTTTGCCGGTGGATGGACTTCGCGTTCATCGTTCGCATACGACAGAAGGTTGGGAATCTGAGCCGGGTCAAACAACTTCATTTCCAATTGGCTTTCGTATTTCCCTTCCAGAAGGCCCGCCATATAGGTGTCCACTTCGTCCTTCTGCCTCTGCGCTTCCGTTTTTCCGCAGGCAGACAAAAGTACAAATGCCAATAAGCCGATGATTCTGAGTTTCATATCGTTCGTTTTCCTCAAAAACCTCCGGAATCCGGAAATCTTGCATGCCCGTTGCAAAAATAAACAACAATTGATAATAAACAAAAAGAAAAAGGGCTCGTGCCCTTTCTCCATAGCGTTACTTCACATCATATCCGCAAAGGTAGACGTGAATATGGCCAGAGGGGGTCACGACTTTACCGGAACGAGGGGGTCACTTTGCTGCGGAATTTCCAATGATGAAGAAACAGAAAGAATGGAGATGTCATCATGACTCATAATCTTCAACAAGAAGGAGTGACTCACTTGTGCATTATAAGGTATTTCTCCGAAATCATACTCGTAGTCATTAAAAAAGGAACTCTGTTCAGAGAGAGAGGTTTCTCCAAATAGAAAAGACAATGAAACGAGCAAAAGAAATAACGGAATCATATTAACTGTATTATAACCCAGGATGCTAAGAGTGCGTTAGCATCCTGGGAGTACATGAAATGAAAAAAGTCTCTATCCCTTTTTAAGTAAAAATATGGAGACCGAAACGAAGACACAAAGAAACACAATGAGTCCTGCCCAAAGTATGATGGAAATCCATCGTCTCAACTGTTCTCTGTCCCGAAAAAAGGGTATGCTAAACTGCGGATTAGCCTCAGATTGCTTGAGCCATCCACAAAAAACTAGAGAGACTATCCCAAATAGTGGAACAAAAAGAAGTTCAATGAATGACAGAAGAAATAATCTGGAATCAGTTTTCATAAATAACATCTATTAAAACAGACTTAAAAGATACATGTTATCGCACTAACCAAAACATTCGCGTCCTCCCAGGCTTCCTGTTCCGGAATGAAGCGCCACATCGTATCACACCACTCGGGATAAACCATATAAACCTCACCGCCCCTCTCCTTGATGTTCCAATGAAAAAGTTGTCTCTCCGGAAAATCGACGATGTGGGTTTGTCCAGTTTTCCGGTTAACTCTCAGCAAGTATCTCTGGGGGTAAGGAGAATAGGGCCGTTTCCTTTGTTCGAATGCACACAGATATCCATCCTCCAAGGGCACAACCGCCATAAACTCCAACGGCATATCCGAAAAGTCGATACCGCTCATGTCCACCTCCAACGTATCGTAAATGAGCGTAAAGCCCTCCTTCTGTAGGACACGAGGCCCTCTCGGACCGCACGCGGCCAAAATCAGCAGGCATGCTTGCAAGAAGATGATTTGCAACGACTTCATATTCTAGAAAACTACAAAAATCGCACCCCGACTCCAAACCTCTAATCAAGAGAAGAAAAAGGGCAACACATCCTCTCCTTTCTCAATAGAGTGTCGCGGTCGCATTCACCATATATTCTCTTTTCATAGTGCGGTGAGTTAGGGAAGAAATAAGGGAAAAAGAGGGAAAGGAAACCTTCCTCACGTTGATGGTCTTGAGGGGCAGATTTTAGGGTCGGTATATATATTTATATATACCGCCCTATCTGCCCCGCCATCAAGACCGGGGAAAAATCAATTTCCATCATCCCTTTCCTTTCCATACTCAAATATAAGATTGGGATCCGCGAGGCTGTTTTGAACCGTCCTGAGATGATGACAATCTGCACACAAATACAGACACGTACAGAACTACGTTTCGGGATAAAAATGGGACATTATTTGGGCCATTTTATACAAATAATCCCCCTCAGATTACTCTGAGAGGGATTTTTGTGGAGCATAGGGGATTCGAACCCCTGACCTATAGATTGCGAACCTATCGCTCTACCAACTGAGCTAATACCCCGTGGTATAAACCAACCGGCGCAACGCCGTTTGGGATTGCAAAGGTAGCAATATTTTTCAAATAATCACCCTAACGGGTAAAAAATGTTGCGATGCGTGTATTTTCCGTGCCAGCCGGTGTCGTAGAGGTGGCGGATCTGGCGGGAACTGTGATTCAGATAGTAATTGTAGATGGCACGCTTGTGCAGCCGCGTGAAATCTTCCGCCGTGAAGCCCAGGTGCAGGATTGCGAAGCAGGTATACAGCCCCAGGACAAACGCCACGGCGTTCTCGTACTCCCCTGCCGGCTTGGCTTTCTTGACCACGGGCTTGCGCTGGAGCTGCGCGAAACCGAGGTCCGCGATGGCATCGCAAAGCGCAGCCTCGTCATCGCGTTGGTACAAGGCGACGGTGTAGCGGTGCGTGTTGTAGGCAGGGGCGTCGACTTCCCGGGCGATCCTGTCGACATAGCCGTCGATGGATGCCGTGAATAGGGCGGCGGCTTCGGCCGGGTTGGACAGGAGGCCTTTGGCGACGAGGGTGTCGTCGGCTTCCTTGGCGAGGGGCATCTCGGCGTCCAGTTGCTTTTTGAGCGCCTGGACCAGCATTCCATATGCCTGTTTCGTGTCCATCCGGTCGTGGTTAGATTGTTCAAAGATACAAAAAAATCCTATATTTGTACCATCAACCCTTGCATGATATGAAGATCGTTTTCCTGGATGCCGCCACGATGGGCGACGCTTCGATGGACGAGATCGCCGCCCTGGGCGAGTTTGTCTGCTACCCTTCCTCCACAGCCGAAGAGGCCCGCGTCCGCGCCGCGGATGCCGACGTGGTGCTCCTGAACAAAGTCATCGTAGACCAGGCCTTCCTGGACGCGTGCCCGAAGCTCAAGCTCGTGTGTGAGGCGGGGACCGGCATCAACAATATCAACGTAAAGCTCTGCGACGCGCGCGGCGTCATCGTCCGGAATGTTGCCGGCTATTCCACGGAATCGGTCGCGCAGACGGCCTGGATGCACATCCTCGCCCTGGCCGGCCGTGCCTTCCACTACAACGCCTACGCCAAGGACGGTCGCTACAGTGCCGGGAGCATCCATGTCGATGCGGACCATCCCTTCACGGAGCTCTGCGGCAAGACCCTCGGCATCGTGGGCATGGGCGCCATCGGCAAGAAAGTCGCCGCCATCGGCATGGCCTTCGGGATGAAGGTCATCTACTACTCCACCTCCGGCACCGGCCACTGCAAGGACTATCCCTGCGTTTCCCTGGATGAACTCCTGACGGCTTCCGATGTCATCAGCATCCACGCCCCCTACAACGAGCGGACCGCCGGACTCATTGACTACGAAGGACTTTGCAAGATGAAGCCCACGGCCTACCTGGTCAACACCGGCCGCGGCGGCATCGCCGTCGAAGCGGACCTCGTCCGCGCCATCGACGAAGAGCGCATCGCCGGCATCGGCATCGACGTGTACCAGAAAGAGCCCATCCCCCTGGATCACCCCTACCTCCATTCCAAGCACCCCGAGCGCATCTTCCTCACCCCGCACATCGCCTGGTACTCCCGCGAAGCACGCGCCCTCCTCGCCCACGAAATGGCGGAAAACATCAAAAAAGGCTGGTAGAGGTGCACCTGCCAGTGCACCTCCGAACAGCTAAGCATCTAACCTCCAAGTAATTAAACGTAGAGAGGTGCACCGTGGGGTGCACCTCTTCAATAATAACAAGCAGTGCCTGAGGCACTTGCAAAACGCATCTTACGCACCCAGGCGCTTCTCGAGGCGCTCGCGGATGGCCTTGAGGAACTCGGCGGAGGTCAGGCACTTCGGGGTGATGCCTTCCATGAGGTTCACCAGGTCCTTGGTGGCGAGGCCTTCGTTCAGGGTGTCGAAGCAGGCGCCCTCGAGCTGGTCGGCGTAGTTCACGAGCTCGGGGAGGTTGTCCATCTCACCACGCTTGCGGAAGGCGCCGCTCCAGGCGAAGATCGTCGCAATCGGGTTCGTGGAGGTCTCTTCACCCTTCAGGTACTTGTAGTAGTGACGGGTCACGGTGCCATGGGCAGCCTCGTACTCGTACTTGCCGTCCGGGGAAACCAGGACGGAGGTCATCATGGCCAGGGAACCGAAGGCGGTGGACACCATGTCGGACATCACGTCACCGTCATAGTTCTTGCAGGCCCAGATGAAGCCGCCCTCGGAACGCATCACGCGCGCCACGGCGTCGTCGATCAGGGTGTAGAAGTACTCGATGCCGGCGGCCTCGAACTTCTCCTTGTACTCCTGGAACACCTCGTCGAAGATGGCCTTGAAGCGGCCGTCGTACTTCTTGGAGATGGTGTCCTTGGTGGCGAACCAGATGGTCTGCTTCAGGGACAGGGCATACTGGAAGCAGGAGTGGGCGAAGCTGCGGATGGACTTGTCCAGGTTGTGCTGGGCGAGCACGACGCCGGGGCCCTTGAACTCGTGGACCACCACTTCCTCGTGCTGGCCGTTGACGCCGTCGAAGACGAGCTTCGCGGTACCGGGCTCATTGGCAACGATTTCCACGTCGCGGTACACGTCGCCATAGGCGTGACGGGCGATGGTGATGGGCTTCTTCCAGAACTTCACGGCCGGGTGGATGCTCGGGATGGTGATCGGCGTACGGAACACGGTGCCGTCCATCATGGCGCGGATGGTGCCGTTCGGGCTCTTCCACATCTCGTGGAGGTTGTACTCGGTCACGCGCTGGGCGTTCGGGGTGATGGTCGCGCACTTGACGGCGACACCGAGGCGCTTCGCCGCATTGGCGGAGTCTACGGTCACCTGGTCGTTGGTCTTGTCGCGGTTGGGCAGGCCCAGGTCATAGTATTCGGTCTTCAGGTCCACGAACGGGAGGATGAGTTCGTCCTTGATCATCTTCCACAGGATCCGGGTCATTTCGTCGCCGTCCATTTCGACGAGCGGGGTGAGCATTTTGATTTTTTCCATGGTGTTATTTGCGGTTTTTGTAGTAGTTCATGAGGCAGCCGTCGGCGAGGATCTCGCGCTCGGCGGCGGTGAGGTTCTGGAAGAAGAGGTGGATGGGCTTCACGCCGGCCTTGGTGATGACGCAGGCGTCGATCTCCTCCTTGCCGGCGAGGATCGCCTGGCGGATGCCGGGCACGAACACGCAGTCGCCGACCTCGTAGTTGAACTCGGTCTCCGGCGCGATCGTGAACGGGACGATACCCCAGTTGATGCAGTTGGAGCGGTAGCGCTTGGTCGCGTACTCGTAGCAGATGTTGGCGTCGCCGCCGAGCACCTTCTGGCAGGAAGCGGCCTGCTCGCGGGCGGAGCCGTCACCGGGCTTGTTGGCGAAGACGCAGGAGCCGAAGGAAGTGTTCGCGGCGGAAGCGCCGGCCTTCGCGAGGGCTTCGGCGACATGGGCAGGGACCTTGCCCGCGCGGCGAGCGAGGTCGTCGGCCTGGATCCGCTTGGAGATGCCCACGTATTCCGGGCAGCGGCGGCTGAGGGCGAACTCACTGAGCTTCAGCGGGTTGGAACGGTAGCTGGAGGTCTCGCCCGAAGGGATGAGCTCGTCGGTGGTGGTCACCGGGTCGTGGATGACGGCGGCGAGTTCCAGGAGCATGTTCTCCTCCATCGGATACATCGTGGGCCAGTCCTTGATGTTCGGGCCGTAGCGGAGTTCCTCGGAGAGGTCGGCCTTGCCGAAGCCGTAGTAGATGCGGCTCTTGTAGATGCGGTCGTCGAAGGTGTAAGGCTTGTGGGTGTCTTCGTACTCGATGTCGGTCGCAGCGGTGAGCACGCCGCCGTTCGCCGCGGTGGCGGCGATGGAGCGGGCGTCCATCAGGGACACGAGGGAAATCTGGCCCTGGCCCGGCTTGGAACCTTCGCGGTTCGGGAAGTTGCGGGTGGTGTGGCGGATGGAGAAGCCGTTGTTGGCGGGCACGTCGCCGGCACCGAAGCAAGGGCCGCAGAAAGCGGGCTTGATCACCACGCCGGCCTCGAGGAGCTCCTCGGCGATGTGGTTGCGGGTCGTGGCGAGGTAAACCGGGGTGGACTGCGGGTAGCAGCTCATCGTGAAGTAGTCATTGCCGATGTTCTTGCCCTTCAGGATGGTGGCCGCCTCGGAGAGGTTGTCGTAGGTACCGCCGGAGCAGCCGGCGATGAGGGCCTGGTCGG
>JAEEGH010031466.1_pt1 | contig 10251 bp, 8 predicted proteins | sample 9134181 | NCBI WGS metagenome assembly JAEEGH01 (sample SAMN16246544, study PRJNA631951) | gut metagenome | biome: gut microbiome; feature: rumen; material: DP-attached | host: Bos | place: Iran: Karaj | collected 2018-10 | reverse complement strand
GCTCTTGAGTGTACCTTTTATTATTTCATGTGCGCTGGCGGCAATGCTTAAAACAATCACAGCCAGCGACATAATAAACAATCGACGTTTCATGATTTCATTAGTTATTTATAGCTGTGCAAAGTTAGTGATTTTTTCATTCCATTCAATCTAAATGCTTGACAAAACTGAGCAATAACAAAATAACAAGCATTAATATATTAATATTATATACGCGAGTTGTTAATGTTATAAAATTTAGGTTGATTTATTGCTGATTTTTTGTACCTTTGCAGGCTGAAAGCATTTTTTCGGGAGCGACACACTCCTGTAAGGTAAAATAATAGAAAGCAACGATTTAGTATATGAAGCGAAACGCATTAGGGAGAGGCCTTGGGTCTTATTTCAACATGGACGACATCCAAACCAATGGTTCGTCGGCTATCAGTAACATTGAAATAAGCCTTATCACTCCCAATCCAGGACAACCCAGAACCACCTTTGACGACGAAGCCCTCAAAGAGCTTGCTGCGTCGATTGCCGAGGTAGGCATTATCCAGCCCTTGACGCTGCGCAAGATTGATGACGACCGATATCAGATTATCTCGGGCGAGCGTCGCTACCGTGCCGCCAAAATAGCCGGACTCGAAAGCGTTCCCGCCTACATTCGCGAGGCCAACGATACTGAGTTAACCGAAATGGCCCTCATCGAGAACATCCAGCGCGAAGACCTTAATGCCATAGAGATAGCACTCACTTTCAAGAAACTCATTGAGCAATACAATCTGACCCAAGAACGTCTGAGTGAGCGCATAGGCAAGAAACGCACTACTATCGCCAATTTCCTGCGATTGCTCAAACTCCCCGCCGAGATACAACTCGGCTTACGCGACAAGAAACTCGACATGGGTCATGCCCGTGCCCTAATCACAGTGAGCGATCCTACCTTACAGTTAAAATTATATAACGAGATACTTAAAAAAGGTTTATCTGTAAGACAAGTAGAGCAACTTGCAAAAGAGAGCCAAGAGAAAAGCGGAGAAAAAGAAGATGCTGGGAAATCATCGCCAAAACACAGCGGCAGCAACGATTTCGACATCCTGACCAAGCATCTGACAAAGGCATTTGGTGTTCCCGTGAAGCTCTCGTGTAACACATCAGGTAAAGGAAAAATAACATTCTCGTTTAACAACGATGAAGACCTAGACAGAATAATCAGTCTTTTTGACCGTTTAAAAGAAAAAATTTAATTTAAATTTATTTTTGGGAGAACTGCACAACTTGTGAGAATATATGCGACAACATATCGACATTTAATGCGCACAATAGCAATGCTACTGTGCTCCCTCGTTGCACTAACCTCCCAAGCTCAACAATTGGTGAGACACGACATAATTGATGAAAAACTCGACACCGTTGTGCTCACCGACAGCACTACGCTGCTTACAGGCAAGATAGAGCCCCCCACAGCCAAAACCATTGAGAGCACACGATTCAACCCCAACCCTATGCGAGCAATGTGGCTCTCGGCACTATGCCCTGGCTTGGGACAAATCTATAACCGCCGTTACTGGAAGCTACCCATCGTGATTGGAGCCTTTGTGGGCCTCACCTACGGTACGTCGTGGAACAACCGTATGCTCAACGACTACTCCAAGGCCTACCGGGACATAACCGACAATGACCCCAACACACGCAGCTACATGGACTTCTACCCTCCCACGGTGAATGAGAGTGACCTCGACAAGACCTGGCTCACCAGCACGTTGAAAAACCGCAAGGACTACTACCGCCGTTACCGCGACATATGCATCATAGGTATCGCTGCCGTATATGTCCTAAATGTCATCGACGCTTATGTCGATGCCTCGATGATGCACTTTGACGTGAGTCCCGACCTGTCGATGCGTTGGGGACCAGCCGTTATCGATAGTCAGACTACCCGATTGCCAGCGATAGGCCTTGGTTGCTCCCTTGATTTTTAAGAGATGAAACATCATAAAAAGAATATAAAATAAGAGTTATGAAATATCGAATATTATTAACACTTTTATCTTTATTAACCCTAACAACTACTTTGGCCGACACCAAAAAGAAGTCGGTGTTGTCGCTCAAAGAGTCGATAACTGACAACGACATTCAGTTCCCACCAAGCTTCAATGCCAACAACGACATGCAGAAGGACTGGTTTGAGCTATATCATGACACAAATACTCCAGGCAACGACAATAGAAACGACTACAACTATGGTAGCGTGAGCGACAAGGTGTACAAAGAGAGACTCCAAAAGCTACCCACATCGATTGAAATGCCCTTCAACCAGATTGTGAAGAGCTACATCGAGCGATATGTGGTGAAAGGCCGCTCACTTGTTTCGAGGTTGCTAGGCATGAGCCCCTATTACATGCCAATCTTTGAGGCAGCACTCGAGCGCCACCACATGCCACTGGAGCTTAAATACATTCCTATTATTGAGAGCGCCCTTAACCCCAACGCAGTGTCGCCAGCTGGCGCAGGAGGTCTGTGGCAATTCATGCCATCGACAGCTAAAGGCCACGGCATGGAGGTGAACAACACCGTTGACGAGCGCCGCGACCCTTACACATCGAGTGAGAAGGCTGCTTTGTTCTTCCAGAAGCTCTACTCAAAATATGGTGACTGGTCGCTTGCCATCGCTGCCTATAACTGCGGGCCTGGCAATGTGGACAAAGCCATCAAGCGCACTGGAAATGATAAGGCCGACTTTTGGGAAATATACAATTACCTGCCCAAGGAGACACGCGGCTACGTGCCTGCCTTCATTGCAGCCAACTACATGATGCACTACTACAAAGACCACGGCATTAGCCCAGAGAAGACTCGCCCCTTTGTCATCGACACTGTTATGGTCAACAAGAGAGTGTCGTTCAGACAAATCGCATCGGTTCTCAACATCCCCGTCGAGGAAATAAGAATCCTCAACCCTCAGTATCGCAGCGACGTGATACCCGGCAACGTTCACCCTTATGTTCTAGCATTACCCAACCAGCACATCTACAGCTACATCAAGGACGAAAGTCGCATCATCAACAACAGCCGTAACACCTACGACAACAAGAAGGACGATGATGACGACAACATCACACTTGCAACTACCGAGCATGAAGTGAAGCAGGGCGAAGACTTGTATGATATCGCCGACATGTATGGCATGCAGATTGACGACCTAATGGAACTCAATAAGTTGGAATCGTTCTATGTTCAACCAGGACAGATACTGAAGGTATCAAACGGTGCTCAGGCCAACCAGTCGAGCAACCTTGCGATGAACAATGCCAACAACAGTTTTGATGATGAAGGCTTTGACTATAGCGACAGCAGCATCAAGAAAGACATCAATTATTACGGCAATAATAATAGCTACAATTATACTGCTGGCAGTGGACGCGACAATCGTCCCGTGCCAGAACGCCGCAAAAAAGACGAGCGACAGAATCCCGTTCCACAATCGCAGCGCAACAACGATCCATATAACAGCAACTATGGCAACAACAGCTATGACAACGATTATCAGAGCGACAGCGACGAGGAGATGAAGAGACAGCAAGAAGAGGCTGCACGCAAAAAACGTGAGGCTGAAGCTGCTGCCAAGAAGAAACGTGAACAAGAAGCCGCAGCCAAGAAGAAGCGCGAGCAAGAAGCCGCCAAGAAAAAGGCAGCTGAAGAAGCTGCTAAGAAGAAAGCTGCCGAGGAAGCAGCCAAAAAGAAAGCTGCCGAAGAAGCTGCAAGAAAAAAAGCCGCTGAAGAGGCTAAAAAGCCCATCATCCACGAAGTGAAAGAAGGTAATAACCTCACAAAGCTTGCTAAGCAATATGGTACCACCCCTGAGGCTATCAGGAAAGCCAATGGTATCACAGGTGACCAAATAAAAATTGGCCAAAAGATTAAAATTCCAAAGAATGGTCATAAATAAACGTTAAAGGCAAAATTGCACACATATCAAAGTACAGAAATAACGCCACATAATTTTCAATAAGAGTTATGAATTATCGACACATATTATTCGCCGCCTTGGTGCTTGTGATGACAATAAGCAGCGCCACCGCCATGGATGACAAGTACAACAACCGAGAGAACCTCAGTGACCGTTCTATTGTCTTTCCTGCCGGAGTTGACGCTAACACTAAGGAAATGGCGACTAACTGGTATCTTAGGAATTACACTAACCTGAGCGAGAGCAACCTCAACGACAAAGAAGGCCGCCTAGCTAGCGACCGCAACTACGAGGAGCGTCTTGAAAAGCTCTCAAAGCGATATGGCATTGACATGCCATTCAACCCAGTCGTGAAAAGCTATATTGAACGCTATGTCGACCGTAACAGAGCTCAGGTTGCCCAAATGCTCGGCCTGTGGAACTATTACCGCCCCATAATTGAAAAAGAAATAGCCAACCACAGATTGCCCGAAGCCCTGAAGTATATACCTGTGGCTTGTTCGGCCCTTAATCCCAATGCAGTGGCTCCATCGGGTGCAGCTGGATTGTGGCAATTCATGGTTTTGCCCGCTAAGGGCAACGGTCTTGAGGTCAATACACTCGTTGATGAGCGCCGCGACCCCATCAAGTCGACCGAAAAAGCTGCCAATTTCCTTGAAAGACTTCATGGCTCTTATAAGGACTGGTTGCTCGTGGTCGCTGCCTTCCATTGTGGAATGGGCAACGTTGAGAAAGCGATGCGCAGAGCTCAGAACAACGACATTGACAAGCCAGACTTTTGGGACATCTACAAATATCTTCCCAAAGATACCCGAGGCTATGTGCCAGCCTTCATTGCAGCCTGCTATGTAATGAACTACTATCGCGAGCACGATATCACGCCAGTATTCCCCAAGAAACCCCTATCGACAGGAACCACTACTGTGAACCAGCGCGTGAGCATTCACCAAATCTCACAGGTGCTGAACATTCCACTTGAAGAGATAAGACTGCTCAACCCACAATATCGCGACGACGTGATACCCGGCAATATCCACTCTTACCTGCTCACCCTCCCCAAAGGCCAAATCAACAGCTACCGCATGACCGAGGACAAAATTGTCGACTACCACAAGAACGAGTTTGCAAGACGAGTTGAAGTACAGCCAGGCGACATCAAGAGCATCGTTGGCGACGAAGAGATGGACGAGTATGCCCGCAAAGGCATCCTATTCCACACTGTTACTGAAGGAGAAGACCTAGAAGACATTGCTGGCCGCTATGGCATGGACATAGACGATCTCATGGAACTTAACAACCTGCGCTCGGCCAATGTAGAGACAGGCAAGGTTCTCACCATCAAGCGCAAAGGTGGCAACAACAACGAGACTGTGATGAATAACAATCGCCGCAGCACCAACAATGGCAGTAGCAACGACGACTACGCTTATAACAACGAAAACTATTCAAGCAATAATAGCGGGCACTACGGAAGCGACAACCGCAACGTTCCTCAACGTCAGCAGAAAGAGGAGAACCAAGCGTATGTGCCTCAACCACAAAAGAACAACTCAAGCTACTACGACCAAGAAGACGAGCTGAAGCGACAACAAGAGGCTGAGGCTGCCAAAAAACGCAAGCAACAAGAAGCCGAGGCCGCCAAGAAACGCAGACAGCAAGAAGCCGAAGCCGCCAGAAAGAAAAGAGACCAAGAGATAGCAGCTGCCGCTGCCAAGAAGAAGAAAGAGCAAGAGGCTGCCGCCAAGAAGAAAGCAGCCGAAGAAGCTGCTCGCAAAAAAGCTGCCGAAGAGGCTGCTAAGCCCATCGTCTACGAGGTTAAAGAAGGCAACAACCTTACTAAACTCGCTGAGCAGTACGGAGTCTCAATCAACGATATTAAAGCTGCAAACCCCGACTTGAAAGATGAAAACATCAAGATAGGTCAAAAACTTAATATGCCGAAGAAGGGGCAACATGTTGCCACTCCTGTTAAGCAAGCCGAAAAGCAACAGCCAACAAACAACAAGCAACAGGGCAAGCAAGCAACTCAGCATAACGAGCAAAACGGCAAGCATGCTGGAAAACAACAGCAATCGGCAAAGGATAAGAGAGCCAAAGCTGCTGAAGAGGCCGCCAAGAAGAAAGCAGCCGAGGAAGCTGCAAGAAAGAAAGCTGCCGAAGAGGCCAAGAAACCAATAAGCCACGAGGTTAAAGAGGGCAACAACCTTACCAAGCTTGCAGCCCAGTATGGAGTATCGGCCGATGAGATTAGAAAAGCCAATAACATCAAGGGCGACAACATCAAGATTGGTCAGAAGCTTATAATCCCGAAGAAAGGCACCCAACATCAAGGCACACAGAATCAAGGTACTAAACATCAAGGTACTCAAAAGGGCAAGCAGCAAGAAACACCGAATAATAAACAGCAAAACGCCAAGCAGGGCAAGGGAAAACAGCAAGCCAAAAACAACAGCGCTGTACAACCTAGCACAACTGGCAAGAAGAAGAGATAACTAGATCAAGAATATCAAAAACTTCATAAGACATTCTGTATAATGAACATCAAGCGCATTCTCACGTTAGCAGTTATAGTGGCACCGCTGGCAATGATGGCACAAATGAAGATTGCCACCGTCAACGTAAATGATGTGTTTAACTCGTTGCCCGAAACCAAAGAAGCCCAGACCACACTCGAGACGCTATCAAAGCAACTCAAGGCAGAATATGAGTTCATGCTCACTGAGTTCAACAAGAAATATGCTACCTATCAAGCAATGGCAAGCGATGTAAATGTACCAACCACCATCAAAGACCGCCGAGTACAGGAGATTCAAGATGGTGACCGCCAACTCAATCAATTTCTTGAAACCAGCAAAGTCACACTAGAGGAACGCCGGCAAGCGCTCGAGAGTCCCATAAGAGACAAAATACAAGCTGCGATTAAACAACTAGGCGATTCCGAAGGATATACATACATCATAGACACATCGACAACACCTGTTGTCTATAGCGGAGCCAGTGCCGTAGACCTAACCAAGCAAATAAAGAAAATGCTTGAAGCAGAATAATAAGACCAAGCGGTCCTAGCATCACGTGGCTGGGACCGCTTTATTTTAAACCGCAACCTTCAATGGCCGACAAAATGACACCCGAGCAGCGACATCGCTGCATGAGCCACATCAGGGGCAAGGACACGAAGCCTGAGCTCATCGTGAGGCGATGGCTGTGGCGACAGGGCTACCGTTACCGCATAAACGTGACCGCAATGCCCGGCAAGCCCGACATTGTGCTGCCACGTTACAGTACGGTGATATTTGTGAACGGTTGCTTTTGGCATGCCCATGAGGGATGCGATAAGTACAGGGTACCGCTAACTAACTCAGATTTTTGGAATTCAAAGTTCAAGCGTAATCGTGAGCGCGATGAACGAAACTACAAGGTGCTACACAACATGGGCTGGTTTGTGCTCGTCGTGTGGGAATGCCAGCTCGACAAGTCCACTCGTCGCGACACACTACTAGCTCTCTCGCGCCGACTTAGCCAAATCTACCTCGAAACGCACAACGTAAACATCCACACACCCTACCCCACCCGCGACGATGAGATAGCAATAGCTGCAGAACCTAAATCAACACATAATTCATAATGCACAATTGGGCTGTTCGCGGCTAAAATGATCAATGCACTATGGTGGTGAGCACTGATTTCAACAGAATAAAAAAAAAGCAAGCAGCTTGAGGCATTCCTCAAGCTGCTTATTATATTAATGTGTAATAACTTCTAAATTACTTAATGCCGAGTTTAGCCTTCACCTTGGCCGATACATCCTCGATGTTGTTGCCACGATAGAGAAGAGTGTTAGCATCAAGAATACCAGCATATCCACCTTCGGCACCTACAGCCTGAATGGCATTAATGAGCTTCTGCTGAATTGGAGCCAGAAGAGTCTCTTGTTGCTGTTGGATGTCTTTCTGTGCTTGCTGCATAAAGTTCTGATAACGAGTGTAGAGGTCCTCAAATTCCTTCTGCTTAGCCTCAAGGGTAGCCTCGGGAGCCTTGTTCTTGGCAAGTTCCTCGAGCTCACTCTGCTTCTTCTGCAGTTCTTCCTGCAAAGGCTTAGCCTGAGCCTCATATTTATCTGATACTTGCTTCAATGTGTTGTTGGCAGTAGCCACATCGGGCATCACGTTAAAGATCTCGGTTGGGTTAACTGCACCAAATTTCAGAGTCTGTGCGCTGAGGCACATGGGAGCAGCCACAAGGACTGCGAGTAAGATTTTCTTAAACATAATCAATTAATTGGTTATTTATTAAAAATAGAATATTCATTTAATTAGAATAGCCGAGTTTCTCGAGCACCTGGTTGCTGATGTCGATGTTGGGCGATGCAAAGATAATGCTCTGCGATGAAGCCCTATCGAATATTACTTGCAAGCCACGCTCCTCGCTCACTTTCTTGACAGCGGCATATATGTCGTCCTGAATAGGCTTCATGAGTGACTGACGCTTCTTGAATAGCTCGCCCTGAGGACCAAAGTACTTGTAGTTGAGCTGAGATGCCTCTTTCTCCTTGGCAACAATCTCTTCCTCTTTTTTCTTCTTTTGATCGTCGGTGAGGAAGACCATATCGCTCTGATAGTTCTTATACATAGTATCGGCAGCCTTCTTAAGCTCGTCAACCTCACGTTGCCAACGCTGCGACACTTGATTCAATTGCTCATTGGCCATCTCATAGGCCGGGATGTTCTTGAGGATATATTCCATATCGACAAGCGCAAACTTTTGTGCACTGGCTGGAGCCATACAAGCCACCAAAGCCACTAATAATAAAGCAAACTTTTTCATATTGTTTTCTATCTTGTTTTGTTAATATTCGCTTGTTTTGACATTTATTTAAGTGAAAAGTTTAATCGCAGTAGTATCAATAAGTTCAAGATACTTTAGTTGGTTTAGAACTCCTGGCCAAGGACAAAGTGGAAGTTGCTGCCACCCTTCTTGCCATAAACAGTGTCGAAGCCGTAGCCCCAGTCGATACCCATCATACCAATCATAGGCAGATAGATGCGTGCACCTACACCCACCGAACGCTTGAGGTCGAATGGGTTGAACTTCTTCACGCTAGTCCAAGCGTTACCAGCCTCGGCAAAGACCAGAGGATAGATGGTAGCGCTGTTAGAGAGCATCAATGGGAAGTGCAGCTCAACAACATAACGGTTGTAGGCATATCCTTCTTGACCATAAGGAGTGAACGCACCGTTCTCATAACCACGCAGAGCGATGGTCTCAGTAGCATAGGTGTAGCTACCACTCATACCGTCACCACCAACATAGAATGTCTCGAACGGAGACTTGACGTGACGAGTCCAGTTACCGAGCAAACCAATGTCGGCACGAGTCATGAGCACGAGAGTCCAACGTCCGTCGGGATCGGTGAGAGGAGTATAGGTCTTGGCCTGGAACTTGAGTTTCCAGTATTCAATCCAGCGATAGAGGTCTTTTTTAGAAGCCTCGGTGCTAGACTCACTGAGCGCCTTCCAGTTCTTCTTTCCGAAGAGGTTAACTGGAGGAGTGGCGTGGAACGAGAGTGTGAACGAACTACCACGACGAGTATAGAGTGGGTTATCAATACTGTTGCGTGAGAGAGTGAGTCCAAGTACAATCGAGTTGCTGACACCGTTCTTCATGTAATACATGTACTCCCAGTTCTTGAGGCTGTACCATTGATAGCTGAGGTCGGCCATGAGAGTAAAGTAGTCATCGGGCCACTTGAGTCGTTTACCAAATCCCACAGTCACACCTGCCATCTGCAGGTACTTGCCTGGGTCGTAGGCATTCTCATAGTAGTTGCCAGTGTTACCGTAGTAGTTGTTATAACCGTTGTACATACCATTGTACATATAGTTAAGGTAGTAGTTCTGGTACTGGCTGTTGTAGAACGATGAGTTAATACCAGTAGTGCGACTATAGAATGCCGAAACCGACAGAGTGTTGGGTCGCTTGCCACCGAACCATGGATCGACGAACGAAAGGCTATAGGCCTGATAGTACTTAGCATTGGTCTGTGCACTGATTGAGAACGTCTGTCCATCGCCTTGCGGGATTATGCCCTTGTAGGATGACGGATGGAAGAGGTTCTTGATTGAGAAGTTGGTGAACTTGAGCGTTACCTTACCAATGATACCCGTCTGTCCCCAACCAGCCGATAGCTCAATCTGGTCATTGGCTTTCGACTCAAGGTTAAGGATGATATCTACAGTACCGTCCTCCTCGTTGGGCTCTGGACGGATGTCCATCTTCTCGGGATCGAAGTGACCAGTCTG
>JAEEGH010031465.1_pt1 | contig 10251 bp, 6 predicted proteins | sample 9134181 | NCBI WGS metagenome assembly JAEEGH01 (sample SAMN16246544, study PRJNA631951) | gut metagenome | biome: gut microbiome; feature: rumen; material: DP-attached | host: Bos | place: Iran: Karaj | collected 2018-10 | reverse complement strand
GGCTGCCTACCTTACTATTTATGACGGCGACCCGCTGAATGGAGGAAGTCCTATAGGCGGTGGGGATGGCATCAATTGTCTTTATTCTGGTTGGTATGACTGCTATGAATGGGCTCACATCTACCGCACCGGCGAGGACGATTTCTCGGATGTCAGTCGGCCTGTTTTTTACACCCTAGCCCATTTGGAACATGTGGGAATGGGGATGGAATTGGAACCAAATCACACCTATTGGTTTGTGGCATCGTTCAAAGGCTCGTTGTACGACAACGTTCATGTGATTCCTGTCACTCGATTGGGCGAGACCACCACTGGCGAAGCTCGCATCTATTCCGAAACCACTGGATGGCAGCCCATGCTTGACCCTGGAACGCAAACCCAACAAGGCATTGCTTTCGACATCATTGGCTATATACCTCTTTCTTTTGGCGTGGCCTATAGCGACATCTTCCGCGATGACGAACTGATTGCCCACGGCGTGAACCAATGTTATTATATCGATGAGAATGTTCCTCACGGCATACACACCTACAGTATCCAAAATGTCTATTATGACCACCTTATCTTCGACTATCCTACCAAAGCCTGCCTGCAAAGCATTGAGGTCAGGCCATGTTATCCCCCGAAGAATTTAGAAGTCAGCACCGAGCCTCTGAACGGAACGGACGAACTCAACCGCCTGACTTGGGACAAGGAAGACAACATCCCTTTGCGCGACGATGTAAAAACTTACTATGAGATTTACCGCAAGAGCATTTTGGATAATCAATATGCTTTGATTGGCGCTTTGGCCAAGGACAACACATCGGAAACCTTTGAATACTTGGACACCGTTTCCCAAGGCACCTATTATTACAAGGTGAACGACTACAATGTCTTCCCCACAGGCTCATGCCAAAGCGATTTTGCTGAGCAGTACGGCGAATGTGAGATAATAGGTAGCATAGCAGCCGAGGCCGAATGGAGCCAAGGCACTGACGGCGTGGAGTTGCATTGGGGAGAAGACTTTTTCAAAGCGCATTGCCAGTATGAAAACGGGGAATTTATCGATGCGGTGGGCTATGATGGAAACCTTTCTTGGGGCTTTAAAGCATCGGGGGCAGACATGTTGGGCTCTTTCGTAAAAAGCGTATCGCTTTACAGCGTTGCCGATGGGGAATACGACATTTTGATCTATTCAGGCTACAATTCGCCCACTACGATTGTTTGGCAACAGACCGTGCAACTCACTGGCGTAAACCAATGGCACACACTCACCTTCGACAATCCGTACCAGATTATGGCATGGCCTTTATGGATCGTTATTCACCAACAAGGCATTGAAAATCCAGCCGCCTACGCGCACGATGACGGCTCAACGGATGATGGTCGTTGGGTTTGCCTTCATGACAGTTGGTACAAGCCTGAATTGAATGGCTCATTCATGGTCAGGGCCGACATTGATAACCAATTGGACGGTGAAGAATTGCTACAATTGGAAGAACCCACGATAGGCAATCTGCATTACAATTTGTATCGCTCGCACGACAATGGAAGTTACGAGAAAATCGCCCAATTCCCCTACCCAGGCTATTGGAGCCATGTGCGTTATTTTGACCCGATTGACGAAACAGAATATTCCTGCTACAACTACAAAGTCACCATGACATTCCGCGATGAATATGGCCACCTTTGCGAGTCGCAACCTGCACCCAATGCCGAAGACCCATCCATCGACTGGGCAGAGGTTTGCGATACATGGAGCATTAGTGAAATTGTTGAAAATAAGAATCTTATATTATATCCCAATCCCACTACAGGAAAGGTAACAGTAGTTGGAGTCGAGGCTTCAGAAGTGATGGTGTACAATGCGCTTGGGCAGTTGGTGAAGACTGTGCGGGGGACGAATGAGATCGATGTAGCGGATTTGGTGGAAGGGGTTTATCTGGTGCGCATCATGGATGCAGAAGGGAGAAACTATACGGAGCGGGTAGTGGTGAAAGAATAGGGATCACTTTTCAAATCGAGCAAAAGGCTGACTGCGAAAGCGGTCGGCCTTTTTTCGTGTATGTCGCAATTTTTTCCTATTTTTGCAGGTTATTAATGACCTATCACATAGCAAAATGTCAGAAACATCCCAAAATACAAAGCCGAAGAAGCCTAAACTTCGCAACGTTTCGCTGAAGAAACTGAATCGCAGATATGACTTCTTGATGAGACATGATGAATCCAAAAAAGAAATACTAGGTTTCAAATTGAATTTGTTGAATTTGGTGCTTGTCATCATCGGCATCGCACTGTTGCTCATCATCATCACGACTTTTATCATCGCCTTTACGCCTTTGCGCGAATACATTCCAGGCTACACCGACACCAACCTCAACCGTGAGGTCTATCTGCTTAGCCTCCGTGCCGACTCGCTCGAAAAGGAGATGCAGAAAAAGGATGTCTATTTCGACAACATCAAGAAAATCGTGGAAGGCTACGATTTCGCCGCCGATAGCGCATTGGCCTCATTGAGTATCTATGAGCCACTGCCGAAGGGTGTCACCGATACCATTACACTGAAGAAATCTGTGCAAGACAGCATCTTGCGCGCTGAATATGAAGCTCAAAACCAGTATAACCTTTTCGGTGACGACTATCTGCCTCCAGCCAAGCCGAGTTCTTTGGTTAAGAACTTCTTTGTTCCGCTCAACGGTACGATTTTAAATGCCTTTAATGCTGAAAAAGGACATTTGGGTGTCGACATTTCTTCCGATAGGGATCAGGTTATCAACGCTACTTTAGAAGGTACCGTGGTGTTTTCAACCTGGAGCATCAACAACGGCTATTGTATCGGTATTCAACATTCCGATGGCTATTTCTCTGTGTATAAGCATAATGCAACCTTATTGAAAAAGGAAGGTGACTATGTGAAAGCAGGTGAGGCCATTGCCATCTTGGGCAAGTCGGGTGAATCCGAAGAGTACGAACATCTCCATTTCGAACTATGGCATAACGGCATTGCTGTCAACCCTGCCGATTATATGACCATTAATCAGTCTGTCGAAAACTAAAAAATTGTATCTTTGCACACTTTTTACCCCACAAATAAAAACGAAAAATGACTATATTAATAAAGGTATTACAGTTTTTCCTCTCTCTTTCCATTTTGATTTTCGTCCATGAATTGGGCCATTTCCTTGCCGCAAAAGCTTTTAAAACTCGTGTCGAGAAATTCTACCTCTTCTTCGATTGGGGTTTTTCGCTTTTCCGTTGCAAGAAGGTAAACGGACAGTGGCGCTTCAAGTTCTTCTCGAAGAATGTGCCTGAAAAATATACCGTTAGCGAATATACAGACCCGGCGGGGAAAAAACAGAAGAACTATGAACCTATTGACCTCAGCACACTGCCTGAGGATGACTGGCGTCGCAGCGACAGCACGGAATATGGTATCGGTTGGTTCCCTTTGGGTGGCTACAACAAGATTGCAGGTATGGTTGACGAGTCGATGGACAAGTCGCAGATGCAGCAGCCTCCACAACCATGGGAGTTCCGCTCAAAGCCTGCCTGGCAGCGTTTCATCATCATGGTTGCTGGTGTGTTCATGAATGTGGTGCTGGCTGTTGTCATCTATATCGGTTTGTTGGCCAAGGAAGGTGAGCAGTATCTGCCTACAGCCGAAGTCAACAAATATGGTATTTCAGTTGATAGTTTGGGCTACGAGTTGGGCTTCCGTGATGGTGACAAGATTTTGGCCGTTGATGGCGAATACATCGAGAAGTTCCAGGATGTTCCGATGCAGATCATTCTCGACAAGGCCAAGACCGTCGAGGTGGAGCGTAATGGCAAAGACACCCTCATTAATCTTCCCGAGGATGCCGTGACCAAACTGTTGGGTTCGCAAGATGCGTCCTTTATTTCCTACCGCATCCCATTTGTCGTGGCCGATGTGATGGAAAACTCGGCAGCACAAATCGGAGGCTTGAAGAGTGGCGATGTCATCATCGGCATTAATGACATTGAAACGCTTTATTATCAAGATTTTGTAAAAAATATCAAATGTTTTAAGAATCAAGATGTTACTGTCGTTGTCCTGCGCGATGCTGACACGCTGTCAATTCCTATGCATCTTTCCGAGGAAGGTGTGATAGGCGCATATTGCCAGACTTATCTGACCGATTATTATGACTTGGAGACCAAGGAATACACCTTCTTCCAGGCCATCCCTGCAGGTTTCAAGAAGACTTTTTCTGAGTTGAATGATTATTGGAAACAGGTCAAACTCATCTTCACCCCCAAGACTAAAGCTTATGAGAGCGTGGGTGGCTTCATCTCCATTGGCAAGATATTCCCCGACCAGTGGATTTGGAGCATCTTCTGGCGCATGACGGCATTCCTCTCCATCGCACTTGCAGTGATGAACATTTTGCCCATACCGGCATTGGATGGTGGTCATATTCTCTTCCTACTCTTTGAGATAATAACGCGTCGCAAGCCTTCCGACAAGTTTATGGAAGTGGCTGAAACGGTGGGTCTAGTCCTGGTGCTGGGATTGGTTATCTTGGCCAATGGCAATGATATCATCAGATTGTTTAAGTAAAAAATATTACACTGAAATTCAAATATTTAGATATTTTGCTTGAAAATTAATTTGTTCGGATAAATACTATTTTCGTAAATTCGCGGTTTCAATCACAATAGTGTTTCTGGATTTGAAGACGAAAATCAATCATATAACCCTCCTTTTCGCTCTGTTGTTGACCTTCCTCGGTGAAGCGAATGCACAACAGGCGCCTATCTTCACTAACTACTCGAATTCATACGCTTACGCCAATGCGGGTTTTGCTGGCATGAGCGAAGGTGTTAATGTGTTGGGACTCTATCGTATGCAATGGGCGGGTTTTACGGATATGGACGGTAACGAAGTGGCTCCCACCACTTTCCTTTTGACAGGCGACATGCCCTTCCGCAAACTGCACGGTGGCCTCGAGTTTTCCATCATGCAGGACAAGTTGGGTTTCGAGAACAATGTCAATGTGGGTTTGGGCTACTCCTTCCATCTCGATTTGGGCGGTTCAACTCTTGGTATAGGCTTGGCTGGAACGCTTCTCAACCGTACCGTCGATTTCTCGCAATTACATCCCAATCAGGAAGGCGACCCTTTATTGCAAGGATTGGGCGAAGAGAGCGATATGCTGTTCGACTTTAATGTAGGCTTGTTTTGGCAGATTCCCGAATCGTTCTATTTGGGCTTTTCGGTCGTCAATGTGCTTGAGAGCATGACCAAGGCGCTTGGTGATAACTCAGAGACCAGCGCCAGCTTCACTACCGACCGTACATTCTATGCTGTGGCAGGCTATCCCTTCCAGTTTGAGGATCTGCCTTATCTGACCTTTGTCCCTTCGGTGAGTGTGATGAGTGATATTGCTTCGACACAATTTAATGCCAGTGCTCGTGTAATTTATAACAATTTGTTTTCTTTGGGTGTCAATTACCGATTCCAAGAGTCCGTTGGATTAATGGCAGGTATCACTATCAAGGATTTGACCATTGGTTATTCTTACGATATTAATACGATGGGCTTGCCAGGCTTGCCAGGCTCACACGAAATAGGGCTGAGTTATTGTTTCAAGCTGGACCTCGACAGGACGCCTCGCGACTATCGTAGTGTCCGTTATTTGTAAGGTTTTTGAGTATTGTCTAGGATGGATATTTGATGATTTAGAAGGTAAAAAAGGAAAAAAAGTGAGAAAAATTAATGGATGGAAAATAATATTTTCTAATTTTGGCGGTTTTTAGGAAGTAAAGCTGTACCTATAGGTCGGCAAAATGAGAACAAGAGAATAAAAGAAATAAAATAGTAATTATATCATTGTCAAGAAGATGAAAAGACTACTGTTCGTGTTTTCCGTGGCGCTGCTGCTCACAGCCTGCGGCAATTCAAACCAAGGCGAGCTGGTTGGAGTGAGAAAGTCAAACAAGACCTTTAATCAGCCTGATCCTTACGGGATGGTGTTTGTCCCGCAAGGCAGTTTTACAATGGGTGCGGGTGGTGAAGACATTACCTCATCCTATCTTAATGAGCCAAAAACGGTGTCAGTATCCGCCTTTTTCATGGATGAGACTGAAATCACCAACAACGAGTACCGCCAATTTGTCTATTGGGTCAGAGACTCCATCGCAAGAAGAATACTTGCCGACAACTTCCCCGACAAATACGCCATAACTGAGAGCAAATCGGGTGAGGTGTACGACCCACCGAGGATTAATTGGAAAGAAAAAATCGATTGGAACAGCAAGGAACAGGATGTCCGCGAAGCCCTCGAACCGATGTATCTTCCTGAGCATGAGAGATATTTCCGTAGAAAGGAAATCGATACCAGAAAGTTGTATTATTCCTATTATTGGTTTGACATGGTGGCCGCAGCCAAAAAGGATTTCGCCGACGACAAGTTGGTTGAAAACGATTATTCCTTGGGTGAGGCCGACGCTGGTATTAATGTGGACCGCAAGGGCGCTTGGTCGAATCGTAAGCAAGGCTATAGCGACCGTTCGGTTTATGCCCGTGCCGAAGTTATCAACGTCTATCCCGATACACTCTGCTGGATTCACGACTACAGCTATTCATTCAATGACCCGATGACCGAGAAATATTTCTGGCATCCGGCCTACGACAACTATCCGGTGGTTGGTGTTACATGGCAGCAAGCACGTGCCTTCTGTGTATGGCGCACAGAGTTGCTCAATGCTTATCTTCGCACCAAGAAAGATGCCGACCTTTCTGAGTTCCGTCTGCCCACCGAGGCCGAATGGGAATGGGCAGCCCGTGGCGGCAAGATGTTGAACCCCTATCCGTGGGGCGGTCCTAACGCTAGCAACGCCAAGGGATGTTTCATGGCCAACTTCAAGCCTAGAAGAGGCAACTACCTCGCCGACGGTGGTCTGCGTACCCTCGTGGTGGGCTGCTATCCTCCCAATGGCTGGGGCCTTTACGACATGGCCGGTAATGTAGCTGAATGGACCAACACAGCCTATGACCCCAATTCGTATAACTTCACTTGGGACATGAATCCCAACTACACCTATAACGCAAAGGCTGATGACCCGCCGGTCATGAAACGTAAAGTCGTTCGCGGTGGTTCATGGAAGGACGTGTCCTACTATATGCAAGTCACGACCCGTGATTATCAGTATCAGGATACCGCCAACTGCTACACTGGCTTCCGTTGCATCCAGCCTTACTTAGGCCGTAACAAGGGTGACAATCCGAGAATGTCAAGGGTTTACAGATAATCAAGAAATCAACAATTAAAAATAACAGAATAACAATCTTTTAAAATTACAATTGTCATGGCAAAAAAAGAACTTAGCAAATTCCAACAATTTCTCGTGTCGAGAAAGTTTAAGACTTTTATGGGTTACCTCTATGGTTGGGGTGCATCTGTGGTTATGATTGGTGCATACTTCAAACTGACCCACATTCCTGGTGCTGACTTCATGTTGGCCTTGGGTTTGGGTATCGAAGCATTAATCTTCTTTATGTCGGCTTTCGAGCCTCAACATGTGGATTATGCTTGGGATAACGTTTTTGTCGAGTTGGAAGAAGACTGGGACGGTGTACAGAAGACACAATTTGCCACCACCGGTGCCACGGGCAAAGCTCAACCCACAAATGCGGAAGACGCTATGCTCAGCAAGATGTTTGAAAAGATGAATGTCAGTGAAGAAACTTTCAATAAGATTGGTAAAGGTCTCGACAAACTGGCTGCCAATGCTGGGCAAATGGCTGACATAAGCAATGCTATGGCTGCCACAACCAATTATGCTAACGCTATGGATCGTGCTACGAAGTCCATCTCTGAATTCTCCAACGCATACATCCAAACCAATCAGAAACTCTCAGACTCTTTGGGTAAGCTCGACTTCAGCGCCCTTGATGCCAACACCATCAAGAAGGTAGCCAACAGCATGCAGTCATTGAATTCAATCTATGAGCTTCAGCTGCAAGGTGCTGAGCAGACTTCAGCTGCCAGCAAGAAGTTGACCGAAACTATGAACAAGTACATGGATAACCTCACCGCTTCATCACAGAATGCTGGCCAACTCAACCAACAGTTGACCCAGTTGTCACAGCGCTTGACCGCTTTGAACAACGTCTATGGTGGAATGTTGTCAGCAATGAACATCAAGGCATAATTCTACTCGAACCTGATTGTTTAATATAAAAAAGGAGTAAGATTATGTCAGGCGCAAAAGAAACCCCAAGACAGAAAATGATCGGTATGATGTACCTGGTCTACACTGCCTTGTTAGCCATGAACGTCTCGAAGGACATCTTGGATGCCTTCGATACGGTGAACTCTGGTGTTCAAACCACCAATATTACCCTCGCTCAACAAATCAACCAGAAATATGCAGCTTTTGAGGAGCAGTACTCAAAGGAGCCCGAGAAAGCTGGTCCGTACTGGGAACAGGCTCAGGCTTTGAGAACGGAAGCTGAAGACCTCATCAACTATGTCGAAGCCCTGAAATGGGATTTGGTGAAGAAGATTGAGGAAAAATCGGCTGCCGAAGCTCTTGAGAGCGGATTGTTGAAGTCAGCCGACACCAACCGTTTTGGCCGTAAAATCTTTGACATCAATACCTCTAAGGTGAAGTCAAGAGATAACTATAACCGTCCTACCGCCTATATGATGGGTGACCCAGAAGGTCCCGAAAGCGGTGGTAAGGCCTACGAACTTTCTGAAAAAATCAGACGCTTCCGTGGCGAAGTGGTGAAAGCCATGGGTCCGGAACATATCCATGAAATCGGACTGATAACCGATAGTATCTATGGTACCAAGGAATATGTCATGCAACAGGCTGAAGTCCCGGAAAACAAGCTGAAGAGACTGCCTCTCGATGGTGAGTATTATGGCGCAAAGGTGAGCTATTATCCTGGCTCGACGGATGCCGTGCAAGACAGTTGGGAATACCGTAACTTCCACCACACCGTTTTGGTGGCTGACGTGACCCTTCTGAATAAGATCATCTCTGAGGCCCAGACCGCTGAGCTGAATGCCGTCACCCAACTGATGACGAACATCCACGCCTCCGACTTTACTTTTGATGAGATTGGTGCCAAGGTGTTTGCTGAGAGCGGCTATCTTCTCTCTGGCCAGACTTACCACGCTCAAGCCATGGTGACCGCCTGGCAGAACGCCAAGACAACTGCCACAGTTAGCCTTGATGGTGGCCCGATGAAGGAATACACCAGCGATGGTCAAGGTTTGATCAACCTCGATTTCAACTGCGGTGTGGGTAGCCACAGATACAACGGTGTCATTCAAATGTTAGATCCTAAGACGGGCGAGATGAAGGATTATACCTTCGAGAACTCCTTCGTTGTGGCTCCTCCTGCGGTGAGCGTCTCGGCCACCAAGATGAACGTGGTGTATCGTGGTATCGACAACCCGATTGCAGTCGGTGGCGGTGTCGGTGGCGAAATCAATGCCACGGCCAGCAGCGGCTCATTGACCAGAACGGGTAACGGTACTTATAATCTGCGTCCCGGCGAAGCCAATGAAGTGACCATTAATGTCAGTTCCGGTGGTTCCAGCCTTGGTAGCATGAAGTTCCGTGTGAAAGACCTGCCGAAGCCTACGGCTCTTATCCGTAACGTGGTGAACGGTTTGGTCTCGAAGAGCGCTCTGCTTGCCGCCAACCGTGTGGAAGCCGAGATGAAGGACTTCGACTTCGATGGAGTCCACTATGATGTGGTGGCTTATACATTCCGTTACAAGACCAAGAGCGGTACTACCAAGGAAGCCAAGGCTAACAGTGGTGCCTTCACCGATGAGATCAAGAATGCAATCAGTCAGGCCAATGTCGGCGACATGTTTGTTTTCACTGCCATTCAGGTGAGAGGTAACGACGGTAAGACCAAGACCCTTGACACGCCTATCGGTGTTGAAATCAAGTAATAGAAAAACTTAAAACCTTTATAAGATGAAAAAGACACTTGTTTCCTTGTTGACCCTTGCGGTGCTCTTCGGCAGCCTGAGCCTGAACGCCCAGACGACCGACATCAAGCCACCGAAGAACAGCATCCTCTCTGGTCAGCAGCAAATCATGAACGAAAAGGCCCCTTCGCCGCTTCCCATCATTGACGAGTCGAATGTGATGTGGAAAAAGACGGTGATCAGGGAAATCGACTTCCGTCAGAAGATCAACCAAGTGTTCTACTATCCAATCAATCCGACCGAGGACTGGAGAAACCTCATCACGGTGATTTATGATGGCATCAAC
>JAEEGH010031464.1_pt1 | contig 10252 bp, 8 predicted proteins | sample 9134181 | NCBI WGS metagenome assembly JAEEGH01 (sample SAMN16246544, study PRJNA631951) | gut metagenome | biome: gut microbiome; feature: rumen; material: DP-attached | host: Bos | place: Iran: Karaj | collected 2018-10 | reverse complement strand
CCATTGACGAGGTTAGAACCTTATTAAAAGGTTCGTGGACGGTAATTGATGGTCAGCAACGGTTGACTACGATTTATTTGATTTTGAAAGTTCTCAACGGAAACGATGATACTTTTGAAATTGAATATGAGCGTAAGTCATATATTAAAGAGGTAGATAACCTGAATGATATTTGCAAAGATAATATTGAAATATACCATCTAACAAATGCGAAGAAAATAATTAACGATTGGTTGAATCCCAAAACAACAGAACAAAAAAAAGAATTACAAGACAAAATATTGCAACAAACAAAATTCATTTTCCACAATGTTGGAAATATAAACGACGATGAAGAACACGACCTTTTTAATAATTTAAATTCAGGAAAAATCAGTTTAACAAATGCAGAACTTATCAAAGCTCTCTTTCTTAACAAAGTTGGTTATGATAGTATTGCACATAGAGAAGTTGAACAAAGGATACTTGCCGATGAGTTTGACCAAATAGAACGCACATTACGGCAGGATGATTTCTGGTATTTTCTTGCAGGTAAAGGTAATAAAGAGAAACCCTCATCTTGCATCAATCTGCTGTTTGATTTAATGCTTGAGTCGAGTGAGCAAAATCACAAATATCGTACTGAAGAACCTTTTAGAACATTCTTCTATTTCAATGATTTGATTAATGGAAATAAAAGCGAAGATTCTTACAAGGAATCAAAGATAATATGGGAAAATGTTCGGAAAGTATTCCACATTATGGAAGGATGGTTCAATGATTCTGTAATGTACAATCTCATCGGTTATCACAGAGCCGCCAATGGAGGAAAAACATTGTGCGAAATCTACAAGAAGTTCTGCGAAGAAAAGTCAAAAAATAAATTCAAGAAATGGCTTGTCGATGAATGTAGGAATCTCATTGACTATCCTGATGGTTTTATGCAATTAAGGTATGACGAAAACAAGGATAAGGTTTTCAATTTACTGCTGTTGTTCAATATCGCCACTCTGAATGAAAGACCACAAGAGGCTGTCAAGTTCTCTTTTGCAAATTTTCATAACTACAACTGGGATGTGGAGCATATATCACCACAAAATCCCCAAAATGATGATGACTTGAAAAAAGCTGTTGAGAAGTTCAAAGATAACGAATATCTCAAAAATCTTATTGATGCCCTTAATAAGGATGAAAAAGACCCAAATATCATTGAAGAAGAAAGGGCGAAGTATTTCGCTACAGGCGATGACTTAATGGGCATTCAGAACTTAACTCTTCTTACAGAACACGACAACCGAGGCATTGGAAACAAGTTCTTTTTTGAAAAGAGACAGAAACTTCAAGAGTATTATCAGCAAGGCAGTTTCATTCCTGCTTGCAGTATGAATGTCTTTATGAAATTCTATTCTGATAATCCTGAACAAATGGCATTTTGGGATAAAAAAGACAGAGAATCATATAAGAACAAAATAGAACAAACTATTACAAAATTCTTTGGCAATGAGCAATAATACATCATATTATCAAGAATATACCTTCCCAAAACTATTGGAGCAATATGATAAAATACTAATTCCAATGATTCAGCGTGATTACGCTCAGGGACGGACAGACAAAAAGGCAACTGATGTCAGAAACAATTTGCTGAATGACATTTTCAGTGACAATGATGTCCACTTTGACCTTGTGTTTGGTTCTAAAGAAAAAAGAATTATCGACGGCAAAGAAATGAACTGTTTCATTCCTGTCGATGGTCAACAACGGTTGACAACGCTTTTCTTGTTGTTTCTTTATGGTCTAAAAGCAGGAAAAACAAATATAGAACTTGATTTGTCCAAATTCTCATACGACACGCGGCGTGCTGCATCAGACTTTTGCAAAAGCATTACAAGCGAAGAATGGACTGTCCAAAAAGACAAAAAAGTATACGATGTTATAAAGGATTCTTCCTGGTTTATGAATTATTGGGAGAAAGACCCGACCGTGGAAGGAATGTTGAATATGTTAGATGCCATTCACGAAAAATATAAGGAAATAACTGATTATCCAAATCTGGATAATGTTACTTTCTTTTTCTTTGATTTGGAATCCAACGGCTTGAACGAGAATCTTTATTTGAAAATGAACTCTCGTGGCAAACCCTTGACTGCTTTCGAGAATTTGAAAGCGGAGATGGAGAAAATCTTGCCAGAAAATGTTGAATTTGAAGATAAATCTTTCCCTAACTGTGACGCTTCACCTAAAGACAGTTTCAAAGCAAAGTGGAAATATTTTATGGACAGAAACTGGACAGAAGCGTTTTGGGATAGTGCAAATCCAAGTAAATATGATGTAAATATAGCCAAGTTCATAGTCCGCTTCTTGTCGGGATATTGGGCAGCTTTTGGACAAGAACCAACCGAAAAAATAAAAGGAAAAACAATATCAGAAAATTTGAAGGAAATTAACAAAAAAGAAAAGGATGACAAAAACTACGCCGACTATATACAATTTGAGCCAATAGAAAAAGTATTGAAATTAGTTAATGCTTTCCCTGCTTTTGCGTATGCCTTGACAATTGCGCCGACAATAGAACCTTATTGGAAGAATGACACAATAAAAGTGTCTGACACATCCGAATACAAAATCTTGTCTGTCATTTTTACATATACCTTGTTTGATGGTGACGAATCAGCAATGAGATTTGCTTGGAATATGGCAGAAAACTACGTTTCGGAATATGATAACTTTGTTACGTATTGTAAACGTGCAGGAGAGATTGGTATTTATAAGCGTAACAATAACTTATCATTCTATCAAGCTCTTTCTTCTATAAAATTTGATGGTAATACTTCAGACCAAATGGAAGAAGAAATCGCCAAGGCAAAACAAATCCTTGATGAGAATGAAACCCTCCGTAAATATGAAGGTTCTTGCAAAAAGGAAGATGATTCTGATTATCAAACTTGGGAAGAAATTATTATCGATGCCGAAAAATACGCCTTCTTCAATGGTGCAATTAGGTTCTTGTTTACCCAAAAAGATATTGGAGATGATTGGGATGATTTTGATACGAAATGGAATAATGCTCAGAAATACTTTGATGAAAATGGAGTCAAAAATGATATTAAGGTATTATTAACAAAGTCATTAGTAATTCAATGCAATAATTGGAATAAGCAATTGTATGACAAACAAATATTCAATCCAAATGCCAGAACTTGGAAATGGATTCTAACGGTCAGAACTTGGATTGTTCCTATTCATAATATTCTTAGGGCTAGCAATATTAACGATATTGGTGCTACCAATGAGAAAAACGATGAAAATGTGAAAAAATTTATTACCCCAATTATAAAAGACCTTCCATTTAATTATTTTATCAATAATGAACCAAATGGACGTTTCCGTTGGTTTGGGCCAAGGTTGTGCTTTTATAAACCATACGGGCGAGATATGGCGACTTTGGATTGGGAGAATTGGCATAGGAACAAAATCCTTTCGTCTTTATTGGGGTCTATTACCACGGGTACTCGAATGGGAGATAGCAATTTCTTTTGGGGATGGAACATCAACTTCAAGTACAAAGACCATTTCTTCCAATGGTATGGCAATCCAAATGAAAAGGAACGTGATGTCTATTTAATGGAAAATGATTGGGCAGATTATAAAAAACGTCCGAATCCCCTAAGCGACAAAGGCACTGACGAAGATAAATATTATTGTTTTCGAGTAACGGAAGAAATGGAATCCGACACTTCTTTGTTTACTAAAGCACTCGACCTGCTTATCGATTAAGCCTCACAAAATAGCTAATAGCATTACTCACCATCATTTTTCTCCAGACCTGTGCCGCCAATTGGCGCAGGTCTGTTTTTGTTTTGTGGGCGACAGCTAAAAAATAATGATATGACGAAAGAAAAGGTTGAAGACATTATTATGTCAGCAGATTTCTCTGAGTACTCCAAAAAGTTTGATGGAGATGGAATTCTTATAGGTTTGAAAGGATTCGTGTGTGATGCCAACAACAGAATAACACTTGAGGAAGAATACATATTGGACATAGAGTCGAACGAGTGGTTGGGGACTAATAAGTACGAGCGTACCTACGATGCCCAAGGGCCGCGAGTTGGCGCTGAAGCAGTCGCTCACAATGGCGCAATTCGAGCAGGCGATTGACGAAATTCCCCGCTACGAGGCCGCCATTAACAGTGTTCCGCACTATTTCCGAATCCGCCCCGTGCTTTCGTGCGACAAATGGGTGGTGGAATCGTAATTTAGATACATTTGAATCATATAATTTTGCGGTATGAAAATCTTACATCTTTCCGATACTCACGGTCTTCACAGTCAGCTTGGCGTTTGCCCGAGGCCGAAGCCTGCGCATGGATTGCAAGAAAGATTTTATGACTGGTAAATAAGCTAATTGATTGAAATAAAGACATCAAACGTTTTTCTGTGTCTTACACCTAATACCTTATACCGACAAAAACACCATCCAACCATGATTCAGTATATTACCAATGCCGACCATTACAATCTGGTGCTGTCGCGGGTGGCGGCGGTCAAGCAGACGCTTTGGATTGGCACGGCCGACATTAAAGATTTGCACGTGAAGTGCGGCAACGACACCATTCCGTTTTTGGGCGTGCTGGCGCAACTCATTCGCAAACGTGTGGAGGTGAGACTGATACACGCCAAAGAGCCAGGCCCGAATTTCCGTGAGGATTTCGACCGATACCCCGTTTTGGCCACAGGGCTGGAGCGAGTGCTCTGTCCGCGTGTGCACTTCAAGATGCTGGTGTTCGACTGCCAGACCGTCTACATTGGCAGCGCCAACCTGACGGGCGCAGGCATCGGTATGAAAGGCAGCACCACACGCAACTTCGAGGCTGGCATCCTAACCGATGACCCGCAACTTGTGGCCGCCGCCATCAGCCAATTCGACGATGTGTGGATTGGCGCCCATTGCAAATCGTGCAACCGTCGGAAATTCTGCGGCGACCCGATTAAGTGAGCGGGGCGGTTTGCGTTATCGCTAATTTTTCGTATCTTTAACACGATTTTTATGTTTGAGCGATGAAAGTCAGATTGAACATACTAACCGTTTTTGCCTTGTGTTTGCTGCTGTCGGCTTGCAATCATAAGCCGTCGAGCGACTCTGATGCCGCAAGCCACGACCTTGACGCCATTGAGCAGCGCGGCACACTTTTAGCATTAACCGACTACAATTCAATCAGTTATTTCACATATCGCGGTACGCCGATGGGCTATCAGTACGAGCTCTTGCAGGACCTGGCGCAGCGATTGGGGCTCAAACTGGAACTGCGCGTGTCGAACAATCTTGAAAGTGATTTCGACGAGTTGGTCAACCACGATGTCGATTTGCTGGCTATCAACCTGACAGTCACCGCCGAACGGCAGAAAATAATGAACTTCACAAGCCCCATAATGGAAACGCGGCAGGTGCTGGTGCAACTGTCGGAACGGCAGCGGCGACGCAACAATCCCGACTACGACGGCTCAATGCAGATAAAATCGCCGCTCGATATGGCTGGCAAGACCATCCACGTGGTCAAAAACTCGGCCTTCGCCGAAAGGCTGCGCAACATTGAGTCGGAAATCGGTGACTCTATCGATATTGTTGAAGTCGAAAATATTGATTCAGAACAACTTATTGAACAGGTGGCGCACGGCGAAATCGATTACTGCGTAACCGACGAGCCCGTAGCAATGATTAACCAAACCTACTATCCGACGCTCGACATCAGTGTTGCGGTGTCGTTTCCGCAGAATATGGCGTGGGCTGTCAGCAAAGACAATCCGAAACTTTTGGACGCTATAAACGATTGGATTTCAGACACAAAAGGCTCGGCATTCCATATGGTGCTCTACAAAAAATATTTCAAAGACCCGAAAACGCTCACGCGCGCGCAGAGCCCCTACCTGTCGTTCAAGGGCGGCAGCATATCGTCGTTCGACAACGCCATCAAAAAATACAGCAAAATCATCGACTGGGACTGGCGGCTGCTGGCCGCGGTCATCTATCAGGAATCGCGGTTCAAGACCGATGCGCGGTCGTGGTGCGGCGCCTACGGGCTGATGCAACTGATGCCCGAAACGGCGGCCCGCTATGGTGTCGATTCCACTTCGTCACCTGAAGCCAACATTAAGGCAGGCGTAAAATATTTGAAGTGGATTGACAAACAACTTGCTGATTCTGTGACTGATAAGAACGAGCGCACAAAGTTCGTTCTGGCAGCATACAATATTGGTTTGGGGCACATTCTCGACGCACGACGCGTGGCAAAAGCCAACGGTGCAAACCCCGATGTGTGGGACGACGGCGTTGATTTTTATCTGTTGCACAAGTCGGAACCAACTTACTACAACCCCGACCTTGTGCGCTCGGGCTACTGCCGCGGCGATGAAACATACAATTTTGTGCGCGACATTATGGAACGCTACCGAATCTACACAACACTCATAAAATAGTGTGTATTAGCCAAATGCCCACAATTATCACAATGGTTTTTCTTGCAGTTTCGGTCGCTTACGCGATGCTGATTATCCGCATCCGTTTTGGATTCAAAAAGATAGCGCAGCAACCACAACACAATGGCGCAAATCTAGCGGCGAGTGTTGTGGTGCCGTTCCACAACGAAGAAAGCACCATTCAGAGCACGCTTGAGTCGCTTTTAAATCAGCAGACCAACGCCGATTTTGAAGTGATTGCCATCGACGACCACAGCACCGACGGCTCGCACAGTGTGGTAAGCGCAATGCTTGCCGCCAACCCGCGTTTGCGCTTGATTGAAGCCAACGGCTGCGGCAAGAAAAACGCACTGTCGGAAGCCTTTGCCGCGGCTTGGTTCAACGCCATAATCACCGCCGATGCCGACTGCACCTATCCGCAGGGCTGGCTCGATGCGATGGCAGCCACTTTCAGCCACGAGAAATGCGCTCTGCTGGCCGCACCCGTAGTGCTTTCGCCTGTGGGCAATTGGTTTCAGAAGTTCCAATTCGCTGATTTTGCAAGCCTTGTGGGTAGCGGAATCGGTGCGGCAGGCTGTGGACGGCCAATAATGTGCAACGGTGCCAATCTGATGTTCGACCGCCTGGAATACAACAAATTAACCGACCCGCTGAATTCGAAAATTGCTTCGGGTGACGATGTTTTTCTGCTTCACAAGATGAAGGCCGCTGGCGCCAAAATCAGTTTCACCGCGCAACCCGAAACCATTGCCACAACCCGCCCCGCCCCTTCGGTGGGCGCCTTTCTGCGACAGCGCGCACGCTGGGGCGGCAAGGCCACTGGCTACACCGATACCGACAGCCTTGTGGTAGCCGCGGTGGTGGCTGCAGAGTCGGTTCTGCTTTGCGTTGGAATTGCCACACTGCCACTGCTGTGGAAGCCCGCACTCGCCTTGTATCTCACCAAACTATTCGCTGACACACTGCTGCTTACGGCCGTTTGCAAGCAATTTGACAACCGCCGCTTGCTGTGGTGGATGCCTTTTTTTGAGTTCGTTGTGGTCCTATATACAATTGTAGTGGCTGCGGCCGCGGTTTTCGGAATCGGAAAAAAGAAATGGAAATGATTACAAAAAGATGCAAAATATCTTTCATACATATCATTTACAACCTTTTTTTGTTGTCTGTTGTCCGTAGTCTTTAGTCCAAAAACACCTTCTCAACTTTAGTGATACACTTAATCAAAATTTGGGTACTTTTGCAGACTTGTAAAAATGACTGACAAGATGAATACACTATATCCGCTGAAATTCGAACCGATACTGAAAGAGAAGATTTGGGGCGGCAACAAACTATCGACAGTGCTGAACAAACCGCAGGGCTCGATGCAGAAAATCGGCGAGAGTTGGGAACTGTCGGGGCTCGAAGGCGACCTTTCGGTTGTGGCCAACGGTTTTCTGGCGGGCAACACCATCGACGAACTCATTGAAATCTATATGGGCGACCTTGTGGGCGATGCCGTTTTTTCGAAGTTCGGGACTGAATTTCCGTTGCTTTTAAAGTTCATCGAAGCCAGCGACAACCTTTCAATCCAGGTTCACCCCAACGATGATTTGGCGCAGAGCCGACACAACGCTTCGGGCAAGACAGAAATGTGGTATATTGTTGAATCAGAACCTGATGCAAAACTGATTGCGGGTTTCAACCGCCCGATGGACAAGCAGCAGTATCTTGAGCATTTCAAAAACGGCACGCTGCGCGATGTGCTGAATTGGGAAAATGCAAAACCAGGCGATGTGTTCTTCATTCCTGCTGGCCGAATCCACTCAATCGGCCCGAACATTCTGTTGGCCGAAGTGCAGCAGGCATCCGACATCACTTACCGCATCTACGACTGGGACCGCGTTGACGCCAACGGCAAACCACGCGAGATGCACACCGACTGGGCTGTGGATGCCATCGACTACACCTTCAGCAAGGATTACCGCACGCCGTACACAATGCCGCAGGACAACAGCACCAACCTTGCCAAATGCCAGTATTTCACGGTCAACATTCTCAATTTCGCAAAGCATATCGACATTGATTACGGCCGCCTGGACTCGTTTGTGGTGTATATGGCCGTTGAAGGCAAAACGCTCATCGGCGCGCCAAGTCTTGAGCAGCCAATTGAGATTGCAAAGGGCGAAACCGTACTCATCCCAGCCGAAATGAAAGAGATTGAACTCACACCGCTCAACGGCGAATCGCGCCTGCTCGAGATTTATATTTAATGGTGAACTGTTGAATTGATGAATTGATTTGGGTTTTCAGACACGACAAAGTGTAAGGTGACAAAACCCTGGCACTCAAATTCCTAAATTCCACATTCTAAATCCTAATTATCCGCAAACACTTCGTGCAGAATCTCGTACGAGTTCACTTCCTTCATTGTGGGGATGCGGAATCCGTACCACTGCAGCACCGTTTCGAGCAGTAAATCGCGGTCGGCTTTCGGCATCTGCACATCGCGCAGATTCTCATAGGGACAATCGGCAAAAAAAACTATGCGGCGGAACACATCGGCGGCGACAAAATGGCGGTGAACAGGCCTGACGGCGATGCTGTGCCCCTGTTCAAGGTCGAAAAACGGATGACTGGCGTCGATGTTCGGGAAAAAGCCGATGATGCGGCTCAACTTCACCATAAAAGCCAGATGGAAGAACTGCAGCCCAGCCTGCATCTGCTCAAGAATCTGCACCGACGCGTCGATGAACTCAAACTGCGCATCATCTTCAGCTTCCTCGCGGATGCTCTTGCCCACCACTTCGGCCATAAACATCAGCAGGGTGCTCTTGCGAAGGTCGGCGGTGCAACTCACCAGATTCGGTGCGGGGCGGTATTCGGTCAGTTTCTGAATGTCGCGGTCGGGCTTGTAGGAATAGACCACATCGAGCAGCGCCATCGGGTGGAAAGCGCCCAACTTCGACCTGCTTTTGCCGCCAAAACCGTACACCATCAGCGACACGCGGCCGTGCTGTCGCGAAAGCGCGCGAACGATTATCGACGAATCGCTGAAACGCGTGTGGCTCAAGACGATTATGCGGTCGGTACAGAGCATCGGACGCGGCTATTTGACGACGTGGATTTTGCCGACATTGCGCGTCACGCCGTCGGTTGTGGTGCACTGAATCAGGTAGATACCCGTCTCGACACGGCGTCCGTCGCGGTTGCAAAGGTTCCAGAGCGCGCCGCCGCCGTTGCTCATCGTCTCGTGAACCAGATTCCCGCGCAAGTCGGTGATTCTGACCACTGTTTCATCGGCCAGACCGTGAATGGTAACATCATTGAAATAATCGGCCGGCACGGGATTGGGCGCGGCGTAAACACCGCTCATTCCGGCATCGGGCTTGGTCGATGAGATGACGGCCGACTGCAATCCGCGGTCGGTCACAATATAAATAATGCCGCGGTCGTCGTCGATGGCGAGTGAGAGCACGTTGTTCGAGAACAGCGGCGAGTTGTCTTTGTTATAAACGGCGTACTGCTCGGTGCCGTCGGGCGAGATGACAAAAATACCTCCACTCTCAGTGCCGAACCATTTACGGTTGCCGCCGTCGATGGCAATGGTGTTCACCACCTCGGTAATCAGCAACGACTGATAGTAGCCTTCTTCAATCATCTGTGGCCGGCGTCCATAATAGGTTTTCCCTTGCAAAATATATTCAGGGTGGTCATAAACATAAACACCTTCGTCCGAAGCAATCCAAACAGAACCGTTGCGGTCCTGAGCAATATCATTGATGTTCGAATTAAGCAAACTACCGCTCTCATTACTCGG
>JAEEGH010031463.1_pt1 | contig 10252 bp, 7 predicted proteins | sample 9134181 | NCBI WGS metagenome assembly JAEEGH01 (sample SAMN16246544, study PRJNA631951) | gut metagenome | biome: gut microbiome; feature: rumen; material: DP-attached | host: Bos | place: Iran: Karaj | collected 2018-10 | reverse complement strand
CTTGAACGCTGCTTTTGTGCGGGGTTCTGGCCTAGAATTCCTACCCGGTCAGGCACGAACAGGAACATCACCTCGAATTTGCCGCTACCCGGTTCCAGATAAAGCGGAATGTTCTTGCGCAGCATGTAGCCTTCGTTCCTAAATTGCCTAATAGTCCTTGCTGCCACTTCGAGGTTCGAGGTCTGCAAGAGAATTCGTTCGGGGCGTGAAAAGGCGACTGCCTGCGCGACTCCCTGGGCAAGGGGTTCGTCACCGGGCAAGTTGAAGTAGAACGTCCACCGTCCTTCGTTTTCGGGCTTGCCGAAGAATTTCGGGAAAAATTCCTGCTCCACGTGGCTGCGGACAAATTTCATGTTGTCGTCCACGGTATTGCGGGCGTTCAGGCGCGAAGACATCATGGCGTATTCGCGGCAGTCCATCGAAACGACCCGCTTGAACTTGCTTGAAAGCGATGCGCTGACAAAGGAACTTCCGGAGTAGAATTCAAAGAAACAGTCTTCGGAATTGGGGTGGATTGCATCTTCAATCCGTTTCGGAAGGTTCATCCATGCATCGCGGATTCTAGGTGTCCAGTCAAGCACGTGCATGCTGATACCGGTTTCTCCAATCGGCATAAAGTCGCTACCGAAGGCGCTTTTCGCCTCGACCTTCATCGGAGTGGTTCCGGCTGGGTCAAAGGGAAGGTCGGGCATGCATTGAATGTGGTGGCAACTGATGACCTCGGGACAGTTTCTTTGTACAAAATCTATGAAGGTCTTGTAGCCGTGAGCGGAAAAACGCCCCTTCAGGTTCACCTGGACAAGCATGGCGTAGCGCCCGTCACCAATGGCGCGGAACCAGATTTGGCGAAGGGCCTTGCTGAAAATGTGCAGGTGTTCTTTTTTGAGTTGCTGGAATACGCGGGTGACAAGTTCCGGGGCTTCCATGTCGCGGGCGGGGGCTTCTATGGTAAGCGACTCCTGCTTGCCGCGATAGGTCTTTAGAATGCGCCAGTCGGCATGTTCCGGGTTTGCATCGGCAGTAAACCATGCCTGGAATTTTCCGGGGATGCGTTCGTTTTCGGCCCATGCCGCAAGTTGCTGCTTGATATCCTCGAAGGAAAGCGTTACCTTGCGTACCGGCTTTTCTTCTTTCGGGGTTTCTGCCTGAGGCTTCCCCTGGCGTATGTTGTTTATGCGCGGACTGTTACTTCTTTTTCTAAAATCGTTTCTCATTTTTTTCACTTTTAATTAAACCAGGAATCTCGGGTAGATCCACGAGCATTCTCTTGCAAGCATCTTCGGAAATTCGCGGAAGGTTCCGTTGATCTGGTAAAGGTTCAGGCTGCCTTCCACTGGCGAAAGCTTAATCAGCGAGTCGGCACGTGCTTCGAGGTAGGGGTATTCGTCCAGGTTACAGGACGACACCACGGCGCACCCTGTGAGGGCGATAATCGTGTCGACCATCTGCATCAGGATCTGGTGCGGAGCCCCGTTCAGGCGGGTGGATTTCGGATTGTGCAGCACGGCCGAAATCGGGTCGATAATCACCACGCGGTAATCGTGGTTTTCGAGTCGCTTGGCACCCTGGATACGCTTTGCTATCAGCTGGGCGGTTTCGATCGGCGAAAGTGCCGTTCCGCGCAGGTTCAGGAAACCGAATTTCGGGGTACTCGCGTTCAGGTTGCGCTTGCCGCCGAGTAGGTACAAGCGGTTCAAGAAAACGGATTTTGTCAGTTCAAAATTGATAAACAGGACGTCGCTCGACGAGGTCGTATTTCCGAACCAGTCTTCGCCATAGCAAATGGAAAGGCCTAAGTCCATTAGCGCAAGGGACTTTCCGCTTTTCGGAGGTGCCGTGAACAGGAAAAATTCACCTGCGCGGAGCATGTTTTCGACAATGGTCTGGTCTTTCTTCGGGGCTTCCTCGGTGTCGCTTGCAAGTTCTATAAGCGGCTTTCCGTCAAGGGAGTATTCCACCCATTCTTGCCATTCCTTGAAGTTCTTGGCGCCTTGTTCCAGGCCAATCAGGTACTGCTGCTTGCCTCCGCGGAGCACACCCGGCATACGCACCATCATGTGCGGGTTTCGGTTGCTCGGGTCTACCTTGAACCCCTGCGAGTCGAGCGTCTTGAAAAGGAAGTCGACGCGTTCGTTGTATTCTTCTTCGTCGTTTGCAAAAATCTTGACCCAGGCTTGCACGGAGTTTGCACCCGTATTCACGAGGGCTGCACAAGGGAGGTTCAGGGCCTTGTAGTAGGCGAGCTGCTTGGCCAAAGACATCTTCGGGTTGTCGACGACTACGTAGCGGAAATGGTACGATTCGTCGGTGGTGTCTTCGCCGCCCTTGACCGCGTTGATGCAGAGGAGCGCTCCTTCGGGGCTGTCGAGACTCTTCATGATTTTCTTGATGGAGTCGTCTTGCCCGATGATGTTAGAAACAAGTTCTTCGGTGCTTTCGGGAGTGTTCGAAACCTTGAAGGCGATGGTTTCGTCGGGGTCGAAGGTTGCTTCCAAAAGTTTTGCGAGGTCCTTTCGCCAGTCTGCGGCGGGCCATGGAATCGAAAGCGCTTCGGGGTCAATCTTGAAGTTCTGCAACAGTTCCAGGGACTGCGTATCAAGCCCCATGGCAAGCATCTGTTCCATCGAAATCATGTTTGCCGAAAGCGGCGTAATGATAGGCATGGCAACGGTTTGCGGGGTGCCGGGGGCGTGAGCCTGGGCAGGTGCAGCCCCTTCTGCGGGGGCCTGTGTTGCTGCGGGGGATTCTTCGGGGCGTTCCGAGGAGCGTTTTTCGGCAGAAAATGCGCGGCGGAGTGTCTGTTCGACTTCTTCTCCGTCCATACCGTCGTCACGGGCCTTGCCTCCTAGTTGGAAGCTTGCGTCCATGAACGTCCAGCCTTCTTCCATGGCGGCAACGCCGGCCTTGTAGAGCTCTGCCTTGAGTTCGTTTGGGCTGCTGAACGTGTTTTTTAAGAACAGGTTAATGGTCTTTTTTGCGTTTTCCATAGGCGCCTCGGTTTACTACATACCACCGAATGTAGCTTTTTTTTACAAAAATAGACAAAAAAAATAGAAAAAGACCTCTGCGTAGGGCTTTTGGGGAAAGATTATGTGCTAACAAACTATTCCAACTTGGATTATTGAATGAGTGTGATTTTAAGCATTTCGTAAACTTTTTGCTTGACAATGCATTTTTATTTGTTTATAATAATGTTATGAAAGTCAAAATTTACATCATCCCTATGGAGGCTTAATATGAAAAAGATTCTCACTGCACTCGCCGTCGCTGCTTTCCTTGCCGGTTGCGCCAGCACCCCGCAGGAAAAGTCTGCAAGCGTTCTTATCGAAATGCAGATGAAAAAGACTAACCTGGTCAAGAAGGACCATATTCCGGCTGGTCTTGGCATTGGCGTTTCTAAGGACGAACAGATTGCTTTGGAAAAGGCGGACCAGAATGCTCGTGTTGATCTTGCCAAGGAAATCGACGTCCACATGAAGGCCTTGACCAAGAACTTCAAGGAAGAAGTGGGTGGCGATGTCGCTGAACATTTCCAGTCTGCTTCCAAGACGGTCGTGGATACTCGCCTGAATGGTGCGACCCTTACCGACGTGAAGATTGAAACCACCGATGACGGTCAGTTCAAGATTTACGGCATCATGACGCTCAACGTGGACCTCGTGGCCGAATACCTGAAGTCTATTCAGGATACCGATGCCGCAAACGAAGCGATGAAGAACAAGATTCGTGCTGCAGCCGAAAAGGCCTACGCCGAAATCGATGCTGAAACCGCTAAGTAAGGCGCCAGACGCGTTTGCAAAACAGTGAACAAGCAACTTGTTCACTGTTTTCGGCTTGTATGTCGCTACGAGGTCCGACAGGGCCGATGCAATCTATTAAAGGTAAAATGATGAACTCTAAACTGGTCTGTATTTCTCTTGTGTCGTTCGGGTTAGCTCTTTCTGGGTGTGCATCCAAGGAAGTAACTCAAAACCCACCTCCGCCACCGGCCCCGAGGGTTCCTGTATCGCAGGAACTGAATGTGCTGGTCTGCCCCGAGGGTGAACTGCGCGGTTCTGGACTTGCAGGGGATTACGACCAGGCCTTGAACTATGCGGTCACGCAGATTGCAACCCAGATTCAGAGCTCCGTTGTTTCAACAAGCGCGATGCAGGCCAAATCAGATGTTTCTGCCGATGGAAAAGAAAGCGTAACGTCTTCGTTTGACAGAAAGTCTACGGTGACTGCCGAACTGCGTAACCGTCAGGATGTCAAGGTTCTTGAAACCATTGCACACGACGGTGTCGTAGGGGTGGTCGCCTGTATGTCTAAGAGTGATGCGGCAAAGCCCTACCGCGAAGAATATCAGAGTGCCCGCGATGCCTTGGTTTCTTCGGTGGCGGTGCTTACCATGACGACGCACCCGTTAGACAAGTTCAGCAATTACGAAAAGATGACGGCGGCTTATGCGAAGTACAGGGAATCCCTTTCGGTGTTGCAGTCGCTCGGCTTTAACGAAACTTCGGCTGAAATTGAAAGCAATTATGCAAAGGCCGTAGAACACTTTATCGAATTTAAGAGCAAGTACAAGATTTATATAGACGGCGCCATTGAAAGCGAAGAAGGAAAAATCCTCTTTGAACAAATCTCGGGCGACGTGAAGGTCCAGAGTCTGGAAGATTCCTGCGAGGTGGGCCTGGTGCTTGAACTTGAAGTTTCCGCTCCTACCTGTAAGGAAGGCGGTCTTGGCGTTTCTTGCTCCGAGGTGGTGGCGCTGAATGGAAAATCTTGCCGTGGCGAAACCTACTTTACCCTGGGTGGTTCGCTCAAGGGAGTCGGTCGCAAGGACGAAGACGAAGCGAAAGAAAAGCTTTTGAAGAATGTGGCGCGGAATGAATTTGTTGCCGAATGGAAAAAGGAAATCGAGCGCTGGATTGTGAGGTAGAGTGTATGAAAATCTTTTTGAAAACGTCATTGCGAGCTTGCCGTAGGCAAGCGTGGCAATCCATAGTTGCAATCCTGTTCTTTGCGCTTTCATCGTTTGCTGCAGACGCCTCTGCAAAGTCCGTAAAGATCCCGCTTCCGCCAGCCATTTCGGATTCCCTTCCGTGGTTTGCCGTTTTTGAACTTCAAAACGAAAATTCCCCCTTTACGCGTAACCATCTGAGTAAACTAGCTTCTTCTTCGGAGCGGGTTGCCTTGGTCTATTATGCAACGTGGTGCATTCCTTGTCGCGAAGGCCTTCGTCAAATATCTGAAAATGCGGCGGCTCTTGCCGAAGCCAAGACGAAGATTGTCCTGGTGAATGTCGGGGAGCGTGAAAAGGAAAGCATCATGAAGTTCCTAGGTAAATTCCAACTCGAAAAAATGCCTGCGGTCATAGATCCGTTCGGACGCATGACCGAAGGTTTTGGACTGATGAAAGAAGGCGAGAACATTGACCTTCCGCGAACGATTGTCGTGGACAAGTCGATGCATCCGAGCTTTATGATTGGTGCCGAGGGCGCCGATTATATTCAAATACTGAAGGGTGAATTATGAAATTGGTGAATACGATATGTAAGTTATGGCGAGGTAGGGCAGAAACGTCATTGCGAGCTTGCCGTAGGCAAGCGTGGCAATCCATAGTCGCATTCCTTTTTCTGGCATTCCCCGCGCTTGCTACTCATGTGGCTGTTCTTGAAACGACCGCCGCAAAGGGCGTGATTACTCTCGAAGAAAAACAGTACCTTACGGACGTTCTGCGTTCCGAGGCCGTGAAGGCGCTCCCGGCCGAACAGAACTACACGATTATGACCCGCGAAAACATCAGTATGATGCTTCCGCCGGGCAAGGCTGTCGAAGATTGCGAAGGCAGTTGCCTTGTGGAAACGGGTAAGAATATTTCGGCAGACTACATTGCCCAGGGGCATGTGGGCCGCTTTGCCAATAACCTCACGATCACGGTGGAACTTTACGAAACTGCCGGGAACAAGCTGATGGGAAGCTTCAGCACCAAGGCTCCCGATATCGAATCGCTCGAAGTGGAAATTCGCCAAAAGTCGTTTGGACTTTTCGCCAAGATTACGGCGTCTTCTTCGGGTAAAATTAACTTGCAACCGTCTTTGACCGACGGTATCGGTGCTGAATCTGAACTGACGATTACGATTGACGGCGAAACGCAAAGGAACGGCCGCAAGTATGGACGCGGAGAATGGGAGTTCTCGCCGGGACCGCATTATGTGGAATTTAACCACCGTTGCTACGAAACGCAAAAGTTCAAGGTGAACGTGATGAGCTCCAAGACGATTCTTGTAGATAACGTCATGGAACCTACGAAGGGAAATGTTACCATTCAAACCGAATATAAAAATGCTCCTCGCACAGTGAATTTGTATGTGAATGGAACGAAGCTTGGAACGACTCCTTATACGGGAACGATTCCTCTGTGTGCCCGAGTGGAAGTCGGTGAAGACGACTATCGCGAAATTGTCCTAGTCAACTGGGTCGACAACAAGGCCGATATGATTCACGGAATGCTCAAGGTGAAACCCACTGCCGAAGAACTCCGTGCCGATTCCATTAAGGCTGCAGAAGAAGCCAAGGCTCGCGAAGCGGAAATGGCTGCCCAGGCGGCAGAAGCGGCGCGCCTTGCTGCCGAAGCGGATAAAAAGAAAATGAACATTTCTAAGCCGGTTTCTATAGCTTTGTTCGCTTTGGGACTGGTGAGTGTCGGTGCCGGTGTGTATGAAAACAAGATTATGAACGACAATCGCAAAAAATATAACGATGTCCGTTCGGAAAATCCTTCTGATTACGATGATGCGTGGAAAAAGGCCGACCAGGCGAAAACGATGCGAAATATTTTGTATGGTGCTGGCGGCGGCATGATGGCTGTCGGAACGTTGGTGTTCTTTGTGTTCTAGGGGGCGTGAGATGAAATTAGAATTTATGAAATTGAAATTCGAAACGGGTCTTCGTATGTCTTTGCGAGGACCGATAGGGACGAAACAATCTCTAGTAGCATTCATTCTCTTGGCACTCCTCCTTTCCGCCTGTAGCTCACTCGGTGAACGCGATAACCCGACCGACCCCGAGGCTGACAATTACAATGCCGCTATCTTGAACGGTTCTTCTGCGGGGAGCCTGGTGACATCTTCGGCTAGCGAAGAGTCTAAATCGACTCGAAAGTACCTGAATCCAGAAATCACTTATGGTGAAATTCAGGACGAACGTGACGGACAGGTGTATGCGACCGTTTCTATAGGTTCTTCGGTCTGGCTTGCTGAAAATATGAACCTTTCGGGTTTTGGCGTTTGCTACGACGACGATCACTCGCTTTGCCGCAAGTACGGGCATCTGTATAACTGGTACGAGGCAACGGAAATTTGCCCAGAAGGATTCCACTTGCCGACCAAGGCGGAATGGGACGAAATTCAGGGGAATGTCGCTCTGTTGTCGCTCAAGGGGTGGGCTCTTGATGATGGCGCCGTGGGTGGTACCGATGAATACGGGCTTGCTTTGCTACCGGGCGGCTTTGGCACTGGAAATTCCGAAGACGGATTTTCCTATGAAGGGGCGTCTACCGACGCGATGCTTTGGACGGCTACCGAATTCAAGAGCGATAGCGCTTATGGCATTTTTGTGAATTCAACGCAAAGGGAAACTCTCCGCCATGCGAGGGAAAGTTATTTAGCGGTCCGTTGCGTGGAAAATGCGGATTCCAAAGATGCCTCTTCGGAAAAGTCGATTGAACGTTTAGGTACAAACAAGTAAGGAGGGTGTGATTATGAAATTCTGTTTAAGACTCCTCTTGATTTTTACAGTGGCGCTTCTGTGGAACGCTTGTTCGGATTCTTCGGGGTCCGGCGAAACGATTGAAATGACTGTGGCCGCGAATGTTGAAGTGGTCAAGGACAAAAAGTCGTTGCCATCTTGTACGAGTGATTTACAGGGGCAGGAATATTACGTTACCAGCGAAAACGCCATTTACGCTTGTATCGACAAGGCGTGGGTAATGACATCGAAGGTCAAGGAATGGGAAACGTATGCATCTATGGTGTGTACGACAAAACCGCTCAAGGACAATTCCGGTGTACAAATCCTTTGTGGCGATTCCCTGGTGGCAAAGATTTACAACGGTGAAAAAGGTAAAACGGGCGTTAAAGGCGAAAAGGGTGAAGTGGGCGAAAACGGTGCCGACGGAGCGGATGGCGCAAAGGGCGATCAGGGTGATAAAGGCGAACCTGGCGAAAAGGGTGTCGCCGGTAAAGATGGCGAGAATGGAACGAACGGTAAAAAGGGCGCTCCGGGCGAAGACTGCTCCGTAGAAACCCTTCTTGAGGACGACAGTACCGGAGTGCCGGTGCCAAGAGGCCTGACGATTACCTGTGGATCCACGGTAAGAGATATTCGTAACGGCAGCGATGGTGTTGATGGTGAAGATGGATCCAATGGTGAAAATGGTGAACCAGGAAGCGATTGCTATGTAAGAGAAATTGATGGAGGCATAGAGCAATATTGCGACGGTAATTTCGTCAATACGGTTTACAATGGAAGAGCCGGAGAAAATGGCAGCAATGGCGATGATGGCATGAGTTGCCACCTGGAAACCATGGAAGTGATGGGACTCAGGGTGATTTGCGGTGAGGACTCTATCGGAACACTTTTCAGCGCCATTAACGGCGTAAACGGCAAAAATGGTGTCGATGGAACGAGCTGCTATGCGGTAGAAAACGAAGACGGTAGCGGCTATACGATCATCTGTGGTGGCAATTTTGCTACCGAGGGATACGAAAAGGATTCTTGGCAGTTCCTGAACCCCGATGTAGAATATGGAACGTTTGTCGATAGCCGCGACAATCAGATTTATAAGATGGTGAAAATCGGCTCACAGGTGTGGATGGCCGAAAACCTGAACTATGCGGATAGTACAAAGTATCCAGGGCTTTTAGGAGGGCGTTCAAGTTGCCATCAGGATGATGAATCCAATTGCTCTAAATATGGGCGCCTTTACAATTGGGCAGCATCAATGGATAGTGCTGGGGTATTTTCGTCAAATGCTAAGGGGTGTGGTTATCGTAAATCTTGTACCGTCACATATCCGGTACGGGGTGTTTGTCCTGCAGGTTGGCATTTGCCTAGCTATGACGAATGGAACGAGTTGTTTGAGGCTACAGGCCGTTCTGCGTATGCTATACAGGCGAAGGGCTTTTCGAATTGGTATGATGCAAATGATGATTATGGCTTGTCCTTAATTCCTTCGGGTTTCTTTAATAGTCCAGATAGTTATGGCAACCTAGGATCTCACGCCCATATTCAGACATCATCTAATTATGATAGCGATTATGCATACCTGCTGACGGTTTATTCGGATGTATATGAACTTGAATATTATTATAAAACGAGTCGATATGCAGTCCGTTGCCTAAAGGACGATTCCCAGCTGACAACGATGGTGCAGCTGACAAACGGTAAGAACGGCAAAAAAGGCAAGAACGGCACTGACGGTAAGAATTGCTCTGTCAAAAAGAATGACCATGGCTACGCGATTACCTGTGGCGGAGATTATGTGGGGCCTGTGACCGAGAAACCTTCGTGGCAGTTCCTGAATCCTGATTATGAATACGCGATGTTTGTCGATGTCCGTGACAACCAAGTTTACAAGGCGACTAAAATCGGCTCGCAGGTATGGATGGCCGAAAACCTGAACTATGCGGATAGCGTGGCGATGCCCTCTCTCAAGGGGAATACGGCTTGTTACCCGGATAATAAACCCGAAAGTTGTAAAACGTATGGTCGTCATTATTCTTGGGCGGCGGCGATGGACAGCGTAAATACTGGGTGTGGATACGGAACGAAATGCCTTTCGGAGTATCCAATACAGGGGGCATGTCCCAGCGGTTGGCATGTTCCGACAAACGATGAATGGAACACCTTGATTGATTTTGTGGGCGATGATGCGGGGACCAAGTTGAAATCGGCTCTTTTCAACGATGGCTCCAATATTTATGGTTTTTCTGCATTTGCTGCAGGAAACTGGGATGGTAGCAATTTTAGCAGTGATGCAACGGAATATGCCGATATTTGGACCTCTACTCCTTATAGCAGCAAAAGTGGTTCCGCGTATTACAGGTATTTCTCGGGTAGCGACGTTGGCTTGCAGGATCGATCCAAACTTGGTGGCATAAGCCTTCGTTGCCTAAAGGACGATTCCTCGATGGAGACCATGTAGCAGATGACAAATGGCTCTGATGGAAAGAATGGTGCCGCTTGTGTTACGGAACCCACGGCA
>JAEEGH010031459.1_pt1 | contig 10253 bp, 9 predicted proteins | sample 9134181 | NCBI WGS metagenome assembly JAEEGH01 (sample SAMN16246544, study PRJNA631951) | gut metagenome | biome: gut microbiome; feature: rumen; material: DP-attached | host: Bos | place: Iran: Karaj | collected 2018-10 | reverse complement strand
AGGAGCCAAATTGGAAATGGTCGCCCACCTGCAAGCCCAAGCGTTTGGCCGCTGACTCGGACATAACCGCATCCGTGTAACTAATCCAATTATTCAAATTGCCGGCAACAAGTTCAAATCCAAACACATCGATGACTGGCTTGGAGAAACTGGTGACTCTCAATTCGACCGACGACTGTCCTTCGCCCAAGCGAACGGACACTTCGTTGCTTCCTAAATCGGCAGCGCAGCAGCCCGCCTCTACGCTGGGGACAGCAGCAATGACCGCTTCCGACATCTGACGATTGACGTATGTCGAATAAACATTGTTTGAAAACCGGTCTGGCATGGTAAGGACATAAATCCTGCCGCTGTCCTTGAGTGCCTTGTTGTAGGTGAGGTCGTGGTGTACCTGCACGAGGATGATGTAGAGCGCGGCGAAGGCTGCCGTCAAGCCCAAGATATTCAGGATGGAAGACACAAGGGAGGTCTTGCCTTTTTTATAGATTCGAGCCATAGTTTGTTTTGTTTTAATGTTTAACGAACAATTTGTTTTTCGATTTTACTGGTTTATGTTTTTTCCGCCTTTTAGCATGGCAATCGCCGTGCCAAAGTTGTAAACAATTAAAAACCAATTAAATACAAAAACAGTGTTTTACAAAAAGTGTAAAGATTCTTTACAGTGGTGTAAAGAAACTTTACAGTGAGCGTTGTCATGAAGATTTTTTTTTGGAGCTTTTCATTCAAAAATCTAGGAAATGTGTAATTTTGCCACATTAAAAATCTAGGAAAGGTGTATAAACACCAATGTGAAAAATCTAGGAAAGGTGATTTATGAGACGAAAAATCTATGATAAACTATTGAAATGGAAGCAAGAACGGAACGGCGATACCGCTTTGCTCATCGAAGGTGCACGACGCATCGGAAAAAGCTATACCGCAGAGGAGTTTGCCCGCAACGAATACGAATCCTATATCCTGATTGACTTCAGCAAAGCACCAGACCGAGTCAAGTCGTGGTTTGACGACTATCTGGAAGATGTGGACACACTGCTGCAAAACATCCAACTCCATTACAAGAAAACACTCACGCCGCGCAACTCGCTCATCATCTTCGACGAAGTGCAGAAATGCCCTCGCGCCCGCGAAGCCATCAAGACTTTGGTGGCCGACCATCGTTTCGACTACTTGGAAACCGGCTCGCTCATTTCCATCAAGAAAAACGTCGAGGACATCGTCATTCCTTCCGAAGAAGAAGGCATCGACATGTATCCGATGGACTTCGAGGAATTCCTTTGGGCGATGGGAAACGAAGTGCTGTTTCCATACATCCAAAAACAGTTTGAAAAACAGCAACCTATGGGCGACTTCCACCGAGACGCGATGCACTATTTCCGCCAATACATGATTGTGGGCGGTATGCCGCAAGCCGTGGCCGAATATGCGCAAACGAAGGATTTCAACAAAGTGGATGCCATCAAACGCCAGATTTTGCGCCTCTACAAAAACGACATCAAGAAATACGCTGGCTCAGCAACGACTCGTGTGGAGGCCATCTATGATGCCATTCCTGGACAACTCCAAAAGCATGAGAAGAAATTCACCCTTTCGGCACTGAAGGACGAAGCCCGAATGCGCGAGTATTACAGCGCTTTCTTTTGGCTCGACGATGCCCGAATCGCCAACATCTGCTACAACACCACCGCACCTAACATCGGTTTGCAACTCAACGAAGACCGTACCGCACTCAAATGCTACTTCTGCGACACGGGACTGCTCATCTCTTTGGCTTTCAATGCCCGAGGCATCGTCAGCAACGAGATTTACCAGAAACTGATGTTCGACAAATTGGAAATCAACGAAGGGATGCTGGTGGAAAACATTGTTGCGCAGATGCTTAAAGCAACGGATAAGAAACTTTATTTCTACAACAATTACGACAAGGAAGACGCCGAAAACCGCATGGAGGTTGATTTCTTGATCCAAAAAGAAACCGTCACCTCGCGGCACAACATATCGCCAATCGAGGTCAAGAGCAGCACAAACTACACCTTGACCTCGATGAAAAAATGCATCGAAAAGTACCGAAACTATCTTTCCACGCCATACGTCCTTCACTCCAAGGATGTTGAAATCAAAGACGGGTTGGTATTTCTGCCGCTTTATATGACACCGCTGTTATAATAGACTATGGGACACGAGAAATGCCATTTCGCACCCTCGTGTCCCATGTCTTTTTACAATTGCGACAACACCTCTTCCACAATCTTACCGTCGAACAGGTTGATGATGCGGTCGGCGTAGCCGGCGTCGCGCTGCGAGTGGGTCACCATGACGATGGTGGTGCCTTCTTTGTGGAGGTCGGTGAGCAAGTCCATCACTTCCTTGCCGTTCTTCGAGTCGAGGTTACCCGTGGGCTCGTCGGCGAGGATGAGCTTGGGGTTGGCGACGACGGCGCGGGCGATGGCCACCCTTTGCTGCTGACCGCCCGACAACTGCTGCGGGAAGTGCGAGGCGCGGTGCTTGATGGCCATGCGCGTCATGATGTCCTCGACACGCTGCTTGCGTTCAGCAGCAGGGATGTTCATGTAACGCAGCGGCAACTCGATGTTCTCAAACACATTGAGTTCGTCGATGAGGTTGAAGCTCTGGAACACGAAGCCGATGTTGCCCTTGCGGAACTGGGTGCGGTCCTTCTCCTTGAGGTCACCGACCTGATGGCCGAGGAGTTCGTACTTGCCCTCGGTGGGGTTGTCCAAGAGGCCGAGGATGTTGAGCAAGGTGGACTTGCCGCAGCCCGAGGGGCCCATAATGGCGACAAACTCGCCGTCGTTGATTTCAAATGACACGCCGTTCAGCGCAAGGGTCTCGATCTCTTCTGTTCGGAAGATCTTCACTAAATTTTCAACTTTGATCATATTGCTTACTTTTTTAGTTTAAAACGATTTTGGGATAACATTCATTGTGCCAAAATTTTAAAATGTTAAATATCAATAATTTATGATTACCACCCAAAAAGTGACTGTAAAGTTTTTTTACAACCGCTGTAAAGAAACTTTACAGTTTTTTATAACTTTGCCGCTTTCAATCTACATTTACTATGACGCGCTATATTTTTGTGACTGGAGGCGTGGTTTCCTCCTTAGGTAAAGGCATTATTTCAGCGAGCATTGGCAAACTGTTACAGGCTCGCGGCTACACTATCACCATCCAAAAGTTCGACCCTTACATCAACATCGATCCGGGAACGCTCAACCCTTACGAGCACGGTGAGTGCTACGTTACCGTTGACGGGATGGAGACCGACCTCGACCTGGGCCACTACGAACGCTTCACTGGCATCCGCACTACTCGCGCTAACTCTGTAACCACCGGTAAGATTTACAAGGCGGTCATCGACAAGGAACGTCATGGCGACTATCTCGGCAAGACCATCCAAGTAGTACCTCACATCACTGATGAGATCAAACGCCGCATCATGCACAACGACGATGTCGACTTCGTGATTTCTGAGATCGGCGGCACCATCGGCGACATTGAATCGGCACCCTTCCTTGAGGCCATCCGTCAACTGAAATGGGAACTCGGCAACCGCGCCGTTAGCGTGCATCTCACCTACGTGCCTTATCTGAAAGCTGCCGACGAGCTTAAGACCAAGCCTACGCAACACTCCGTAAAGGAAATGCAAGGCGCCGGCATCCAACCCGACGTACTCGTGCTTCGCACCGAAAAGCACCTCTCCGACGGCATCCGCCAGAAGGTGGCCTCGTTCTGTAATGTCGACCTCGAATGTGTGGTACAGAGCGAAGACCTGCCAAGCATCTACGACGTTCCTGTCAACATGCAGCGCCAAGGTCTTGACTCAGCCATACTGAGAAAATTCGGCGTACCCGTTGGCGAGACCCCCGAGATGGAAGGCTGGCACCGTTTCCTGGAACTTCAGCGCACCGCCACCAAGGAAGTCCACGTGGGACTGGTGGGCAAATACGACCTTCAGGACGCATACAAGAGCATCCGCGAGAGCTTGATTTTAGCTGGTATTTACAACCATGTAAAAGTGAAGATCGACTTCATCAACAGCGAGAACATCACCAAGGAGAATATCGCAGAGAAACTCTCCGGCGTGGCCGGCATCCTGGTCTGCCCAGGCTTCGGTCAGCGCGGCATCGAAGGGAAGATCATCGCTGTGGAATATGCCCGTGTAAACAACCTTCCCGCTTTCGGCGTTTGCCTTGGCATGCAGATGATGGTCATCGAGTTCGCCCGTAACGTGTTGGGCTACAAGGACGCCAACTCAAGCGAGATGGACTCCAACACTCCGCACAACGTCATCGACCTCATGGAGGAACAAAAGACCGTGACCAACATGGGCGGCACCATGCGTCTGGGCGCCTACAACTGCGAGCTCCGCAAAGGCAGCCGCGTGGCAGAGATATACAAAACCACCCAAATCAGCGAACGTCACCGCCACCGCTACGAATTCAACAACCAATATAAAGAGGAGTATGAGAAGAACGGCATGATGTGCGTCGGCACCAACCCCGAAAGCAGCTTGGTGGAAATCGTCGAGATCCCCAGCCACCGTTGGTTCATCGGCACCCAATTCCATCCCGAATACTCCAGCACCGTGCTTCACCCACATCCATTGTTTATGAGCTTTATCAAAGAAATATCATGAAAAAAATAGCTATTTTCCTTTTGGCCCTTGTGGCCCTTCACATTCAGCTGAATGCCCAAGACATAGAGCGCTACAAAGAAATCATCAAGGAACTTAGTTCCGAAAAATACCAAGGTCGCGGCTATGCCAAAGGCGGAGCCAACTTAGCTGGCAAATACCTTTATAAAGAATTCGAGAAAGCCGGTGCGAGCGTGGTGGTATGCCAACCTTTTACCATTGACATCAACACCTTCGCTGGCGAGATGAGGCTCTGGGCTGACGGGAAGGAACTGACGCCTGGTGTGGACTACTCCATGCGCGAATACTCCCCAGGAGTGCATGGCGAATTCCCCGTGTATCATGTGGATACCACGAATTTCGATCCCGAAAAGATGTTTGCCGACTTGGCAAAACCTGAATACGCCAACTGCTTCGTTGTATGCGAGTTCTGGTTCTCCTACCGCCATAGCAAGGACTTCGCACGTCTGCAGAAGCCCGGACAATGTACCAACGCAGGTGTCATCAACACATGGACCTCCCCCATCAAATTCTATAAAGCCTATGGCCACCGGGTAGTCGAGAAACCCATCATCTGGATGACTCCCGAAGCCGTTGAAGGCATCAAAACCATACGTGCCGACATCGATAATGAGTTCCTGAAGGACTATGAACTCTTCAACGTAATTGCCAAGGTAGAAGGCCAAAAACACGACAGTTGCTATGTGTTTACGGCTCATTACGACCATCTCGGCAATCTCGGCAAGGAAGTGTTTTATCCTGGCGCCAATGACAATGCTTCGGGAACTGCCGCCATCGTCACTTTGGCCGAATATTACGCCAAAAACCAACCCGAATATGACATGTATTTCATTGCTTTCTCCGGTGAGGATGCCAACCTGCGTGGTTCAGAATTTTATGCCAAGCACCCCCTGGTACCGCTGACACAGATCAAATACCTGTTCAATATCGACATGATTGGCGACAACAACCCAGTACAATATTGCGAAGTGAGTGATGAAGGCATGCGTGGCTACGACCTGTTTGAACAAATCAACAACGAAAACCAATATTTCAAGTCATTGAACCGTGGCGAGTTGGCTGGCAATAGCGACCACTACCCCTTCGCTACACGCCACGTGCCTTGCATCTTCCTCGAGAATCAGGAAGGCGATGCTTTCCCATTCTACCACACCATTTATGACACCTACAAGACCGTCCGCTTCGAAAGCTATGAACCTGTGTTCAAGCTGGTAAGAGACTTTGTGGAACGTTATTAAACCATCGACCATGAAAAAAGCGTTTTTGATCCTTTCCTTACTTTGCTTGAGTTTGGCCTCATCTGCCCAAAGCAACGTGTATTTCACCAGCGAAATCACGCCTGAGTCATTAGTCCACATCTTTCAAGCCTTGGGCGTTGAGCCCAATGGTGTCGTGGCCGTGAAGATCTCTACGGGTGAGTCGTCAAAGAGTAACTACCTCAAGCCGGAGTTCATCTCAGGGCTGGTGAACGTAACTGGCGCATCCATCGTGGAGTGCAACACCGCTTATGGTGGCGTCCGCGACAACACCGCTTCGCACCTCAAGGTCGTCGCCGAGCGCGGCTTCGACCAAATTGCCAAGGTCGACATCATGGATGCCGAAGGCGAGGATACCATCCCTGTGGCTGACACCACCTGGATCAAATACGACATCGTTGGCTCACACCTGACCAACTACGACTTCATGATCAACCTGGCGCACTTCAAGGGCCACGCCCGTGGAGGCTACGGCGGCGTGCTGAAGAACCAAAGCATCGGCATGGCTGCGCGGCATGGCAAATGCTATATCCATACCGCCGGACAGACCACCAGCAACATCTATGGTAACAACACCCAAGATTCTTTCCTTGAATCGATGGCGGCAGCGGCACAGGCAGTACATGACTATTTCCACCAAGACGGTAAGAACATCGTGTATATCAACGTGATGAACAACCTCTCGGTAGACTGTGACTGCAACCCCAATCCAGCTCCTCCCATGATGGCCGATATAGGCATCCTCGCCTCTACCGACCCGGTGGCACTCGACAAGGCTTGCCTCGACTTGGTTTTCGACTTCAACTCCACTCCAGGCAATGACGCTCAGCCGCTCATCGACCGTATCCAAGAACTCCATGGCACCCACACGGTGGAATATGCCGCCGAGATCGGCTTGGGTTCACTGCAATACAACCTCATCGACGTGACCACCACGGGCCTTCAGGAAATCGACCAAGAGCATCCCAATCCTGAATTCCTGCGCTACAACGTCTTCTCCATCGATGGAAGAAAGCTGCTCAACAACGCCAGAAGCTTGGAATCGCTCCCAGCTGGCATCTACATCATCAACGGACAGAAACAAGTGATCACCCGATAAACGCCATGTCAAAGGTCAACGTCAATCCGGCACTAGTAACATACGTAGAGCGGGAGATCCTTCCCCGCTATGACCATTTCGACCAAGCCCATCAGCGTGACCATGTGGCGATGGTCATCCAGCAAAGCCTGGATATCGCTTCACGGTTGGATGTTAACATGGACATGGTTTATGCCATAGCCGCCTATCACGACACCGGTTTATGCGAAGGGCGAGAACATCATCATGAGGTCTCTGCCAGCATTATCAAAGCCGACCGAAACTTGAGGCAATGGTTCACCGAAGAGCAAATCCTTGTGATGGCCGATGCCGCCGAGGATCACCGTGCCTCCGCCAAGCAGGCGCCACGCACCATTTACGGCCGTATCGTGGCTGAGGCTGACCGCTTCATCGACCCCGACACCATCGTACGCCGTACCATCCAATACGGCATGGACCATTATCCCGAACTCAGCCGTGAAGAGCAATATCAACGCATGCTCACTCACCTGAAGGAGAAATACGGCCGCAACGGCTATCTGAAACTATGGTTCCCCGACTCGCCCAACGCTGTAAGATTAGAGCGGCTACACGACATGATCGACGACGAACAGGCAGTTCGGCAACTGTTTGAACAATATACACCAGACAAAACAAACTAAAATGAAAAAATTAGCAACGCTGTTCTTAGTGCTAACCTTGGCCAGTCTTGCCAATGTGTTTGGCGGCACTCCCGTCACCCTGAAAAGTCCCGACGGAAAACTGGAATTGAAATTTGAAGTGGTGGACGGTGTACCACAATACGCCCTCGACCGCGAAGGCAAGCCTGTGGTGCTGCCTTCCAAGATGGGTTTCACCCTTGAATGGCGCGACGACCTCGCCCATGCCTTCGTGCTGAAAGACACGAAATACGACAGTTTCGACGAGACCTGGGAGCCTGTATGGGGCGAAGAGGCGCAAATCCGCAACCATTATAACGAGATGCTGGTGACGCTGGAGCAGCCCATCGGCTCAGTGGAAAGCATGGACCACTCCACAGAGAAAAAGGCTACCGTGATGCAGATCCGCTTCAGACTGTATGACGATGGTCTTGGCTTCCGCTACGAGTTCCCGATGGAGAACGCCTTGGTCTATTTCTGGATCAAGGAGGAACTGACTGAGTTTGCCATGACGGGCGACCACAAGGCTTGGTGGATTCCGGGCGACTACGACACGCAGGAATACAACTTCACCGAGTCGCGGCTGTCGCAGATCCGTGAGTTATGGGATGCAGGCCACAAAGACGGCGGCTGGCCGTGGACGGGCTTCTCGCCCACGGGCGTACAGACTGCTTTGCAGATGAAGACCGACGACGGCCTTTACCTCAACATCCATGAGGCAGCCACCCTCGACTACCCTACCATGCACCTCGACCTCAACGACAAGAACATGGTGTTCCGTGCTTGGCTCTCACCCGATGCCACGGGCTACAAAGGCCGCCTGCAAGCCCCTTGCACCTCACCTTGGCGCACGGTTATGGTCTGCACTTCGGCCACCGATGCCCTCGCTTCGCGCCTGATTCTCAACCTCAACGAGCCTTGCGCCTTGGAGGATGTGTCGTGGATTCACCCCGTGAAATACATGGGCGTTTGGTGGGAAATGATTTCCGGCAAGAGCACTTGGGCTTACACCAACGACTTCCCCTCAGTGAAACTTGGGGAAACAGACTATGCCCACGCCACACCTAACGGCACCCACGGCGCCAACAACGCCAACGTGCGCCGCTACATCGACTTTGCCGCTGCCAACGGCTTTGATGCTTTGCTCATCGAAGGCTGGAACATCGGCTGGGAGGACTGGTACGCCAAGCAGAAGGATTTCGTCTTCGACTTCCTCACCCCTTATCCCGACTTCGACCTGCCAGCGCTTAACAAATACGCCCACGAGAAGGGCATTCGCCTCATTATGCACCACGAGAGCTCGGCCTCCACGTTGAACTACGAGCGCTGGCTGGAGAAGGCCTACACCTTGATGAACCAATATGGCTATGACGCCGTGAAAGGCGGCTATGTGGGCACCATTATCCCCTTCGGCGAAGGCCACTACAGCCAGCCCATCAACAACCACTATCACTATTGCATCACCGAGGCCGCCAAGCACCACATTATGGTGAACTCTCATGAGGCCGTGAGACCTACGGGTCTCTGCCGTACCTGGCCCAACATGATTGGCAATGAGAGTGCCATGGGCACCGAGTTTCGCGAGCGCATCAACCCCGGACATACCACCATCCTGCCCTTCACGCGCCTGCAAGGCGGCCCCATGGATTACACCCCCGGCATCTTCGAGACCGACATGGGAAAGATTGTGCCGTGGGGACAAAAGATGAAGACCACCATCTGCAACCAGCTCGGCTTGTATGTGACCTTCTACTCGCCTTTGCAGATGGCCGCCGACTTCCCTGAGCACTACGCACAACACATGGACGCCTTCCAGTTCATCAAGGACGTGGCCGTCGACTGGGACAAGAGCCTCTACCTCGAAGCAGAGCCGGGCGCCTATATCGTCACGGCACGCCACCCCAAGCTTTCAACGTTGAACAAGGCCGCCGAAGGTGTCGGCACGTTGGCTGACGGCAAGAAAGGCGTGGTGTCGAATGCTACCAAGTTTGTATATGACCTGCCTGACGACGCCACCATCGAAGATCTTTGGCACGCCACGCCACACGACGTGTGGTATGTGGGTGGCATCACCGATGAGAACGCCCGCGACGTGGAGGTGAAACTCGATTTCCTGAAACCTGGCGTGAAATATGAAGCCACCATCTATGCCGACGCCAAAGATGCCAACGGTATCCCCGACGAGCATTATAATGCACAGGCTTATACCATCACCAAGAAGACGGTGACGAACAAATCTAAACTAAAGCTGCACATGACGCCATGCGGCGGATTCGCGGTGTCGCTGAGAGCTTTGTGAAACAAGTGAAACAATGAAATCTTTAAGAATGAAAACAATGATTATTATAGCATGTTTGTTGGCGGCTTGGTTCGTCCTGCCATCGTGCGGTTCCTCGGGAACGGCAGTTGAAGAAGTGAAAGACGAAGATACCCTCATCGTGAATGAAGTAGACACTGTTGATGTCGTCCATCCCGACACGGCAACGTATTATTCTGAGGTGGTGAACCCAAAGAATTGTTTCATCGTCATCTCCAAACCCGAGTACCGCCTTTATGTTTGCGGGGTGGTGGGTGCCGACACGGTG